>Ga0207657_10002991_pt1 | contig 18116 bp, 20 predicted proteins | sample KBSC33metaG_FD_184316 | JGI IMG/M metagenome (GOLD analysis project Ga0207657, IMG submission 184316) | Corn rhizosphere microbial communities from Kellogg Biological Station, Michigan, USA - KBS C3-3 metaG (SPAdes) (version 2) | ecosystem: Host-associated > Plants > Roots > Rhizosphere > Soil ... | reverse complement strand
TGCGAAAACGGCCGGTAAAAACCCGGCCGCTTTCGTCAATGCGCCTCACGAACTAAAAAGAGCGCGGCGAGCAACACCTGCACGATCTACGACTTGCCGTATTGGGCCTTGGCGCCGTTCACGCATGAATCCTTGGCCGTGCCAGCGAGTGCATCGCACTTCTCAATCGCGACTTTGTAGTCCGCGTCGCGCTTGTTCTTGGTCGCTTCGTTGCGCGCGTCAGCCTGCTTCGTATCGGCGTCGAGGCGCGTTTCGGCTGCGACACGGTCGACCTTGGCGTCCGCCTTGGCCTTGACCAATACCGCGCTTGCCTCCTTCACGCAAACGTCCTTGGAATTGCCCGAAACCTCATCACATTTCTCCTTAGCGACGTTGTAGGTCGCTTCGGCGCGGGTGACGCGTGCGTCCTCGCGCAGCTTCGGCGTATTCCTGTACGCGGCTTCCGCATCGGCCTTGGCGACTTTCTCCTTGCCGCTGGCTTCCGCCAAGCAAATGTCCTTCGCGTTACCGCTTCGCGATGCGCAGGCATCCTTGTCCGTCTTGTACTGCATGTCGGCATTCTTGACGACCGTATCGTAAGCGTCCTTCGAAATCGGCGTAGCGGGCTTCGCAGCGGCCATCGGCGCTTCCCGTTGCGTCGCACAGCCCGCAACACCCAGACCCGCGCTGACAAAAAGTGCTATCAATAGTTTGGACATATGTTTTCCTTGTGTTTGGGGCACGATGTCGGAAGATCTACCGAAGGTCCTCGGCGTCAGGGTCGATTCCCTCTCCCTCTGACTTGAAATATACGTACGGGATCCGGCAGCGTCTGTGCGCTGCCACACCCACTCCGGTCGACAGATCCGAAGCGACCCTCCATTCGAATCACACAAAAGAAAAAGCCCGCTTGCGCGGGCCTTTCATGACTTGATTCCGATCAGTCCAGCGCCCTGATGTTCGACGCCTGATCCCCCTTCGGACCCGTCGTTACCTCGAATGAGACCTTCTGGCTTTCTCGCAGGCTCTTGTGGCCCTCGCCTTGGATTGCTGAAAAATGCGCAAAAAGATCCTTGCCGCCGGAGTCCGGGGTGATAAACCCGAACCCCTTGCTGTCGTTGAACCACTTCACCGTGCCTGTACCCATGTCTGCTGTCCTTTGATAACGAATGGCGGGCTTGCGCCCGAGTGCCGGAACTTCAAGGGAGAGAGACGAAGACCTGAGGAATGCCGCGAAAGCGGCAACGACCGACCGGCATTTTCACTTACTTGATGAACCCGCCGTCCATGCATACACGCATATTGCCCGCAAAGCAACGTATTTCTCTGCCAGGTGTGCGATTCCGCACAGACGTGGTCGAGGCCGAAGCCCAACCTGAAAAGAGCATCTACCGAGCACAAACAGGAGGGTCAGTAGCGATGCCGCACCAGACCGATAGTCGGAAGGATCTCGTGGCCAAGGCCAAGACTCGCGCTCGGGTCGTCCTGCGTGATGCGGTAGCGATAACTTCGTCCGATACCGTCCGCCAGGTTTTCGAGCAAGCGGTGACCAGGGAAATTGCGCACATGCTTGAGCGAGGTTCGGTGGCTCGGGCGATCACGGCATTTGAAAATGCCGCGGCGGAAATTCACCATGCGCTGTGTCCGCACGGCATGCGTCCCTGCGTGGCGTGCGGGGACCAATAGTTGACTGCAGGTCTCTGCGTCGACGACTTTGCGAAAGCCAATACCAATGTCAGTTCAAGGCGAAATGGTTACGCAGGAAATGTTTACGCAGGTGTTGGTTGCCGCGAAGTCGCGACGCGGCCGACTCTCTGCTCGCAAATCGATGCAACCGCTACCGCTTTTCAAGCCTGAAGTGCTCTGCGGCGACTGTAGAAGTATGGTCGGCGCCTTCGTTGCCAACGAACCGCACGGCGCGCTGACCAGCTATATCGTCGACGCGGTGGTACAGGACGATCTCGAACACTACGGATGCGGGGTGTGCGGCACGAAGCTGGCGCGGGACAAAAAGAGCCATGACTTCGGCGTGCGATGGCGGCTCATCTGATCTCACGCCGCCTGACCGGCATCGATCTTATGCATTGACCACGCAGGCTTTAGAATTCGTGTCCGGATTCGATTCCGTCTAACGACTCATCAAGGTCCGGGCCGCGGTCGCGCTGATATTCTTCCCGGTACGCCGTCCTGCCCGCCAGCGCTACTCCAGGGCCGGCATTTGCGATGGCTATGCCGTAAGTCCTGTCTTGCTGGTCTATCTTCGTGCGATGCTCGCTGTTTCTATGTTCCATCATGATTTCCTCGTTAAGGAGTTACACAAGGCGTACTAGCGTCCCCTTGCAAAGTGGGATGGTGACGACCACCTGGCGGTAAGGACGGCCTGGAGCGTGATTCCGATGGCGAGGACGATGGGTGCTCCGAGCACCATGAACGCCTGCCAAGCCCAGGTGTTCGCCCCCGCCAACGCGATCACGGGCACGACGATTGAAAGGCCGACCAGGATGCCGGCGATGAAACTGCCGGCGCGGCGAAATCTTCTCAAGGCATTCTTCATCATTACTTCGATCCAGCCCATCCTCGCCGCCTGCGCCCGTACGGTCGGTGCGTTGGCTCGCTTACAGCGAAATAAAACTCGCCTGCCATCGTGCGCGCTTCGTGACCAGATCTTCCGGAGTCCGTAGCTGTGTGTGCCACCGCATAGACCACAAGCCAGGGATTCGCCGATCATTGGCATGTGAACTTCGCGCTTGCCTGCCAATCGGGTGAGCAGAAAGTTTGTGGGCTTCGCCCACCGATTTCGGATCAATGAAAACCCGGTGGTTCAGCGTTCTTCGATTGCAGTTGTCGACGGGCATTGAAATCCCGCGATCCCGATCATAAAAAGGATTCTCGATGAATTTCCGCAAAACAGCATTGGCAGTTGCACTCGCCGGCTCGTTCGCTGCTCCGCTCGCGGTGCATGCGGGTGGCATCAATATCGATGTCGATGTTGCGCCGCCGGCTGCGGTATATGAGCAGATGCCCGCTCGCGCAGGCTACGTCGTCACGCCGGGGTATTACAGGTATGACTCCGATCATCGCCAGCACGTCTGGGTCAAGGGCGATTACCAGGCAGAGCGGCGTGGGGAACACTATGTCGCGTCCGAGTGGAGCAAGAACAAGGACGGTCGTTACCATTTCGACGAGGGACGCTGGGAACACGACAAATAACAGGCTTGCCGTACAAGATCGCGGCGCCGCAAGGCGCCTTTTTTTTGCCCGCGCACTTCGCTGAGCGGGCAGGGTGCGACCAGGCGCAGTGTTCGCTATCGAACAGACAACGAAGGGGATGCCGGTCAGGATCCAGTCAATCCTCCGACCACTGGAAGATCGAACAACGAAAAGGCGCATTCCATGATCTACACGATTGCTGTTGTCTTGATTGTGTTGTGGCTGCTCGGGCTCGTCACCTCATACACGATGGGTGGCTTCGTTCACATTCTCCTGGTGGTCGCCCTGATCATGATCGTGGTCAACCTCCTCAGCGGGCGACGTGGGGCATGACGTCTTGTCCGATCGCCCGCGCAGTAGCGCACAGGGATGCGGACTAGGGGTCTTCCATGGACCGCGTGAAGCCGGATAACCCGGCTGCAAAGCCTGATCCGGCGCACGGCGCGCCTGCAGCCGATCCAAACCTCGGCCATCATCCGCCCGCACCTCCGACGCCGGATCCGGAGCTACCGCATGCCGGTGCCAAAGGTCAGAGCGAGCCGCGTGCGCGAGCGCGGATCGATGAGCACGGTCGCGGACGAAACCCCAAGTAGGGAAATCCGTTGGTCGGTTGGGTATCGACAGGAGAGCGGCTCGTAGTTCTAGAATAAGGGGTGGCAGCCGACAAACCCGGCCCCAGCGTCACGAAAGCACCGTCCTTGCCCTTGGACGGCGGGTCGGGCGTTGCCGCAGCTGCAGGGCACACCCCCCACCAAAACCACCTGCTCGACGCCTTGCCGCGCGACGACTACGAGAGGCTCGAACCCCACCTGGAGCTGATACCGATGTCCCTCGGTGACGTTCTCTATGAGTCCGGGGCCGAGTTGCGATACGTTTATTTCCCCACGACTTCCATCGTTTCCCTGCTGTACGTCATGGAGGATGGAGCGTCCGCCGAAATCGCTGTGGTGGGCAACGAAGGAATACTAGGCATATCGCTCTTCATGGGCGGCGATACCACCCCCAGCCGCGCAGTAGTGCAGAGTGCGGGGCACGGTTTCCGGCTCAAGGCCGTCCTGCTGAAGAACGAGTTCGGGCGTTTCGGTCCGACGATGCATCTGCTGCTGCGCTACACCCAGGCGCTGATCACCCAGATGGCTCAGACCGCGGCGTGCAATCGGCATCATTCTGTCGACCAGCAATTGTGCCGCTGGCTGTTGCTGAGCCTCGATCGTTTGGCGTCTAACCAACTCTCCATGACACAGGAATTGATCGCGAACATGCTGGGCGTACGCCGCGAAGGCGTCACCGAGGCCGCGGGCAAACTGCAGGACGCCGGATTGATCAGTTACCGCCGAGGCACGATCACCGTGCTCGATCGTCCGGGTCTGGAGGCGCGGTCCTGCGAGTGCTACCAGGTGGTCAAAACGGAATTCGATCGTCTCCTGCCCTACGTCACTACGTAGCTGTCCGCCGGTACGATCGGGCCTGACTCCCGCGGGTCGGCCATCCGTGTGCTCTATTCATCGGGGCTTCGTGTCGGCCTTCTCGAGCAACTGCTCAACATTGCCAACGCCCTTCTGAACCTCTAGGTCCGGCGCTCGAGCGAAGCGGCGAGCGGTCGGCCGTCGCGTCCCCGCTTTTGCCCATCCGTGGCATCGACATCCTCCTCTCGCACCATGACACAGTTCGCGGCAGGCCATCCATTCATGGAATGGGCGCGATCCATCGTTACACGCAATTCGGCAATTCGGATGTCATGGCGGGTCTCGATTTCCTTGATGATATTGGTCAGTACTGCGCCAGCCATCTCGCACAACTCCTTTTCGGCCTTCGCATATCGCGTAAAGGCTTCGCCATCCATGCACATACCTTTCTCTCCCAAGAAAGACCTCCAAGAGATCGCCTCCGCATGCAGAATGAGCCCGGAGAATGCCTCCGTCTGTGCGGTCGCGAACGCATAGCTGGCGAGCCGTTAAAATCCAGAGGAGGCCGGATGGAGGCCGTAAGGATCGCGTCAGTAGCTACCGGCGATTTCTTATTTGCATTCCGCAAATTGTTGCTGAAAGAACGCCACCACCGACCCGTTGAAATCGCGATGGAAGGCCGTGCAGGCCTTCTGATCGCATTGGCTCTATTGGTGATCGGGGTGCTGTCAGGCGGCAATGGCGGAAGAGTCCTGGCGGTACCGCACATCGGACAGCAGGCGCGCCAATTCCTTTCTGACGACAGCGTAGCATTCGCAGGCCGCGGCCTCCAGCCCGGACCGCTCGATCACGGCAATGTGGCCGCGGCGGTAACGGATGAACCCGGCACGCTGCAAATTCCCTGCTGACTCGGTAATGCCTTCGCGGCGAACGCCGAGCATGCTTGCGACCAGTTCCTGCGTCATGACGAGCTCGTTCGACGGCAATCGATCGAGCGTCAGCAAGAGCCAGCGGCACAGCTGCTGTTCCAGCGAATGGTGCCGGTTGCACGCGGCGGTCTGGTTCATCTGCGTGATCAGCGCCTGTGTATAGCGCAGCAACAGGCGGTGCATCAGGCCGCCGCGATTGAATTCCTCCATCAGCAGGCTTCGCTCCAGCCGATAGCCGTGGCCGGCCGTCTGCACGACAGCCGAGCTGGGCGTGGTGCCGCCGCCCATGAACAGCGCAATGCCGACAACGCCTTCATTTCCGACGCCCGCAGTCTCGGAAGACGCGCCGGACTCGGTGACGTAGTGCAGCGACACGATTGCGGTCGTCGGAAAATACGCGTGCTGCATCTGGCCCCCGGGCTCATAGAGGATCTGGCCGAGCGGCATCGCGACCGGCTCCAGATGCTTGGCGAGCCGCTCGAACTCCGCCGTCGGCAGCGCGGCGAGAAGATGATTCTGATTCGGGCTAGGCGCTGAGACCATCTGCGGCTTTCCTCGCAATGAGCTCGACGCCGATGCCGCGGTACCCGATGAAGCGGCACGACTGGCTGAACATCGGCTCACCGCTTACCTGGAATTTCTGCTTCGAGCCGTCGGCGTTGACGCGGCTGAAGACGAAATCCAGGAACGGCTGCCGGGCCGCGATCGTCGCCTGCAGCGTTTGTCGTTCCGTCTCGTTCCAGCCTTCGTCCGAAGCGCTGCGGGTATCTCCGCTCAACGCGTCGACCCGCACGCCGAGCATTTCCAGCGCGGGACCGGAGACCTTGGTGAACTTGCCGTTCTCGTCCTGCTCCCAGTACCAGTCGGACGCAAGCTCGGTCAGGCTGCGATAGCGGGCCTCGCTTTCGCGCAGCTCGGCGGTCCGCTCGCGCACCGTCTGTTCCAGCAGCTTGTTGCACACTTCGAGTTCCCGGTACAGCAGACGCACTTCCAGCGTGTTGCGGATGCGCGTCTTGACCTCGACCAGATCAAACGGCTTGCTGACAAAATCCCTTGCACCCGCTCGCAGCGCGCGTAGCTTGTGTCCGGGTTGGGCGGTGATCACCACGACTGGAAGATAGCCATCGGCATCGTTGGTCTTGAGCGCCTCGATCACCTGGAAGCCATCCATGCCGGGCATCTGGAGATCGAGCAGAATCAGGTCGTAGCGGTTGTTCCGATGCAGCGCGCAGACTTCCTGCGGCTTCATCGTCGACGCGACGTTGGTATAGCCGGCGTCGCCGAGCATTTGCTCGAGCAGACTGACGTTGGATTCCTGGTCGTCGACGATCAGGATACCGGCGCCGAGAATGTCGCGGTCGCTGATGGTCATGCTGTCTCCTTCCTGCCGGTGCGCGCCGACTGCGTCTCGGCGAAGTGCAAGGCGAGATCGAGCGTTTCCATGAATTCGTTGACCTTGATCGGCTTGGTCAGATAGCGGAAGAAGCCGGCCTCCAGGCCTCTTTCGATATCGCGCGGCATCGCATTGGCACTAAGCGCAACGACCGGGATGTGCGCCGTTGCCGGGTCCAGTCCGAGAATTTTCAACGCGGTGATTCCGCTGATACCGGGCAGATTGATGTCCATCAGGATCACATCCGGTCGCGAGGCACGCGCAATCTCGATGCCCCGGTTGCCGTCCCTCGCACTCAGCAAGCGAATATCGGTGCGGCGCGCGATCAGGTCCTCGACGAGCATCAGATTGGCTGGATTGTCCTCGACGTAAAGCAGCGTCCGTATTTGCGCGCCCGGTTCAACCGGCGCGCGAACGGAGGCCATGGATTCGGCGGGAACTGCGGTAGCTTGCGGTTCGGTCGTCAGATTCAGATCGATCGAGAACACGCTGCCCTTTCCGACAACGCTCTCCACGCCGATGACGCCGCCCATCAGCTCGACCAGCCGTTTGCACACGACCAGGCCGATGCCGGTGCCTTCCTCGACGTTGCCTTCCTGGCCGAGACGATTGAACGGCTGGAAAAGCTGCGCCAGCTGCTCGGGACTCAGTCCGTCGCCCGTGTCTCTGACGCCGATGCGGATGCGTCCCTCGGTGCTGACGACGCACTCGACGGCGACCGTTCCATCGACGTTGTTGTATTTGATCGCATTGGACAGCAGGTTGATCAGGACCTGCTTGACCCGTGTCCTGTCGGCCTGGACGAAGTAGGGCATTTCCATCACCGGAAAGGTCACGCTGACGCCGCGCTTTTGCGCTTGCGGCTCGATCATCGTCCGGCATTCCTGCATCACGTCGGACAGCGATATCGGCTCCAGCGACAGCGACAGCTTGCCGGACTCGATCAGCGCGAGATCGAGAATTTCGTTGATCAGGTCCAGCAGGTACCAGCCCGCCTTCAGAATCTGATCGACGCAGCGCTTCTGGGCTATCGTCGGCGCCGGCGAACCCGATTCGATCAGCTGGGCGAAGCCGAGGACGGCACTGAGCGGCGTGCGCAGCTCGTGGCTCATGCTGGACAGGAAATCCGATTTGGCGAGATTGGCCTTTTCCGCGACGGCCATCGCGTCATGCAGCGCCAACTCGACCTGTTTGCGCACCGAATTGTCGGTGCCGATCAACAGGTATCCGATGATGCGGCCGTAATCGTCGCGCAGCGCGGTGATCGAAACGATCGCGGGAAAGCGGCTGCCATCCTTGCAGATATAGGTCAGCTCGTAGATGTCCTCGATGCCGCGCGATGCCTTGAAGACCAGTGCCTCGAACCCGGGGGTGATCGTCGTCGCGAGCTCGGCGCTCAAGGTCTGCGCGCGCGCCGTTACTTCCTGGGGGTCGTGGATGTCGCTGGGGCTGATCTTGTTGACGACCTCGGCGGCCTGATAGCCGAGCATTCGCTCGGCGCCGACATTGAACAACTGGATGATGCCCTTTTCGTCGGTGGCGATGATCGAGAAATTGGCGCTGGTCAGAATTGCGTTCTGCAGGGCTCCCGTCTTGAGCAACGCTTCCTGGCGCAGACCTTCGACGATACGATCCGCTTTGCGGGCGTCATCCAAAAGGAGGGAATCGCTTCGTTTTTCGAGCATGTGCGGCCTTCGTGCCAGGCGTAGATTGAGGTGGAGGCAATTCTCGGCGTCGCACCGGGACGGTTGACCGCGCGGAGAAGCAAACCCCTGCACCAACAGCAAGAAATCATCCTGCTTGCCGGCGTTGGCCGTCTGTACGCTGGGACACTTACGGGACGGCGTTAGGAGGGGGTCAAATGGCCTGTTTCGCGCTGGCCGGCAGCGCTCGCCGCGGCAATACCATCGCGACGACGATGAACACGATGATCCCCAATATCCCGAACGCAGCCTCGACGTTCAGCAGTCCTGCCGCACCCCAGCGCGTGTGCGCCCAGCCATCGACCAGCGTCATGTAGGCGATCGGCATGTTCGACAGCGATGCGTACAGGTTGTATTTGGTTGCGGCCGCGCCGAGGCCGATCGTTTCCAGCACGACCGCGGTGAAGCCGGCATAAGTCAGCCCCTGGATGAACGCGTAGATCAGCGTGAACACGACATACATCGTCTCGGTGCGCGGCGCCACGGCCATCGCGGCCGTGGATAGCGCCATCAGCAGGCCGTACAGCGCGTACGCCGTCTTGCGGTCCATTCGGTCGGCGCCGTAACCGCCGAAGATGCAACCGAGCGCGGAGACGATGCCGCTGAACACTCCGGTCGCCAGCGCGACGGTGTTTGCGCTGGCGTGCCAGTCGTCGGCCACCGCTGCCCACAGATTGCTCGCGGCACCGGAGCCGATCGGAAGAAAGCAGATCAGAAGGGCGAGAATGCCGGCTCGCGCCCGTACGACCTGCCACAGATCCTTCAACACTTCGAGCAACATGGGACCGTAATGTCCGGTGCGCGCGAGCGGCGGCGGCTCGGGCACGAACCACAGCGCTGCGCAGCAGAGTGCGCAAGCGACGGCGATGGCGGCAGCGGCCATCCACGGCTCGGGCAGCGTCTGCGCGAGCCACAGCCCGGCGCCGCCGCCCAAACCATTGCCGCCGAGGTTGCCGGCCTGGAACCATCCGCCGGCGCGACCCTGCAAGGCCGGCGGCGTGTTGTAGACCATCAGGCTTTCGGTCGCCATCGCCAGAAACGTCGACGCGACGTTCGAGATCAGCACCGCCGCATACAGCAAGGGCAGCGATGCGGCGTCGGCGGGAACCGCGCCGGTCACGAAAATGCCCACCGCGCTGACGAGCCCCGCGAGCAGATACCAGGTCTTGCGCGACAGCGTCGTGTCCGCCACCGGCGCCCACAGGAACTTCCAGGTCTGCGGGATGTAGCTGGCCGCGATGAGCGCGGCGACCTCCTCGACGCTGACGCCGGCCTGCGTCAGCTGATACCCGATCGCCACCGAGAGGTACCCCCCCATCGCGCCGAACGGAACGATCAGGACCAGGAATACGCTCGGATGGGTTCGACGCACTGGCATCGTGAACTGTCAGGATCGCTTGGGAGCTTGCCCGGCCGCAAGGATAACAGTCCGCACTCGTCCACGACTTGCTTGCGGCGGTTGGCGTCGGTACGCTAGGACGCGTCCGGAGGGGATAACGCAACAGGCAAGGCTTTCGTCGATGGCGCGCATTTTCGTCACCGGGTCCGCCGACGGCCTCGGCCAGATGGCCGCGAGGCGCATGGTCGAGGATGGCCACCGCGTCGTCCTGCACGCGCGCGATCACAAGCGCGCGAACGAAGCGCTGGCGGGTGTTCCCGGCGCGGAAACGGCGATCGCCGGCGATCTTTCCAGCATCGCCGAGTGCAAGCGGATCGCCGCAGAGGTCAACGCGCTCGGCGCGTTCGACGCCGTCATCCACAACGCCGGCGTCTATCTGCAGCCGCGCCGCATCGAGACCATCGATCGCTTGCCGCAGGTGTTCGCGGTCAACACGCTGGCGCCCTACATTCTTACCGCGCTGATCCGCAAGCCGAAGCGATTGGTTTATCTCACCTCGGGACTGCATCGGAGCGGCGACCCGAGCCTCAAAGACCTGGCCTGGCGCGAGCGGCCGTGGAACAGCTCGAGCGCATACGCCGATTCCAAGCTGTACGACGTGATGCTGGCGTTCGCCGTCGCGCGCAAGTGGCCGGACGTTCTGTCCAACGCGGTCGATCCCGGCTGGGTGCCGACCAAGATGGGCGGCCCGGGCGCGACGGATGATCTGGATGCGGGCGCCGAGACCCAGGTTTGGCTGGCGACCAGCCGGGACCCGGCGGCGATGGTGAGCGGCGAGTGCTTCTATCATCGGAAGCGGCGGCCGCCGCTGGCGGCCGCTCGAGATGCACAGATTCAGGACCGGCTTATCGCGACGTGCGCGCGAATTTCCGGCGTGCCGTTCCCCGAATAGTGGCGCCCGCACGCAAAACCGCTGCCTTCTGCGTTCGACACGGTCGTCCCGCTTCTGCCGTCGGCGCCTTGTGGGGAGGGTGGTTCCCCTGCGCACTGCCAGGCCGGAGCAATTTCCGAAAAGGCAGCCAAGATGTTCGACAGACTTGACATCGAAAGCCGGCGGAGTAGCGTTTCCTGACGGGAGACAATAGTCCATTCCAGCAATGGGTCAGTGTGCGCCGACGCGCAGTCCTCGCGCGCCATTCCTCTCTTGTTCGCAGAAGGGGCCCTTGCGTCCGAAGGCAGGGATGGATTCGCACGTAGCGAGCGGCCAATCCGATGACTGACCTCGAGCAATGGCTCACCGCGCACGGCCTGGAACAATACGCGCGGCAATTTGCCGATAACGACATCGACTTCGAGGTCCTCGGCGATCTTACCGAGGCGGATCTCGAGAAGCTGGGCGTATCGCTTGGCCACCGGCGCAAGCTCCTGCGCGCACTCGAAGCGCGCCGGCGTGAATCCGTCGGGGAAGCGCCAGCAGGCGCGGCGAAGTCCAGTCCGGTTTCAGCCGATGCGTCGAATCCGGAACGACGCCAGATCACGGTCCTGTTCTGCGACCTTGTCGGCTCGACCGAGCTTGCCCACGCACTGGACCCCGAGGACGCTAGCGCGCTGATTCGCCGCTATCAGAATGCGTGTTCGGGCGTCGTGGCCGGCTTTGACGGCTACGTCGCGAAATTCATGGGTGACGGCTTGCTCGCCTACTTCGGTTATCCGCAGGCCAACGAGGACGCGGCCGAGCAAGCCGTTCGCTCTGCGTTCGCCATCATCGGCGCCGTTGGGGACCTCCGGCGTCCCGACGGGCGCCGCTTCGCAGTGCGCGTCGGCATCGCGACGGGCACCGTCGTGATCGGCGACATGCTCGGCGCCGGGTCGGCGCGCGAGCGCGCGATCGTCGGCGACACGCCGAACCTTGCGGCGCGGCTGCAGGCGATGGCCGGGGCCAACGAAATACTGGTGAGCGCGCGAACCCGCCAGTTGCTCGGGCAACGCTTCGAATACGATGGGCTCGGCGAGCGCACGCTCAAGGGCTTTGCGGCGCCGGTGCCGGTCTGGCGCGTGGTGCGGGAGGCGGCCGTGGAAACGCGCTTCGCGGCCACGCGCGCCGTGAGTCGCGCGGCGTTCGTCGGACGCGGCGCAGAATCGTCGCTGCTCCTCGACCGCTGGCGTTGCGCGACGCAAGGGCAAGGCCAGGCGATACTCATTGCCGGCGAAGCCGGCATGGGGAAGTCGCGACTGGCCGACGTGTTGTCCGAGGGGCTCGGCGACGAGAGCCACTACGATGTGACCTGCCAGTGTTCGCCCTATCACACCAACAGCGCCCTTCATCCGGTCATCCGGCATCTGGAGCGCGCGGCGGGATTCGCGTCGGGCGACGGCGATGAGATCAAGCTGACGAAACTGGAAGCGATGTTGGATGGATTGGGCAGCGCCGGCCCAGCAGCCAAGAGCCTCATCGCAGACCTGCTGTCATTGCCGACGGCGCGCTATGCGGCGCTCGACATGTCGATACCCCAGCGCAAGGCAGCGCTGCTGTCAGCACTGGTCGAACTGCTCACGCGTTTGGCCGCTGACAAGCCGGTCCTCCTGTTGCTCGAGGATGCGCACTGGATCGATCCGACGACCCGGGAACTGTGGACACGATTGATCGACAGTGTCGCGGACAAGCGCTTGCTGGCGCTCGTCACGGCGCGGCCGGAATTCGCCTCGCCCTGGACCGGGCGCGCGCATGTCTCGTCGATCGAGCTCGCGCGCCTGACGAGCGCGCAGGCGGGACAGCTTGCAGCCGAGATCGCGGCGCCGCGCGTGCTCGAGCCGGCGATCATCGACGACATCGTCACCAAGAGCGATGGCGTGCCGCTCTACGTCGAAGAGCTGACCAGGACAGTGCTCGAGTCGTCGACGCCGGAGCGACCGGTGGTGCCCGCGACGTTGCACGATTCGCTGATGGCGCGCCTCGATCGCCTCGGGCCCGCCAAGGACATCGCGCAGGTTGCGGCCGTTATCGGGCAGCAGTTCTCTCGCGAGCTCTTGGGGGCGGTTGTGCCTTATGGGGGTGACGAGCTTGCGGCAGTTCTGCAGCGACTGGTGGACGCGGGACTCGCCTATCGCAGTGGAGGGCCGCGGGAGGAAATGTACAGCTTCAAACACGCGCTCCTGCGCGACGTCGCCTACGAGAATCTGCTGCGCGCACGGCGACAGCAACTTCACGAGCGGATCGGCCGGGTGCTCGTCGAGAACTTCGCGTCCATTGCCGAATCCGAGCCGGAGCTCGTGGCACATCACTTCCAGTATGCGGGCCTGCATGATCTAGCTTGCACTTACCGTGAACTTGCCGGCGACCGCGCCGCCGCGCGATCGTCATTTGCCGAGGCGATCGCGCATTTCCATGCCGCCCTTGCCGAAGCCGAACTCCTTGCCGAGGGGCAGGATCGGATGCGGCGGGAGCTGAGCGTGCTGATCAAGATGGGGCCGCCTCTGGGGTGGTTTAAGGGATATCACAGCGAAGAGGCCGCCGACGCTGGCCGGCGCGCGAAAGAGCGCGCCGTGGCGCTGGATGACGACGACGCGCTGTTCAAGGCCACGTGGGCGCAATGGGTCAACACGATCCAGCGGCGCCGGCTCGATCTCGCGCGGGATCGGGCGGAAGAGCTGATCGCGCTTGCTCGCAGGTCGGGCAAAGAGGACTTTCTGCTGGAGGGCATTCATTGTGGCTGGTCTACCGCCCAGTTCCGCGGCGACGTTCCGCTGTCGCTCGAGCTCAGTCGAGACGGCGTCGATCGCTATGACGCCGCACGACACAGCTGGATGGGGCCGGTCTTCGGGGGGCATGATCCCGGGGTCTGCGCCTACTGTGTGAACGCTATTGCGTGCGCCCTGGTCGGACGACACACCGAGGCCGGGGCGCGCCTCGAGGAAGCGATATCGCTCGCCAACAGATTGAAGCACCCCGGTAGTCTCGTTCATGCGGTCATCAACGGCACGGTAACTTCCCAGCTCGCCGGCGATCTCACGGCGGTCGGGCGCAACGTGCACCAGCTGATCGAGCTGGCCGACCGCTACAACCTGCCGCCGCCGCGCGCGCACGCTGCATTTCTGCTCGGCTGGGAGCGCGCGGTCGGGCTAGACCTCGACGCGGGACTTGCCATGATGGAAAGCGAATTTCCCCGCGCCGCCCAGATGGGCCCGTTTTTCCGGTACTACGGCGCGCTGCTCGCCGACTGCCGCCAGAAGTCCGGCAAAGTGTCGGAGGCCCTGGCCCTTCTTCGCGAGATGATCGCGACGATCACCGAGGACGGTGTCGGATTCTACATTTCGGAATTGTATCGGCTGCAGGGCGTCTGCCTGCTGCGCGCGGACATCTCGAACGCGAACGCGGCGATGGATTCGCTGCGCGCGGGCGTCGACATCGCGAGGCGGCAGGGAGCGACGTTGCTCGAGCTGAGCGGTGCGGTGAGCCTCGCGCGCGCGGCGATCGAGGCCGGACGCCCCGCGGAAGGCCTCATCCCCTTGCGGGAGTTCTGCGCGGCGCTGCCAGCGGAATTCGATCCGTCGAAGTTGAGGGAAGCGAACGAGCTCCTAGCGGGCATGCCGGCATAGCAGCAGAACCCGGCGCATCGCGCCCCGGTTGCGACGACCGCGGACGAGCGACCGATTCCGGCACGTAACCGGCGCAAGCGGCTTTGCGGACTGTCGCTCACAGTAGCCTTTTCCGCTAGACTATTTCCCGGCGCAGCGAAATCGCAGGCGCGAGACTTCCTTTGGTGAATTCTCCGTGACCGAAACCGAGCGGCACCCGACGAGCCGCGCGCTCGTCGCGAGCTTCCTCTTCACCGACCTGGTCGGTTATTCGAAGGGGACGGCGGCCGAGCAGTACGCTGCCAAGGCCACGCTGTCTTCGGTTCTGCGCACCAATCTCGCGACGCTTCTCGACGTCGACTATCGGATCAAGGACACAGGCGACGGGGCATTGATCGCGTTTACCTCCAGTCCCGAGCACGCGCTCTATATGGCACTGGCGATTGCGGAGGATTTCGGGCAGGCCGCGGCTGCCGCCGGCTTTCCATCGAATCGGCTGCGCACCGGACTTCATCTCGGATCGGTCAAGGAATCGACCGACCTCGAAGCGCGGCCCAATTTCGTCGGCGACGGCATCAACGCCGCCAAACGGATCATGGATTTCGCGGAGCCTGGACAGATCACCGCTTCGCGCGCGTTCTTCGAGGCCGTCGGCAGCCTGGATTCCGCGTACGCCGACCTGTTCAGGCATATCGGTGCACCCGACGACAAGCACGGTCGCGCGCACGAGTTGTACGCCGTCGCCCCGAGTGCAGCGGTGCTGCAGAAGCTCAAGCTCGATCTCGCGCCCGCCGCCGATGCGCCTCTCCCATTTGCCGTCAAGGTTCCCGCGCCGCCGAAGCCGCAGCCGCAGCCGAAAGTGGGGAGCGCGAGTGCCGACGACGGTACCGCCAAGTCAAGCCCTAGCGGCGAGACGGCGCGCAGGGTGCTATTCGCCGTCATCGCGGTCATCGCGCTGGGCGCTGTTTCGCTCTTTGCCGTCAGCAAGCTGACCGCGCCCGGCGCGTCGACCGGTAAGCAAGCAACGATCGCACCCACGGCACCCGCGACAACGCCGCAACAGGCGGCCGCCTCGCCTCCATCGGAGAAGGCTGCAACCGATTCGCAAGCTGCGATTGCGCCCAAGCCCGGGCCGACGCTTCCGGTCCCCGCCGGCGTTGCCGCGAGCGCAGCCACCCCCGATTCGACACTGCCCGGATCCGTCCCGCCTCCGGCACCGACGGCAAAGACGACCGCGAAGATCAAGCCGAAGGCCGAGCCATCTCTCCCCGCACCCGCCCCTGCGGCTGCCGTGTCCGACCGCAGCAGCCCGCGTTGCAGTCGCATCATGGAAAAGGCAAGCTTGGGGGAAGCGCTGTCCACCGAAGAAAAGAAGGAGCTCGCAAGCTCATGTCGCTGAACCCGCCGCAGTGCCTGACCCGTGGGCTGACCGCCAGCCTGGTCGCCGTGATGCTGCTGGTTTCGTGCGCAACGCCGGCGCCACCCGAGCGCCCGGCGGCACCGTCGTCCGAATTGTCGTTCGACGCGGGGGTCGATTACGCGATCGACGACCTGCTGGTGCAGGCGCGGCGACTCCCGGCGTTCAGCGCCTCATCCGGCCTGATCAAGTCCGACGTCCCCCGCGGCGTCATCGCCGTCGATCCTGCGATCGACGGCAATACCGGGCAGCAGACGAACGCATCGAAAACCCTCGATTCGCGGCTGCTGCAACGCGCGGCCGACAAGTTCGCGCAGTTCGACGTGGCGCCCGTCAGCGCCAACACCGTGGGCAAGGCGCAGTTCGTCCTCGCCGGGACGCTGACGCCGATCGATGCGGCGAAGGGCGCGGGAGGAACATTCCGGATAAGCCTGTCGCTGACCGATATCAAGACCGGGTTCGTCGTCGCGCAATCCGCCGCGAGGGTGCGCAGCGACGGCATCGACACGACGCCGACGGCGTTTTATCGCGACAGTCCCTCGCTGACCAAGGATCGCGTCGTCGAAGGTCAGATCAAGACGGCACAGACGCCGGCCGGCGGCGCGGCCGACGAGTTCTACATGTCGCGGCTGCCGATCAACGCGCTGATCACCGAAGGCTCGAAGCTCTATGAAGCCGGCAACTACGCCGAGGCGCTGCGCTACTACGAATCGGCCGCATCTCGTCCCGAGGGACAGCAGTTGCGCGTGCTCAACGGCCTCTATCTGGTCGACAGCCAGCTCGGCCGCACCGACGAGGCCGACAAAGCCTTCGCGAAGATCGTCGCCCTCGGTCTTGCGACCAACAGTCTTTCGGTCAAATTCCTGTTCCGTCCAGGGTCGCTCGATTTCCTGGCCGACCCGAAAGTCAGCGGCCCGTACAACACGTGGCTGCGGCTGGTCGCGCGCGAAGTCGCGTCGTCCAAGGCGTGCCTCAACATCGTCGGACATACCAGCCGCACCGGCGCGGAGAAGTACAACGACACGCTATCGCTGCAGCGCGCGGTCACGATCCAGCGCCGGATCGAGGCGCTGGCCCCCGAGACTGCCGGCCGCCTTACATCGGTCGGGATGGGCTTCCGCGAAAACCTGGTGGGGTCGGGCACCGACGATCTGCGCGATGCACTCGATCGGCGCGTCGAATTCAAGGTTCGAAGCTGCTGAAAACGCAGCCGCAAAACAAGATCAGTCATGCGCTTCAACAAAGGAGGAACTCGGATGGATCTGCGTTTCATCATTGCCCTGGCCGTCATCGTGCTCGCCGCAACCGGATGTTCAGGCGAGCGTGCCGGCACGTCGGCGTCCCGCATACCTGGCTGGCAAATGAAGCTCGGCGACGGGACGGTATCGAGCTATGCCGAACTCGAAAGCGGCGGTGCGCCCAGATCGATAGGCGTCGTCTGGTCCGCGGGCGCGCTCGAGAGCCTGCCGATCGATTCCGACGAGCATCGTTGCTTCGGCCGCGACAAGAATGGCGCAAAGGTGGCCGAGACGATGTGTCAGCACACCCATGAGCTCGTCATTCCTCTGCCGGACGCGGTGGCCCTTCGAGCCGACATCCCGTTCAAATGGGTTCTGCTGAACTGGAACCCGGTGGGTCACATTCCTCCGGGCGTCTACAACTTTCCGCATTTCGACGTTCATTTTCAGATGGCCCCGATCGCCGACGTCTTCGCGATCGAACCCGGACCATGCGGTCCCGAGATGGTCCGCTGCGACCAATTCCAGACGGCGAGGAAGCCGCTGCCCCCCAACTATATGGCTCCGGATTACGTCGATGTCGAGGCGGTGGTCCCCGCCATGGGCAATCACCTGGTCGACACGACCGGACCCGAATTCGGGAAGGAGCCCTTCACCCGGAGCTGGATCTACGGGGTGTACGACGGCAAGGTGATCTTCTACGAAGCGATGGTCACGCGGGCTTACATGCTGAGCAAGCCCAACGGCTGCCTGCCGATCAAGTCGCCGAAAGCGGTCGCAACCGCGGGGTTCTATCCGACCGAATACTGCGTGCGCCACAACGCCACAACGGGCGAGCATTCGGTATCGATGGAGAAGTTCTCGCGGCGCGAGGCAAGCGCGCCGGAGGCGGTTCCCGCGAAAGGCTAGCTTGAGGTCGTGGCCGGC
>Ga0207657_10002990_pt1 | contig 18116 bp, 19 predicted proteins | sample KBSC33metaG_FD_184316 | JGI IMG/M metagenome (GOLD analysis project Ga0207657, IMG submission 184316) | Corn rhizosphere microbial communities from Kellogg Biological Station, Michigan, USA - KBS C3-3 metaG (SPAdes) (version 2) | ecosystem: Host-associated > Plants > Roots > Rhizosphere > Soil ... | reverse complement strand
TTATGAGTCCATCGTACTGAATTCGCCAGAGGATTCGTGCTCCCTCCCCCGCCAACGCGAACCTTCAAAACAGGCGAATATCAGGTCCTAAGCAGGGGGAATGCGAGCGATGGAACAGGCAATAACCGGCGAGCGGGTGGTTCTCGATATGCACCTGCTTCACCCCTTCGAAATCGGTGCCAGGCTCGAAGCATTGCTCTGCTACTCCACATGGTCCGCTGAGCGGCGCGAGAAGATCGCTGATGCGATCTGCGCTCGGCTGTTTGCCTTCACGATCGCTCAGGACTCATCTCTAAAGAGAGAGCTGAGCCGCAAGTATCCGCGCTATGCCAAGCACAACCGAACGAAATTAAATTCCTTGGATGGCCGCCGCGAAAAAGCTCTTCGCATTGGTGTGGCGTTCCTCCCGATGCTCAAAGAGCCGGCCACCGGGGAGTTGCCGGAATACGTCGTTTTCGCCGGCAGCGCCCTAGAGGAAGCCAGCTATTCGGAAATCATGGGTGAGGACGAAGCAGATCTCGTCTTCAGCGACCCGCCCTATAACGTACCGATCCAAGGGCATGTGAGCGGGCTTGGTAAGATACAGCACCGGGAGTTTGCTCAGGCCACTGGCGAGATGAACGAAGAGGAGTTCATTCGCTTCCTTATGACCGCGCTCGCGCTTGCCAGGCGCTTTTCGCGCGATGGCTCGCTTCACTACTGGGCCATGGACTGGCGCCACCAATACGAGCTGAGCGTCGCTGCCCGATCCGTCTACGACGGGCAGGTGTTGCGGTGCCGTGCTTTGCCCTTTCCGCCAGACGGCGAACAACTCATAGGACCAGACGTTGGAACGCGACCTGCCGACGTCGAGTTGGGCCGCTTCGCGAGGTGCGCCCGAAAGAATTGGCGCCGGGATATCGAAGCGCCTGCTGACGAGCTTCGGGCCGCGGAGCAGCTCGGCGTAGGCCTGCCCGGCCGCAGCCGCGCTCCATCGATAGGCAAGGTGACCGACGAGGGCTGCGCCGGCGATGGCGGCAAGTGCGGCTACTTCCGACAATCGACCACAGGTTCATGAAAGAGACTCAGGCAACGGGCTTGAGCACGGTCCCGAAGCCCCAATCGTCGTCACGCGCCGGCGTCATGTCGGTGAGGCCGCCAGGCCCGACGGTGAGCAGGTCAGCGTGGCCGAAACCCTTCGAATAATCGAGAATGGTGATGATCTCCGGATTGGCGCGCATCACCGCCGAATGGCCGGGATCGGGCCGCTCGAGCTTGCGCAGGCCGGGATGGCGCTCCAGCAGCAGCGTGATCGCGCGCTGTCGCTGCTTTGGATCGCGTACTTCGGATGCCCTCGCTGCTATCGACACCGCCTTGATCGTCGACGGGTCGTGGAAGTCGCGCCCGATCACCAGCGAGACGCGGTCGTCGCGCTCGATATTGGCGAACTTCTGGCTCGCCTTGGATACGATGAAATAGATGAGAATGTCCTCATTGGCATAGCTGACCATCGTCGTCTGCGGCCAGCCGTCGCCCCGCAGGGTCGAGATCGCCATGAGGCGGTTGTCCTTGAGAATGTCGACAGCCTTATGCTTCATCGAAGCTCTCCCGCTGCGTTCATGTTCGTGCTCTTGCCAGTCGGGTAGCCGAGGCGCTTTAGGGGAATCTCCTGATCGGATCGCCAGCGTCCAGTTGAACTCGCCTAGGCCGCTCGATGTTTCGCTCGAACAGGATCGTCACCAGCAGCGAGCTGTCCTTGATTGCGGACACCGAATGTCGTTCGCCTCGGTCCAGAAAGAGCCAGTCTCCTGCCGCGAGCTGGATGTCCTTGTCGGCGGTCAGCATGACCACCCCTTCGAGGCAATGGATCGTCGCGTAGCCCGGCACGGCGTGCGGCGCGATCTCTTCGCCCGCGCGCAGTACCAGCTGAGCAGTCTCAAAGGCATCGGTCTTCACGAGTGCCGACGTCTTCGCATCCGGCGCTGAGGCGACCGAGGCGAGCCGAACCTTTTCTCCGGCGCGAACGTGATGAAGCGCCATCAGCGCGACTCCGGATCACGGACGGAACTGACTTCCGGTAAAGGCAGGCCCGCCAGGGACGGCGTGGACGGCCAAAGCGCCGCTACGTCCCGTGCGTCACAAGTCCGACCCCCGTTCCTCTTCCGTCCCATCGCAGCTCTCCCGTGTTGGGAATGGCTCGCAATAGCGCCGGAATCCGTTGCTGCACTTACGGAGAATCACTTAGTTCGGAGCGCTCCTGCGCCGATCGCGCTCTCATTTGCCGTGGCCGGCCGAAGTCTATTCGGCGGGTTGGAGCGTGGGACGTGCGGTCCTCTGCATCCCTTCGCCGCGCGGCCGCCTGAGCTTCATCAGGAAGTCCCAGCACATGATGAGGCCGCCCGCCGAGAAGACGACATCGCCAGGCAGGCGCATCCACTGCCAGAACAGATATTGGTCGTAGAAGGCCTGGCTCCGCGCCCATGCATAACCGTGCTCGTAAACCGCATTGAGCTGCGGCCATCCGATCGGGAAGAAGTGCAGGAAAATCCACATCAGCAGTCCGCCGTTGTAACACCAGAACGCGATCCGCCCCGGTCGCTCGTCGAACACGGCGTCAGGGCCTGCGCGGTAGCGCAGGCAAAAATAAATCAGGCCGAGCGCCAGGAGTCCGAAGGCCCCGAACAACGAGGTGTGCGCGTGGTTGAGCGTCAGGAACGTGCCATGCTCGTAATAATTGACGAGCGGCGCATTGAGCGTGCCGCCGCCGAAGACTCCGGCGCCGACAAAATTCCAGAAGGCCGAGCCGAGGATGTAGAGGTAGGCAAGGCTGTAATCGAAAGCCGCCGCACCCTTGATCAGCCGGTGCTGCGAGATGGCTTCAAGGATCAGCAGCACGAGCGGAAGCACTTCGATGAACGAGAACATGGTCCCTAGCGGCACCCACATGCTCGGCCCTCCGCCCCAATAAAGGTGGTGCCCGGTGCCGAGCACGCCGCCGAGGAAGATCAGGATGAGCTCGAGATAGACCGATCGCTCGGCGAGCTTGCGCGAGACGAGCCCGAGCGACATCAGCAAATAGGCGCTCATGGCGACGGCGAAGAACTCGAACGACTGCTCGACCCACAAGTGCACGACCCACCAGCGCCAGAAGTCGTTAATGGTGAAGCTCTTCTCGATTCCGGTGAGCGGGATCATGCCAAAAATGTAGAGCACCGCGACGTTGATGGTCGCAGCCCAGATCAGATGTTCGAGGCGGATCCTGCCACTCCAGAACTGCTTGGTCGCTTCCACGACTGTGTCGCGGCTCGGCCAGAGGGCGCGGAACATGAGCCCGCTCCAGCTCAGCAGAGCGACAAAGAACAGGATCTGCCAGAACCGGCCGAGCTGGATGTAGGACAGGCCCTGGTTGCCGAACCAGAACCAGCCCTTGTCGATCACGCCCTGGATCCCGAGGTAATTGCCGACGAGCGCGGCCGCGACGACGAACAGGGACACCCAGAACAGCACGTCGACGAGGAAGCCCTGCCCCTTGGCCTCGCGTCCGCCCGCGATTGCCGGAGCGATGAACAGACCGCTCGCGATCCAGCCCAGGCCGATCCAGATGATCGGCGCCTGCAGATGGAAGCTCCTCAGGAAGTTGAACGGCAGGATATAGTTGAGCTGGACTCCGTAGAAGGTCTCCCGCTCATAATAAGAGTGCGCCATGATCGCGCCGGCGCCCTGAGAGGCGAGGAAGACCAAAGCGACGACGATGAAATATTTGCCCGTCTTCACCTGGCTCGGAGTCAGCGTGCGATATTCCGCGAGACCCCGCTCCATGGGTGCGTCGTCAGGATGGTCAAGATAGGCCCGGTACAGCCACAGCACGAAGCCCATCGCGAAGAAGGTGAAGCAGAAGCTGATCCACGTCCACTGGAAGGTATTGGTTGTCGGCGTGTTGCCCACCGTCGGTTCGTAGGGCCAGTTCTCGGTCCAGGAGACGTTCGGTTGGCCCGGGCGTCGAGCGACCGTGGTGATCGCCGAATAGATGATGAAGTCGGCCGTCTGTTTGCGCAGCACTGGGTCGAGGCTCTTGGCCGGCACCCAGCCCGCCGAGAGGTTCACGGTGTTGAGCTTGGTCGTGAGCTCGCCCTGCAGCTGGCGGACGGCCTGCGCGGTCGCGTCCGGCAAGACCACCGTGGTTTGGGTGAGGTCGATTCCCTGGAGCTGCTTCTGCATGGTCGCGGTAACCGCCGCATCGGAAAGCGCCTGACCCAATGAAGCGGCCGGGGGCGTCGTGGGCTCAGGCCCGGTCCCGGCGGGCCCGGAGACCGCGAGAGACTGGTTGGCGGGGGCTTTCGTGCCTGGAGGCGTGGCGGCGGATCCGGCGACCGCCTGCTTGGTTAGCACCCCGAGCCGCACAAGCGTCGAGGCGGTATAATCCTCCCCGAAATAGGACCCCATGCCGTAAATGCTGCCGTAATCCATGAGGTCGGCTTTCTGGAAGCCGCCCTTGCCGGCGACGATGTCGCGCTCGGACATGATGACATTGCCAGACGCGTCCGTGAACGCGTGCGGATGGGGAGGCGCCTTCTCGTAGGTGAGCACGGTCGCCCAGCCGAGAAGTGCGAAACAGATGATCGCGACGACCAGCAGGACCCATTTCAAGATGTCGCTGACCGGATCGATCGACGGTGTTGCAAGCTCCTTCTCTCGCACGCGCGGCCTCCCTGTTCGGCCCTCCCCGAAGCCGCGCCTACGCAGCTATGTCACTGTGCGCAAGTTCAGGGGGATAGGTTTTGGACCTGGTGGAACGTCTATCAAGAAGAGCGCGCTCCAGGACAGATAGGGTTCGTCCGACTGTGCGATCAGGCAGCTTCGGCGGTCTCCGGCTCGTGCCTGAAACGGATTTTCCCGCCGGTGACCTGTTCGATGGCATTTTCGTACAGGCGCGCGAGTTGCCCATGGACGGCGCGCGCCGCCGCGGATGCGGCGGACGCCGCGCGCGACTGTTCGACCTGCTGGCGGTGGAAGAGATAGTTGAGATCGCCCGATGTCCATCTGGCACCGGCATAAGGAAAAGCCGCGGCGCCCGCTGCTGCTTCCCGACCTTCCATTGCGAATCTTCCGTCCAAAGGCATTTGTTTGCCCTCCACTGGTGCGGCCGCGGATCAGCCCCGGACGCTAACGGCCTCAGCCTCGCGCGGCGATGATTCAGATCACCCCGGTCTTATTCTTTCGCGGCGAGCCCCATGTGCTCGCGTTCGAATTCCTCAACGGTCGCGCGATAATTGGGGTCGACCCTTGAAAAAGGGGGGTAGACGGTCGGTGCAACCCGCGTCCTGCGGGCTGCGCTGTTCGGCGTGCTGTTCTTCGGGGTCATGTCCAGGACTCCTCGATCCAGGTTCAGCGCGATCGGTTTCGGCCAATGCCGGCCGATGCACCATAAGGAGACCTACTTAGTGACAGCGCAACGTCCGGCGGCGATCACTGACGCCAAGCTTTGCCGACAGGAGGTCCGAATGCTCCGCTACGCGATCGCCGCCGCCATCGTCGCCGTGCCGCTGGCGGCCGCCGCAGCCCAGTCCGACGAGGGCCCGCCCCGCTGGGCGGCCAACATCGTCCGCAAGCAGCAGGTGATCATGCATGGCATCCCGGCGCCTTACGCGGGAGCGCATGACCCCCTCCCCAACGGCGAGGCGAAGCTGCGCCGCGGCCGAATGCTGTTCGATGCGCACTGCAGCGCCTGTCATGGATGGACTGGCCAGGGATCGGGGCCCGAGGCCTTCGCTTTGGTCCCGGCTCCCGCGGACCTCGAATGGCTTGCGCGAACGCCGAAGAAAACGTCGGAGCCCTATATGTACTGGAGCATCGCCGAAGGCGGGCGCCAGTTCGAATCCGACATGCCGGCGTTCAAGGACAAACTGTCCAAGAAGGACATCTGGGCCGTGATCGCCTATGTTCGCGCCGGACTGCCGCGCAAGTCACCTTAGGCGGGAAAGCGCAACGACCGAGCCCGCAAGGAGGCAACGACATGGAACAGCCTGCCCTTACCATCCTCAACGCCAACCGGATCATGTCGATCGCCACCGTGCGGCCCGACGGCTGGCCCCAGGCGACCATCGTCGGCTACGCCAATGACGGCTTCCGGCTCTATTTCCTGATCTACCGCAACAGCCAGAAGTTCGCGAACATATCGAAGGACAATCGAGTCGCCGTCACCGTCGGACAGGAGCCCTCGGAGCTCAGGAAGATCGAGGCGGTCTATGCCGGCTGCGAAGTGCACGAAGTGACCGACATTGCCGATCGGAGCCGCGCCTGGATGCTGCTCGCCAAAAGGCACCCCAATCTCACGGACCTCGCTCCGCCCGAGAGGGCGGAAGTCGCGACCATGTGCGCCGACTGCCGCTATCTTTCGGTCCTCGATTACAGCCAGGGGCTCGGGCATACCGAATCCCTGGTCCTTGAAAGCTCCGTGGCGGGGACCATCAGCTCCTCTGCCGCTTCCGCTCCGCCTCGAGCTTCCTGATATCCGCTTCACTTTCGTCGGCCATCTGACGAAGCAGTGCCGAGGCCGTGGGTTCGCTAAGGGCGTTCGCGAGCATGCGGCATTGGGTGATCCGCGCCCGCATGCGCTTGAGAGGATCGGCTTCCGCGCTTTCGCTCACGTGCGCCGGTCCGACCGCCCGGATAGGTCGGCGACGCTATAACCGTCGAGAACGCCGACGAAGGCTCGGGCCCCCTCCTCGATCGCCTCGGTGAAGGATTGCGCCGGCTGTGCTGACGCGCCGTCTGCTTCCTCGAGGTCGAAGCCGCTCTCGGTATGGCGGACGATCTCGCCCAGGCTGATCTCGCGGGCGGGCCGGGCGAGACGGATCCCGCCGCTGCGGCCGCGAACGGCCTCGACGAAACCTGCCTTGCCCAGGTCGTTGACGACTTTCATCAGATGATTGTGCGAAATCCCATGGGCGGTGGCAATTTCGCCGATCGACGACAGGCGCTGAGGCGCAGCGGCGAGATGCACCAGCACCTTGACGGAATGATTGGTGTAAAGGGTCATTTTCACCGGGCCGGGGTCAGCAACAGGCGGGCGCCGAGGGCGTCCACCGCTTCGCCAGGCAATAACGTCGGTCCTGCCGCGAAGTTCAGACGCAGCCGGGCGAGGAAGCGGCGGACCGCCTCCTCGCCTGGTCTCCAGCGAACGCTCACACGAACGCTGCGATCGTCGCGACCGCGATCCCGAAGCAGAGAATGAGGAACGGCAGCAGCAGGACGAGGACGGTTGCTTCGGTCGCGCTCGAGCGGCCGGTCGCGGTCTGGATTCCCTTGTACCGAAACATGGCCCAGCTGAGCGCCTTGGTCCGGCCCTCCGGCTTCATCCGGGGAAGGATCGCCGGGACCGCGAAGAAGGCGGCGATGAAAGCGAAGATCACCCCATAAGAGACGGCCATGTGCCCGCCGCGGAAGGCCAGGCTCAGCACGGCCACGAAGCCGGCGAACATGATGGCCATTGCGGCGTAAAGCCCGCCCGGAAGCTCGAAGCTCTGGTCGTCGCACGCGCGCGCTGCTGGCGCGGCAACGATCTCGTCACGGGCGATCAGGACTTCGGGTTTTTGACGGGTGGTCATCAGTCACTCCCATTCAGCGAACATCGTCCGCTGAAATGGCCGGTGACGGCCGCTCCAAACTATCCGTAATTTCCCTAGGTGGGCGACTTGTCCTGGGCGGCGAAGGCAATGCGGAGCGCCTCCGACAGGCTCCTCACGCCGAGCTTGCTCATCACGTTGGCGCGGTGGATCTCGACCGTGCGCGGGCTGATCCCGAGATCATAGGCAATGGTCTTGTTAGGCAGGCCCTTGGCGAGCCCGTCCAGAACCTCGCGTTCGCGGGCAGTCAGCGCCTGCAGCCGAACCGCCGCCTCGTCGGCGCGCTCGACGTCCGCGGCCGAGCGCTTGAGGCGCTCGACGCCATGCTCGATCGCCGAGAGGAGCACGGCCTTTTCGAACGGCTTTTCGATGAAATCGATTGCGCCGGCCTTCATCGCCTGCACGGCGAGGCTGACATCGCCGTGCCCGGTCATGATGATCACCGGCAGGCTGATGCCCTTGTCGCGAAGCGCCGACTGGACCTCGAGGCCGTCCATGCCGGGCATGCGGATGTCGAGAAGGATGCAGCCGGGCTCGAGGCTGGACGCCGACTTCAGAAGCTCGACACCGCTCTCATAAGCGCGGACGTGGAAGCCCGACGTCTTGAGCATGAAGCCGACCGAGCGGCGGATCGCCTCGTCGTCGTCGACCAGGTGAACGAGGCGTAGCTCTTCGTCGCTCATGTCTTCGCTTCTCCGGATGGCAGAGTGAAATGAAAGGCGGTGCCGCCGGCGCCGCCCGGCTCGAACCAGATGCGCCCGCCGTGGGCCTCGACGATCGTGCGGCAGATCGAGAGGCCGATGCCCATGCCGCTCTGCTTGGAGGTGACGAAGGGCTGAAACAGCTGGCCGGCGATCGTGTCGCTAATCCCCGTGCCCGTATCCTCCACCGTCACCCGGGTCATTCCGTCCTCTCGCAACGTGCGGATGGAGAGCTTGCGCACTAGGCTCTCGATCATCGCGTCAATGGCGTTGCGGATGAGGTTGACCAGCACCTGCTGGACCTGGATCCGGTCCACGAACACGAGGTCGGCGCGAGGGTCGAGCTCCAGCTGCACGTCGATGCCATGCTCGCGCGAGCCGACGAGGGCGAGCGCGTTGGCCTCGTTGATCAGGCGCTGAAGGCTTTCGACCCTGCGCTCGGTCTCGCCGTGACTCATGAAGTCCCGCAGGCGGCGCACGATCTGCCCGGCGCGGATCGCCTGCCTCGCCGCCTCGTCCATCGCCTCGCGCACCATTTCGAGGGTCTCGGCGTCGGGATCGGTGGCGAGCAGGTCGCGGGCGCTCTCGCAATAGCTCGCGACGGCGGTCAGCGGCTGGTTGAGCTCATGGGCGAGCGACGAGGCGAGCGTCCCCATCTCGCTCACCCGGCCGACATGGGCGAGCTCGGACTGGAGGTCCTGCAGGCGCAGCAGGGTCTGCTGGCGCTCGGTCAAATCGCGGATGAAGCCGGTGAAGATGCGCCGGCCGCCGCTCCACGCCTCACCGACCGCAAGCTCGATCGGGAAGGTGTTGCCGTCGCGGTGAAGCGCGGTGGTGACCCGCCCGATGCCGATGATCTTGCGCTTTCCCGTGGTCAGATAGTTGATCAGATATTGGTCGTGCCGGTCGCGGTCCGGGTTGGGCATCAGCATCTTGACGTTCTCGCCGACGACCTCGCTTTCCGAATAACCGAACATCTTTTCCGCCGCGGCGCTGAACGACAGGATCAGGCCGGCCTCGTCGATCACCACCATCGCGTCCGGGACGGTCGCGAGGATCGACCTCAGATGCGCCTCGGCTTCGGGCGGCGGCTCGGTGGTCGGCTGGTCCATCGGAAGGGCTCATAGCAAGGCGAGCGTCCAATGGCAGTCCACCCCGGGCGCACTTAAGGAAACATACTTATCCAAAGCGGCAGCGTTCATCGCTACCTCCACGGGGACGATGGAAAAGTCCGACCCACTGACGCCCGGGCAGGAGCAGGAAGGCGCCGAGTCCGACCTCGAGCGGCGGCTTGCGCGTTATCGCCGGCGGGTCGAGGCCGAGGGCCGTCCGCGCTCGGTGAAGGTCATCGACCGGGCGATCGCGGATGCCGTAAGGAAGGCGCGGGGCCCGGCCTGAGCCGCCGCCACCCCGCTTTCAATTAACTATAACGACAGGTTGAGCGCGACCGACGCGACATGGTCGTCGCTGTCCGGCCCGCCATGCGCGAACAGGTGCTGGTTGAGATAGCCGCCCTCAAGCATGAGGTTCTTCGCCAGCGGCGTTGCGATTCCGATGAAGCTACGGACGCGATCGAGGCCGCGGCTGCGCTGAAAACTGGTGGTGCCGAGATTGACGAAGGGCTCGGTGCTGAGCACCAGCGCCGTCTTCCCACCCTTGTGCAAGGGCAAGCTATATTTGAGCCAGGGCCGCACCCGCCACCCGGTGCCGTCCATGCCCTCGCGCCAGCGTTGCTCGAGCCGGATGCGACCACTGAACCGGCCGCCTGCGACAGTCGCGAAATTGTCGAACGTCAACTGCTCGCGGGCACGATGCTCCATGATCGTGAAATCGCCGGCGGCATATTGCGGGTCGTGCGTGTAGCCCGCCCACAAAGTGACTCCATGTCCGATGCTATAGCCCAGCAGGCTGTTGCTCTCGATCTCGTATAGGCCGTTCCGCTGATTGCTGAACCGGGCGGTCAACTCTTCGCTGAAGCGCCATTTGTCGGACAGCTTCACCGTAACGCTTCCGCCCGTCCACAGCTGGCTGTCGTCGGCCGCCGCCGCGGGCGCCGCGATCGCGAGGGCCGCGCAGAGCAAAGCGAGCCGGCGCAGTCCTGCTACCTGAAGAATACACATTGAATCGCCCTCTCTGGGTCAGCCTTTTTCGCCGAGACGCGGCCGCCACAGCACCGGCGCATAAGCAACCAGGAACAGAAGGAAGGCGCCGCCCCAGGCGAGCCCGGCAATGTCTACCCCCATCTGATAATCGATCAGGCGCAGCGACGCCGCAACGCGCAGCAGGGCCCCGGCCGTGACCAGCAGATAGACCAGGACAGTGAGCGGACTCGCCTTGAGCTCGCGAGCGGTGTGGCCGAGGCTCGCGCGGGTCATCACCGCGAGGATCATGGTCGCCATGGCGCCGGCCGTCAGCGAATGGATGGCGGCGCTCCGCGGCACCAGGTCCATGAGGCTGAACCCCAGGAGCGCGACCCCGACCGGGATCCACAAATAGCCAACATGGAGGATCAGCACGAGCGGGTCGGCGAAGGTCCGGTAGCCGCTCCAGCGAAGCAAGCGGACGGCCTGCAGGGCGGCGGCTGCGATCAGCACCAGGCCAGTCACTGTCTCGGGCGGACCGGTCAACCAAAAGAGCATGGCCACCGCCGTCGCGCCGATCACGAAGAGGTCGAAGCGGCTCGCCTGAGTGGGCAGGCCCTTGGTCATGCCCTGCTTCACCATCCAGTTGCGCGTGAAGGACGGGATGATCCGGCCGCCGATGAGCGAGATCAGCAGCACGACGAGCGAAATGGCGAGCTGCCAGCCGAGGTCCTGCCACGGGATCACATTGGTATTGCCGAGATAGTCGAGCGCGTCGGCCAGACCGAACAGAAGGATCATGCCGACGATCGGGAGGTTGCGGTTGTTGGCTTCGAGCACCTCGCGGGCGGCGAGCAGCCCCAGGACGATAAAGAAGCCGACGTCGAGCAACCCGGCGAGCCACAGCGAGACGGTGCCGGAGAAGAGGACCGCCAGCCTCGCCGCCGCCCACAGGCTGAACAGCCCGGCGAGCGGCCAGCCGGCAATTGGCAGACGGCCCGTCCAGTTGGGGACGGCAGTGAGCAGGAACCCGGCGATCACCGCGCCCACAAAGCCGAACAGCATTTCGTGCCGATGCCAGGCGAGCGCTTCGAGCGCCGCAGGAATCGTGATCTCGCCTGTCAGCGAGCAAATCCATAGGGTCACCGCGATCAGCGCCCAGGCTGCGCCGGCGAAGAAGAACGGCCGGAAACCGCCTCGGAAAAAGGGATGAGAGGCGGCCATCCGCCGCCGGCGAAGCGCGAGCATCTGCTCGCCACGGGTCACGACCTTCGCATCGCTCGACATGTCAGCCATGGACCCGCCTAAGCGGGACGCAGCGCCCATTCCCATACGTAATAACCGAAACGGGCGCCCTCGCGCGGAAGGTCAGCAGCTGCGCGCCCGAATCCCAGCCGACGATTGCGGCCGCAGGAAACCGGCCCCGATATGCCGCACCAGCCCGGCGAAGACGGCAAGCCAGGCCGCGAGCGCGACGAAGATGAAGCCGCGCGGAACGATCGCGAGGAAGTCGAAGCCGGTCGCCCGCGACAGCTGGAACGTCGCGGTGGTGTACATGGCCAGGGGGAACACCATTCCCCACAGCGCTGGTTCATAGGCCGGGACCTCGCGCCGCACCACGTAACGCCAGAGCATCAGGGCAATGAGCAGCGGGATCCACCAGGTCGCCGCGGCCCAGAAGAACAAGGTGAAGCCGGGGAGGAAGGCCGCGACCTGGTCGAGCACCGGCCAGTGGCCGACCCGCATCATCAGGGTCGCGCCTGCGAGCGTCGTGATCGCGACCGCGCCCATGTTGATCCAGTAAGGCGGCGAGAAGTCGCGCGAGGCCAGACGAACGAAGGTCAGGCGGTAGAAGATCAGGGGAATAATCGCGAGATAGAGCATGCTCCCGATCATGAACATGGCGAGGCACAGCAGCTGGATCGGCTCCGCCGGTGGCGAAAGCCCATCGACCGCGCCGCGCGAAACGACGATCGACTGGGTCGCGACGGCGGCGATCAGCCACGCGCCGTTGATCCCGCCGGCAAGAGTCGGCTTGCGCTTGCGCACCGTCACCGCGGTGAAGAAGGCGTACATCACGCCGAACCACAGGATCAGGCCGAGCCACCACAGGAATGACGCGATGGCGTGCTGCCCCGCGACCACAACCATCTGGGTCGCGAGCACGCAGGTTGCGGCCACCAGGGTGAAGAAGCCCGGCGCCCGCTGATGGTCGAACAGGTCGGCGACCAGCCGCCGCGGGAAATGAACGAGGCGGACCAGCGTCAGCGCCCACAGCGTCACGTAAAAGAGCCAGTTGAGCCAGACCAGGACCCCGGCGATCGAGGAATGGCCGAGCAGCTCGCAGGCGATGGACAGCGCGGCCGTTGCCATCACTAAGGCGAAATAGCCCGGAAAGAGGGTCTCCGCGGCGCCAAGCATGGCGCCGACCGGCCTCACCCCGTGATTGCGCGAGTCCATGCCCATGCGGCTGTCGCGCTCGTCCTCTTCTGTCGATGAGCCAGATCAATTCGGCACATCTTGTGCTGGGCTACGCCATGCGAGCACAAGATGTGGGAGGAATTGATGTTCGATGTTGCGCTCGCCGAGGAGATCTGGACCGCCAAGTACCGCTTCAAGGCAGATGACGGAGCGGGCGATTCGAGCTTCGCCGAGACCGCCGCGCGGGTGGCCAGGGCCGTCGCCGGGGCCGAAGCACCCGGGCAGCGCGCTTATTGGGAGGAGCGCTTCCGCGAGGCGATCCGGGACCTGCGCTTCATTCCGGCCGGACGCGTGCTCGCCGGCGCCGGTACCGAGCGCTCGGTCACTTTGTTCAACTGCTTCGTCATGGGGACCATTCCCGACAGCCTCGCGGGGATTTTCGAGCATCTGAAGGAAGCGGCGCTGACCATGCAGCAGGGCGGCGGCGTGGGCATGGACTTCTCGACCATCCGCCCGAGCGGAAGCCGGGTCAAGGGAGTGGGCGCCGACGCCTCGGGACCCTTGAGCTTCATGGACTGCTGGGATTCGATGTGCCGCACCGTCCATTCCGCCGGCCAGCGCCGAGGGGCGATGATGGGGTGTCTGAGGATCGACCATCCTGACATCGAGGCGTTCATCGACGCCAAGCGCGACCCCGCGCGCTTCCGGAACTTCAACCTCTCGGCGCTTGTCACCGACGCCTTCATGACGGCGCTCGGAAGCGATTGCGACTGGCCGCTGGCCTTCGCCGGCGAGACCGTGCGAACGGTCCGCGCCAGGGACCTGTGGGAACGTCTGATGCGCGCGACCTATGATGTCGCCGAGCCGGGCGTCATTTTCATCGACCGAGTCAACGAGCAGAACAATCTCGCCCATTGCGAGACGATCGCCGCGAGCAATCCCTGCGGCGAGCAGATGCTCCCCCCCTACGGGGCCTGCCTCCTCGGTTCGATCAACCTCGCCCGGCTGGTCGATCGTCCGTTCGAGGATGGCGCGGCGCTCGATGAAGAGCGCTTGGGCGAGCTGACCGGCACCGCCGTCCGCATGCTCGATAATGTGATCGACATCTCGCGCTACCCGCTTTCCCAGCAGGAAGAGGAGGCGAAGGCCAAGCGCCGAATCGGTCTCGGAATCACCGGCCTTGCCGACGCCTTGCTCTTCTGCGGCGCAGCCTATGGCGGCAGCCGCGCCGTCGAGCTCACCCAGGCATGGCTCGGGACGATCAAGCGTGAGGCCTATCGCGCGTCGGCCGAGCTCGCCGCCGAGAAGGGACCGTTCCCGCTCTACGATCCCTGCATGCTCGAGCGGCCGAACCTGGTCTCACTCGACAAGGAGACGCGTGCGCTGATCGCCAGGCACGGCCTAAGGAACGGCTGTCTCACCTCGATCGCCCCGACCGGGACGACCTCATTGCTTGCCGGCAATGTCTCGTCGGGGATCGAGCCCGTGTTCGCTTATTCTTACTCGCGCAAAATCCGCAACGGCGACGGGACGAACCGCGAGGAGCAGGTCGAGGATTATGCGCTTCGCGTCTGGCGCCAGGCGAAGGGCGACGAACCACCGCCGCCCGACCTGTTCGTCAGCGCACAGACGCTTGGCCCCTCCGATCATCTGACCATGCAGGCGGCGGCGCAGGCCCTGATCGACAGCTCGATCTCCAAGACCGTCAACTGCCCCGAGGACATTGCCTTCGAGACGTTCGCCGACATCTACATCGAGGGCTATCATCTCGGCTGCAAGGGCCTCACCACCTACCGGCCGAACGCCATCACCGGCTCGGTCCTCAGCGTCGGCACGCCCAGGGCGGACCCGGTGCCGGCCAAGGCCGAAGATCCGTTGCCGCCGCGCGAAGAGCAGCTGCACGGCACAACCTACAAGCTCAAATGGCCGGAGAGCGCGCACGCCGTCTATGTCACCATCAACGACGTCGAGCAGGACGGCACGCTGCGTCCGTTCGAGATGTTCATCAACTCGAAGAATATGGAGCATTATGCCTGGACCCTCGGTCTCACGCGCATGGTGTCGGCGGTGTTCCGGCGAAGCGCGGACGTCGCCTTCGTCGCCGAGGAACTGAAGGCGGTGTTCGACCCCCGCGGCGGCGCCTGGCTGCAGGGGCGCTATGTGCCCTCCCTGCTCGCCGCCATCGGGGACATCGTCGAGCGGCACCTCGCCAGTCTCGGAGCCGGCGACACCGCACCGCAGCTGGCGACGGTCGCACATCCATTCACGCCCGCGGCCTGCCCGCAATGCGGCGCCCACAGCCTGGTCAAGGCCGAAGGCTGCAACAACTGCCTGGACTGCGGCTATTCCAAATGTGGGTGAGCTAAACTGCGACAGCGTGGTTGGCGGCGGAGCCCGGCAGATAAGTGTCGAACGCCGCCGCCACCGTGCGCACCAGCGGCCGCGCCTGGTCGACCACCTCGACGAAATCGCCGGAGCGGCGGATCAGCCCATCCGCCTCGAGCCGGGCCAATCCGGCCTGCACGCCGCCGATGTCCGCGCGATAGTTGCACATCAAGCCTTCGATGATCGCGCCGCGGCGCTGGTCCTCCCCGTCGATCCGGCAGCCGCGAGCCGTGGCAAGATCGCCCGTCGCAATGCGGCGCTCATAGTCGGGAATGCGGACGGAATTCTGGACGAAGCCCTCGGGCAATCGTCCGATCGCCGATGCGCCAAAGCCCAGCAGCACCTTGCACGGGTCCGTGGTGTAGCCCTGGAAGTTGCGGTGGAGCATGCCATCCTCGGCGGCCGCGGCGAGGCTGTCGCCGGGAAGCGCGAAATGGTCGAGCCCGATCTGGCGGTAGCCGGCAGCGGTCAGCGCGGCGGCAATCGCCTGGGCCTGCTCGTGCCGCTCGGCCGCGTCCGGGAGGGCGCCTTCATCGATCCTGCGCTGGTGGGGCTTGAACGAGGGCACATGGGCATAGCCGAACACCGACAGCCGATCGGGCTGCAGGCGCAGCGCCTGCTCGACCGTGTCGAGGCACGAGCGCACCGACTGGAATGGCAGGCCATAGATCAGGTCGAAGTTGAGCGCCGGGATCCCGCGCTCGCGCAGCATCCGGACGGCGGCGGCGGTCGCCTCGAAGCCCTGCACGCGGTTGATCGCCTCTTGCACCTTCGGATCGAAGCTCTGCACCCCGAGGCTCGCACGATTCACTCCGGCGCGCGCGAACGCCACCGCAACCTCCTCGGTCAGGGTCCGCGGATCCACTTCGACTGCATTCTCGGCGAGCGGGTCGAGGCTGAAGCCCTGCTTCAGGGCACCGTGGATCATGGCCACGTCTTCTGGGGTCAACAGGGTCGGCGAGCCGCCGCCCCAATGGACGTGCCCGGTGCGCAATCGCGACCCGAACTCGGCCGCGACCAGGCGGATCTCCCGCACGAGGGTCGACACATAAAGCGACACCGGCGCCCGGCGCCGGCTCACACTGGTATGGCAGCCGCAATACCAGCACATCGCGCGGCAGAAGGGGATGTGGAGATAGAGCGAGACCGGCTCATTGGCGGGCAGGGCTCGCAGCCATTGGCGATATTCATCCTCGCCCACCGAAGCCGAGAAGTTGGGCGCCGTCGGATAGCTGGTGTAGCGCGGGACGCGCATCGCCGCGTAGCGCGCGAAGGTGTCGGGAGAAATCATCCCTGCAAGACTAATGAACGGTCGGGCGAATTCATCTCCGCAAAGCTACGGATATGCCGCGCCTCGACCGTTGATCTAGATCAGCCCCAGAACTGCCGCGCCGGATAGTTCGTCCGGCGACAAGTGAGTATGAGCGAGCGCGTGATCCCTTCCAATCCCATGATCGACAGCTTCGGTCGGCGAATCACCTATGTGCGTCTGTCGGTGACCGACCGCTGCGACCTGCGCTGCCGCTACTGCATGGCGGAAAAGATGACGTTCCTGCCGCGCAAGGACGTGCTCAGCCTCGAGGAGATGGTCGCCCTCGCCGACATCTTCATCGCGCGCGGAGTGAAAAGGATCCGCCTCACCGGTGGCGAGCCATTGGTGCGCAAGGGGATCGACGAGCTCGTGCCCCAGCTCGGCAAGCGCATCGGCAGCGGTCTCGATGAGCTGACCCTGACCACCAACGGCACGCAATTGGCGCGGTATGCGTCGATGCTGTTCGAGGCCGGGATCCGCCGGATCAACGTCAGCCTCGACAGCCGCCAGCCCGAGCGGTTCCGCCACATCACGCGGCGCGGCGATCTTGGCCAGGTGCTCGCCGGGATCGAAGCCGCGGCGGAAGCGGGCCTCAAGGTCAAGATCAACATGGTGGCCCTCAAGCGCCTCAACGAGGACGAGATCGGCTCGATGCTCCGCTGGTGCGGATCCCAGGGCCATGACCTCACCCTCATCGAGACCATGCCGCTCGGTGAGGTCGAGGAGGATCGCACCGAACATTATCTGCCGCTGAGCGAGGTTCGCGAGCGGCTTGCCCGGGAGTTCCGCCTGATCCCCTCGCTCGCACGCACGGGCGGACCCGCGCGCTATTATGAAGTGGAAGGACTTGGCGTCCGCCTCGGCTTCATCACGCCGCTAACCCACAATTTCTGCGACGGCTGCAACCGCATCCGCGTCGCGGCCACCGGCACCGTGTTCGGCTGTCTCGGCCACGACCAGAAGGTCGAGCTGCGCGACCTCCTTCGCACCGGCGGCGGCGGGGCGGTCACGCGCGCGCTCGACGAGCTGCTCGCCGGCAAGCCGAGGGGCCACCAGTTCCGGATCGAGGCCGCGCGTCCCGCGGTCGAACGGCACATGAGCGTTACCGGCGGCTAAGCCCTTTTAAAACAAATGATCTGGATCAACGCGGGCGAAGCCGCCGCCGAGCATGAGTCGTTCGTCCGGTCCGACTCCATTCCCCTTCCCCTCTCGGCCCTGGACAACGCGAACGTTTCGGACGGCCCGCCCGTCCTGACACGGAAAGAGCCCCGGCCTTATTCCCCTTCGGCCGGGGCTCCTTTGTCTTGGCGCCCGTGAGCTAGCCTCTACCGCCGCCGCGAGTCACATCCCGGATCCAGGTCAGCGCGCGGATCGCCTGCGGCCAGCCCAGGGTGGTGATGGCCAGAAAGGCGACATGCTCAAGCTCTTCCGCCGAGAGGCCTTCGGCGACCGCCCGGCGGCTGTGCGAATGAGTCGCACCCTCGCTGCCGCCGCCGATCGCGAGCGCCAGATTGACGAGGCGCTGCTCCCGCTCGCTCAAGGGTCCCGCAGCCCCGGTCGACGCACCGAGCGCCTGGAAGGCGCGCCACAGTTCGGGCTTCTCCTTCGCCAC
>Ga0207657_10002989_pt1 | contig 18116 bp, 14 predicted proteins | sample KBSC33metaG_FD_184316 | JGI IMG/M metagenome (GOLD analysis project Ga0207657, IMG submission 184316) | Corn rhizosphere microbial communities from Kellogg Biological Station, Michigan, USA - KBS C3-3 metaG (SPAdes) (version 2) | ecosystem: Host-associated > Plants > Roots > Rhizosphere > Soil ... | reverse complement strand
GCAGCGTGGTCATCCACCAGGAGCTGGAGACCCAGGGCTGCTCCTCCTGGATGCTCAGTCCCGGTATGTCGCGGAGACCCTCGCGGTACGCCGCTGCAATCGCCCGCTTGCGCGCCAGGAACTCGTCGAGCCGCTCGAGCTGAGCGACGCCGAGAGCCGCCTGCAGATTCGTGATCCGGTAGTTGAAGCCGATCTCGTCGTGCCAGTAGCGGCGCTCCCGGTCCATGGCGTGGTCACGAAGGAATCTCGCACGCTCCGCCAACGCCGGATCGTCGGTGAGCACCGCGCCCCCTTCGCCCGTGGTGATGAGCTTGTTCCCGTAGAAGCTCAGCACGCCGAGCACGCCGAGCCCTCCTGCCGGACGCTCCCGGTAGGTCGCGCCGAGCGCCTCCGCCGCATCCTCCACGAGCACGAGGGCGTGCTCGGCCGCGAGGTCGGCGAGCGGATCCATGTCCGCCGGATGGCCGTAGAGATCGACCGCGACGAGTGCCCGGGTGCGGGAGGTGATCCTCCGCTCGACGTCCTCGGGATCGATGCACCAGTGAGCAGGATCGGAGTCCGCCAGCACGGGGGTCGCACCGAGGTAGCGAACCGCCGCCGCAGTCGCGACGAACGTGAGCGAAGGCACGATCACCTCGTCCTCGGGTGCGATCCCGGCCACTGCGAGCGCAAGGTGGAGGGCCGTCGTGCCGTTCGAGGTCGCGATGGCGTGAGCCACGCCGCACCGGGAGGCAAGCTCGTCCTCGAACGCCGTCACGTACTCGCCGATCGAGGAGACCCAGCCGGAGCGGACAGCGTTCGTCACGAGCTCCACTTCCCGCTCGCCGATGGACGGCTCGGCGACGGGGATGAACGCCCGCCGCTCGGGCTCCGGCTCCAGGCGCTTCGCCACGCTCACCCGCGCTCGCCCGCCAGGACCGACTCCCTCGTCCGCAGTCTCTCGAACAGCCGGAGATACATCTGAGCGGCGTTGTCCCAGGAGTAGTGCTGCACACCGACCCTGTTGGCCGCAGCTTGCGCCCTGCTCGTCTCCTCGTCGGGCCAGGCCTCTTCCAGAACCCTCGCCAGGTCCTCGTCGTCCCTCGGTGTGAACAACCGCATCTCGAGGTGCTCCGCCATCTCCTCGTGCGGAGGAATGCGCCCGGCGATGATCGGCGTCCCGGCGGCCGCGGCCTCGAGGATCGGAATGCTGCTCGACTCGTAGAGCGACGCCGTCACGAGGAAGCGGGCACGTTGATGCAGGGCGATGATGTCGTCGAACGGGACGACGCCCAGGTAGAAGACCTGGTCTTCCAGGCCGTTGTCGCGGATGAAGTCGAAGATCCCGTTCGCCGCGGTGTATTCCGCGCCGGTGAGGACCAGCGGCATCGTCAGCCCGCGATCCTTGAGTCGCTTCAAGGCCTTCAGGGTCGTCAAATGGTTCTTGTGATGCCAGAGCTGCGCCGGCGTGAACAGAAACGAGGGAGGGAGCCCGTAGCGCGCGACGACGTCGTTGTCCGCCCGGCTCCGTGAGAACAGGTCGATGTCGACCCCTTCCGGGATCACCTCGACGTTGCTCTCGTTCAGCGTCGGGAAGTGGTCGCAGAAGTCGCGGGCCATGTACCGGCTACTGGCCTGAATCACCGCCGCATGCTCGACGCACTTCGCGAACGACGCCTCCCGCTCCACGAGCTCCTCGGCGGTGAAGAACTCCGGAAAGTGCACCTGCTGGATGTCGTGCATCGAATACACGGTCGGAACATCCGGAAACGGAAACAGGCGCGGCGGCGGCACGTACGAGACGTAGATGACGTCCGCCTCGCGCTCCAGGAGATCGGCCACCCGGGAGTTGAGAACCTTGGGGGCCTCCAGTGGCAGGCGCGCCTTGAGCGCCAACGGAAGACGCCTGTGAATGGCGCGTAGCCGGCCACGCTCCGACTCGTCGACTTCGAGGACCTCGAAATTCGGCTCGGCTTCGAACCTCTCGAACATCTCCCTGTTCCAGGGAGTCACGAAGATCTTGAACTCGTGGTCTCCTCCCACCCGCGCGAAGCCGTCGAGGAGGCCGATGGTGAAGGAGTTCGTCCCGCCGTTGTACGCCGGGTAGATGCGAAGACAATTGAGGCCGATTCTCAATGCGCCAGCCGTGCCAGTCGCCTGATGATCCTCCTGCCGCTGCGCAGCCGGGTCGGCCCCGGGCGCGGCCGGAATTTCCGGTCGAATGCGCGCAGGACGCCTGCGTCGAGCGCCAGGTCCGGGTTGAGGTGGAACGGCCGATCGCCCGGATCCAGCTCGACGTCGTAGTCGTCGGAGTAGTCGCAGTGGACGCCGCTGCCGTCGAACCCGAAGTTCTGCACCTTCGAGAGGACCGGGTGGACGCAGAAGGCGTCGTGCTTGTAGTGCGCGTAGTCGAAGCGGATCGACCAGGAGTCGAGCTCCCCGGCCATCTGCATCTCCAGCATCCGCTGTAGATCGTCGCCGCCGCGCGCGAACAGCTCCTGCGCCTGGTCGTCCCGCACGAACTCGGAGTAGTCGCTCACCGCCCAGTCGACCTGGCTCCACCGGTCCGCCCACGTCCCCCAGCCCCACGACGAGCTGCGATAGGACAGGTACGCGTCCTCGCGGTAGCTGCTCGGGATCCGGAGCGGATAGTTGTAGCCCGTCACCGAGAAGATCTCCGGCCGCGGCTCGTACGTGGCGAGCGCGGCGTTCACGAAGGAGAGGAAGTTCCGCGAGGTCAGCAGGTCGTCCTCCATCACGACGACCGAGGGCGTACGGCCCAAGACCTCCGTGACGCCGGTGATGACGGAGCTCGCCAGGCCGAAGTTCGCCTCGCGCTCGGTCACCGTGACCGACCTGAACCCGTTCACGGTGCTCAGGTACTCCCGGACCTCGCGCACCGACTCCGCGTCGGCAGCGGTCTTCGGCCCGTCGGAGTAGACGATCAGATCCGACTCCGAGGCGCCGTCGTTCCCGGCCAGCGCCTCGAGCGCCCGCCGCGTATGGCCCGGCCGGTTGTAGGTGAAGAGGACGATCGGGGCCCAGTTCACGGCTCTCTCCTCGTCCTGGCACGCACCTCGGCAACCATAGCCAGCCTCCGACCTCGGCAGCCCGTGGAAGCTTCTAGTACGCGCCGCGCCGGGCGAAGACCGCCGGCACCGTCATGAGGATGATGCGCAAATCGCGTCCGAGGGACAGGTTCTCGACGTACTCGCGCTCGACGGCGAGCACCTCGTCGAAGGTGAGCTCGCTGCGGCCGTAGACCTGCCAGGGGCCGGTGATGCCGGGCTTCACGCGTAGCCTCACCTCGTGCTCGGGCGCGTAGCGCTCGACGAGGTCGAGGAGCTCGGGGCGCGGGCCCACGATCGACATCTCGCCGCGCAGCACGTTGAGCAACTGGGGCAGCTCGTCGAGGCTGGTGCGGCGCAGGAAGCGACCCACCCGGGTCACACGCGGGTCGGACTTGATCTTGAACATCGGATCGCTGAGCTCGTCGAGCGACACGAGCTCGGGCCACATCGCCTCGGCGCCGCGGACCATGCTCCTGAACTTGAAGATGCGGAACGTGCGGCCGTTCTCGCCCGCGCGCAGCTGGCGGAAGAGCACGGGCCGCCAGTCGTCCAGAAGGATCGCGAGCGCGATGAGCAGGCAAAGGGGCGCGGTCACGACGAGCCCGACCACGGAGACGACGACGTCGAAGATGCGCTTCAGCGCCAGCGTCGAGGGCGAGACGTACCACGTGTTGTAGTCCAGGAGCGGCAGGTCGGCGACGTGGCCGAGGTGCGTAGCCGTCCCGAAGATGCCGCGGCTCGGCGGGACGACCGTGAGCTTGACCCCGCGCAGGCGGCAGACGGGCAGCAGCGTCTCGAGCAGGCCTTCGTTCAGCTCGGTGCACGCGACGACGACGCGATCGACGCCTTCGAGCTCGTTCAACTGGTCCGGCAGCGCGTCGCAGCTCGGGACGCGACCGGCAACCGTGGCGTGGATATCGGGGAACAGCTCGAGCTTGCGGGTGACGGCATCGGCGAGGGGGCCCTCGCCGACGATGAGGATCCGCTCGAGCGGCGTGATCCGGCGCCAGGCGATTCGCGCGATCCCGCGGAAGACGAAGCCGAGCACGAGCACCGACCCCCAGACCAGCAGCCGGTCGTCCGAGCTGAGATCGAGGCTCGGGAACGGTGCGAGCAGGAACGTCAGGATCGCGGTGCCGCCGAGCGCCCAGACGAAGATCCAGGGCAGCTCCTCGACCGTCAGATGGCGCAGCGTGCGGTGGTCGCGGTCGTAGAGGCCGACGAGCTTCCCGACCACGATCCAGATCGGCGCCGACAGCACCAGCAGCAACGCGGCGCCGGGCCCGCTTCCCCACAGGCCGACGATCACCGCGGAGGCCGCGATCGTGAGCGTGTCGGCCGCCGCCAGCATGCGGTGCAGGAGCGCATCGCCGCTGTAGCCCGCGACGAGGCGGCGTGGGTCGGTGGTGCTGTCTTGGTGCTCGCCAGACGCGACGGCGAGCGTATCGACCTCGCTCATCCCATCAGTCTCCTGCTCGGTGCGGCGCGAAGGGGGCCCGCGACGGCGAGACAACGGTACCGGGGCATCTGGCTGACCGCCACTCACGAGCCGCTCTGAAGGATGGGTGCGTTGGGGTAGAGGCGCCGGACCGCCGCGAAATCGCGGTGCACGGCTGCGAGGTCACCCCGGTACGCGTCGATCTCTGCTGCCGCTTCCCAGAGCCTGTAGTCCCGCGGCGACCGCTTGATTGCGGAGCGGATCGCCGCCGATGCCGCCTTGTACTCCTTCAGCCTCAACTCGACCAGGGCGAGCTGGAGCCAGGTCGCTGCGTCCCAGGGCTCGACGGCCTTCGCGGCCAGCGCCTCGGATTTCGCCCGGGCGCCGTTGCCCGCATCGAAGGCAGCCTTGCTGTTCTGGATGTGAATGCCGGCGGCGAGGACGACGAGCTGCAGGACGATCGCCGCCACCGCGACGAGCGCGAGCAGCGGCCGCGCGAGGTGGAACCGCTTCCACTCTCCCGCCCGGGTCGACGGGAGTGCACCGAGCGCCACTCCGAGCAGGCCGACGCCGACGATCGCGACACCGGACAGCGGCCAGACCCAGTCGTACGCCGCGGCGACGAAGAACGCGATACCGCCGGCCGCCGCCGCGGCCACGTACCCGCTCCGCAGGGCGCGCGCCGAAAGGACCGCGCCGACGACGGCCACCGCGACCGCACCGAGGATCAGGAGGAGCCCGACGATCCCCAGCTCGGCGAGCGATTCGAGGTAGAGCGAGTGCGCGTACTGCGTGAAGAACGACCCGAGCGTGTCGTGCTGCAGCCACCACGATTCCCACGAGCCCGCCCCGCCCCCGTTCAGCGGATGGGCGCGGAACTCGGAGACGGCCGCGCCCCAGAACTGCCAGCGGCCGCTGCCGGAGCTGCTGAGCAGATGCGTATTGACGTAGCTCGTATCCGAATTGCCCGTCGCGAAGCTGTTGCTCTTGAAGGTGTTGAACTTGGCGACCGGGTGCGAGACCGCGATCGCGACGACGACGCCGAGGACGATGAGCCCGGCGACCGCCCAGCCGGCGCGATCCGGCGGCGTGGGCACCCGGCGATCTCCGGCTTCCGCGAGACCGACCCAGACGAGCGCCGAGACGATGCAGGCGATCCCGATCACCAGGGCCGCGCGATGCCCCTGCGCGACCGCCACCGGATCGGTCATCGCGCCGGCCAGCAGCTGGGTCTTGTGGACGAGGGTCGCCACGGCCACGACTCCCGCGGCCCCGGCGACGGCCGTCGCGGCGAGCGAGCGCCAGCGGTTGGGCGCGAGCAAGAGGTACGCGACGACGGCGACGATGGCCGCGACGTACGCACCCCGTGACGAAGTGAGGTACATGACCGCGCCGAGGATCGGCAGCGGCGCCGCGGCGAGGCCCCTCGCGAGCCGCGACTGGCGCGAAGCCATGATCGAGAGCAGCAGCGGGTAGGCGAGTGCCATCTCGATCCCGAGGCCGTTCCAGTAGCCGAGCGGGAAGCTCAAGCGGCTGTTGATGGTGGGAAGAATCGTCGACGGCTCGACGCCGAATGTGCTCGGGAAGAACCGGCTCACGAGGGCCACCACACCGATCCCGACGATGGCGAGCGCGACACCGCCGACGATCACGGAGGCGGGCACGAGGCGCGCCACGACGATCGCGAGCGCGAGCACGGCCACGTAGAGCGAGACCTGGTCGAACTGCGCGTAGGCCCGCCCACCGTCGGCCGCCCAGCTCATCGAGATCAGGGTCCAGATCGCGTAGGCGGCGAGCAGGCCCAGCGCGGCGAGCGCCAGCCGATCGACGCGCTCGCGGGCCGCAGCGACTCCGAGCGCAGCTCCCGTGCCGAGCAGCCACCACGCCGAAATGCCTGCATAGGCCTTGGTCGTCGTGTCGAAGCCGCCGTTCGCATACGAGAGGACGAAGACGCAGGCGGCTATTGCGAGCCCGATGGAGATGTTGCGGGCGAGCGTCATCCGATCTTGTTCGAAACTCGTAATTCGCCGCGCGGCCAGCTCCACCGGCCGTTACAGTACCGGCCATGTTGGCCGGGTCGAAGCACGTGCTGTACGGGGCGATGATCGGCTCAGCCATCGTGCTGGCAGCGCCTACAGCGGCCGTTGCAGGAGGCTGCAATGCCTCGGCTTGCAAGGTTTATCACGAGGGCTCGGCTCCGAGCGCCGGAAAGCAGCAGCCCACACAGGGGCCCACCCAAAGCCCACCCACGGGCGGCGGACAGACCACGACGCACCAATCGTCGAAGCTGTCGCGCGTGCTCGCGGGGGCCGGGGCAGACAAGGGCCCCCTCTCGCAGCTCCTGCAGAATTCCGACGACGGGTCACTGCAGAACGGCGAGGATGTCGCCTCGCCGGGCCTCCTCGGCGCCGTGTTCGATCTCGGTGCCGGCCCGCTGGTGCTCCTGGCGATTCTGTTCGGGACGGCGATCGGCCTCGCAGCACGCGGCGGCGTGTGGCAGCGGCTCCGCCGTCGCCCTAGCGCCTAGCGCTTCTGGCGCGTTCGAGGACTCCCTCGAAGCGGGCAGCGATCGACTCGATGTCGAACTCCGTTTCGGCGTAGGCGCGACCGCGCTTCGCCAGCTCTGCCCTCGCCTGCTCGTCCTCGAGCAGCCTGCCGGCGGCGGCGAGGAACGCGGACCTGTCGCCCGGGCGGACGACGACTCCTCCGCCGCTGCGCTCGACCACGCGAGCGGCGAGATTGCCCGCAGGGACGGAGACGAGCAGCGGCCTGGCAGCGCACAGGTACGTGAGGATCTTGGAGGGAACCGAGAAGGCTCCCGCCTCCGGCTCGAGCACGGCGACGAGCACGTCCGCTGAGGCGAGCACCTCCGGCAGACGGTCGTGCGGCTGGTACGGCAGCAGTCGCAGTGCGGGCTCGCCGTCTCCATGCTCGGCGAGCCACTCGGCGCCCGGCCCCTCGGACACGACGGCGACGATGGCGTCGTTCCGGCCGGCCCAGTGGGCGAGGTCGAGCAGCACGCCCGGGTCGTGCTTGAAGCCGAGAGTTCCGGCGTAGAGGAACACCGGATGCCGGTCGAGCCGATGCTCGGCCGCCCACGCGTTGGCGCGGGACATGGGCGGCAACTCGTCGAGCGGCGCCCAGTTCTCGATCACCGACACGCGGGTCTCGTCGACGCCCCCGCGCTGTAGCGAGGACAGGAAGTCCTCCGAGATCACGACCACGGCATCGCTGCGGCGAAGGAGGCGACGCTCGAGCCTCGCGACGGCGGCCTCGGCGGCGGCTCCGGCGAGCTGCGATCGCCGCCCGACCACGCGCCGTGCGGCGATGCTCAACACGTCCTGCTGCCAGAAACAAAAAGCCGCCCCGGCGCGGTGACTCGCCCGGAGCAACGCCGCCTGGACGAAGAGCGGCCCGATCGAGAGGACGGCGTCGGGCCGGAAGTCGCGCAGGCGGCGGGCGAGCGCCTCTCCAGTCCTTCGTTCCTGCCGGACCCGGCGAAGCAGGTCGTACTTCGCGAACGGCCGCCCGAGGTCGACCGCGCCGAATTCGAGCCCCGGCGGATCCACGTCCGTTCGCTCGAGCCGTCCCTTGCCGGCGACGAACGAGCTGCAGTGGAGGTGCAGGACGTCGTGTCCGCTGCCGGCGAGGGCGCGTGCGAGCTGAGCCGGAAAGGCATGGCCGAAGTAGTCGTGGACGACGATGCGCATGCAGCGCCGGGGCAGGTTCAGACGTAGTGCTCTTCGGTGTGACGGCGCTCCCGGTCGTGGTCGACCATGATCCGCACGAGCTCCGCGAACTGGACGTTCGGCTCCCAGCCCAGCTTCTCGCGCGCCTTCGACGGGTCGCCGAGGAGCACGTCGACCTCGGAAGGGCGGAAGTACCGCTCGTCGATCTTCACGTACTTGTCCCACTCGAGGCCGGCGTAGGCGAACGCCTCGTCGAGGAACTCGCGCACCGAATGCGTCTCGCCCGTGGCCAGAACGTAGTCGTCCGGCGCATCTGCCTGGAGCATTCGCCAGGCACCGTCCATGTAGTCGCGTGCGTAGCCCCAGTCGCGCTTCGCCTCGAGGTTGCCGAGCCGCAGCTCGTCCTGCTCGCCGCGCAGGATGGCGCCGATCGCACGGGTGATCTTGCGGGTCACGAAGGTCGGCCCTCGGCGGGGGGACTCGTGGTTGAACAGGATCCCGTTCACCGCGTACATCCCGTACGCCTCGCGGTAGTTGCGCGTGATCCAGTAGCCGAACACCTTGCCGACTCCGTACGGGCTCCGCGGGTGGAACGGCGTCTCCTCGTTCTGGGGCGTCTCGCGCACCTGCCCGAACATCTCGCTCGACCCCGCCTCGTAGAAGCGGCACTGCACTCCCTCCTCGCGAATGGCGTCGAGCAGACGCAACGTGCCCAGTGCAGCCACGTCGGCCGTGTACTCCGGGATGTCGAAGCTGACCCGCACGTGGCTCTGCGCGCCGAGGTTGTAGACCTCGTCGGGGCGGATCGTGCGCACGAGCTGGTTGAGCGAGGAGCCGTCGCCGAGATCCCCGAACACGAGCTCGATGTCACCGAAGATGTGATCGATCCGCGCCGTGTTGAACGAGCTCGAGCGGCGGATCATCCCGTACACCTCGTAGTCCTTCTCGAGCAGGATCTCCGCGAGGTACGAGCCGTCCTGGCCGGTGATGCCGGTGATGAACGCCTTCCGCTTGGCCACGGCGCCTAACCGTACCGGCGCGCGCGTCTACGCTTTGCGCCATGCGCGTGCTCGTCACCGGCGGAGGCGGCTTCCTCGGCTCGCACCTCGTCGAACGGCTCCGTGCGGAGGGGATCGAGCCGTTCGTGGCCCGCCGCCGCGACTACGACCTGACGCACGAAGCCGACACCGAGCGGCTCTTCGCCGACGCCGACCCGGAGCTCGTCTTCCATCTCGCCGCAGAGGTCGGAGGCATCGGCGCGAACCGCGCCAACCCCGGCCGCTACTGGTACGCGAACCTCGTCATGGGTGCGAACGTCCTCGAGCAGGCGCGCGTGCGCGGCGTCGCGAAGTCGGTGCTCCTCGGCACCATCTGCGCCTACCCGAAGTTCACGCCGGTCCCGTTCCAGGAGGACGAGCTGTGGAACGGCTATCCGGAGGAGACGAACGCGCCGTACGGCGTCGCGAAGAAGGCGCTGCTGGTCGGGGCGCAGGCGTACCGCGAGCAGTACGGCACGAACGCCGTCTACGTCCTTCCCGTCAACCTCTACGGGCCGCGCGACAACTTCGACCTCCAGACCTCGCACGTCATCCCGGCCCTGATCCGGAAGATGGTCGAGGCTCGGGAGGGTGAAGACGAGCAGATCGTTCTCTGGGGCGACGGCAGCCCGACGCGGGAGTTCCTCTACGTCGACGACTGCGTCGAGGCGCTCTGGCTCGCGGCGCAGCGCTACGACGGGGCAGAGCCGGTGAATCTCGGCAGCGGCGAGGAGATCGCGATCGGGGATCTCGCCGCGCTCATCGCCGAGCTCACGGGCTTCGAGGGCGAGATCGTCTGGGACACGACGAGGCCGAACGGGCAACCCCGGCGTCGGCTCGACGTGACGCGGGCCGAGGAGCTCTTCGGCTTCCGCGCTCGCACGCCGTTGCGGGAAGGGCTCGAGCGAACGATCGCCTGGTACCGCGAGGCGGTTTCTCAGCCGTCGAGCGCGTCCCGGTAGACGGCAAGCGTGCGCTCGATCACGCCGTCCCAGCCGAAGCGCTCGCGGGCGCTGCGGCGCGCGGCGCGGCCGAGCCGCTCGCGCAGCTCCGGGTCTGCGAGCAGCCGCTCCACCGCCGCGCGCAACGACGGCGCGTCGCGCGGCGGCACGAGCAGGCCCGTCTCCTCGTCCGTGACGAGGTCGAGCAGCGCGCCGCCCGCGGCCGCCACCACCGGCCGGCCGGAGGCCATGGCCTCGGCGGCGGCGAGACCGAAGCCCTCGCGCTCACAGGGCGCGACGAGGACGGACGCCCGCTCGAGCAACCGCTCGACCTCCGCGTGCGGCACGGCTCCGAGCGCGTTCGGGACGCGCTCGCGCAGCGGCCCGTCGCCCGCGACGACGAGGTTCAGGTCACCGACCGCCTCCAGCAGCGTGTCGATGTTCTTCTCCGGCGAGAGCCTGCCCACGTAGAGCACCTCGGGCGGCTCGGCGGGCGGCCCCACCTCGTCGGGGATCCGCACCCCGTTCGGGATCGTCACGACGGCCTCCAGTCCCGCCGCGCGCACGGCCGCGGCGAGGGTCTCGGAGACGCAGATCACACGCGCGGCCGGCCGCAGCAGCGCGCGCACGAGCCGCGGCCGACGGCGCGCAAGCTCCTCGTCCGAGAAGCGGCCGGCGGAGCCGGAGCCGTGGAGCGTGACGACGAACGGCTTCCCGCCGAACCGCGCGACCGCCGCCGTGAGCAGCCAGTGCGCATGGACGAGATCCGCATCCCGCGCCGCACGGCGCACCGCGCACCACATCGAGTAGAGCAGCAAGGGCGCGAGCCAGAGCCGGCGGCGCACGTTCGCCGCCATCCCGCCGCCGTACGCGAGGCCGTAGTCCCGGTACCCCGACCCGGGCGCGAGCACCTCCACCTCCACCCCGTGCTCGCGCAGCCGCTCCACGGCGTCGGCGACGAAGCGGCCGGCGAACTCCCGCTCCGTCCGCGGCCACGAGGTCGTGAGGACGACGACGCGCAACCGCTAGCCGGGCCGACCGCGCGCGCGGCCGGCGAAGACGACGGGCAGTGCGAGCGCGAAGGCCAGGAAGGCGTAGAAGTAATAGAACTGGAGCGTGAGGTAGAAGAAGTTGGCGACGATCGTGCCGACGAGAGCCGCCGTCAGCCCGTACGCCAGCGGCCTCACCTGCGCGCCGACGGGATCGCCGAGGCGGTCGAGCAGGCGCCCGAGTCGCCGCGCGGCGAGCAGCCGCACGAAGGCGTAGCGCAGGAACACGATCCACACGGCGAGGCCGAGCAGCCCCGACTCGACGATCACCGCGACCCAGTACGAGTGGGCGCCGAAGTTCGACTTCCCGGTCACGAACTCGTAGTAGACGGCGAAGTTGTTGTTGCCGAGGCCCAGCAGCGGATGCATGTGCAGGACGTCGCCGATGAACCCGTAGACGGCGAAGTGCGTGTTCGCCGAGCTGCCCTGCGTCGAGACGCGCTGGCTGAGGAAGGTCTCGAAGAAGTGGCGGCGCGAGTAGAGCGCGGCGAGGAGCACGAGCGCGATCGCGCCGAGTGGGTAGAGAAACTGCTTCGAGCGGGCGAAGCGCCGGTACGGCACGGCCAGCACGAGCAGGCCGGCGATGAGCCCGACGCCGCCGCTGCGCGAGAACGTCGCGATGTCCACGAGCAGCAGGAAGACGAGCGCGATCGCCAGCGGCCATCTGAGGCGGTGACCGCGCGGCAGCCGCAGATAGACGGGCGTCAGCGCCAGCAGCGGCACGATCAGCATCACCCCGAGATGGTTCGGGTCACCCGTCAGGGCGTTGACCCGGTAGATGTTCTGGCCGCCGATCGCGCCGTAGATGTTGATGCTGGCCGCGCCGCCCGTGAGCGGATTGAGCAACAGGTTGTCGAGGCTGTGGCCGGCGAGCTGCGAGCCGAGCTGGAGGATCCCGTACACGGCGTTCGCGACGAAGCCGACCGTGAACCAGCCGAGCGCGCGCCAGAAGAAGCGCTCGCCGCGCTGCGCGAGGTACCCGACCGCCGCGATGAGGAAGGCGAAGTGGATGACGAACTTCGTCATCCCTTTCGTGAACTGGGTCAGGCCCTGCTGCGTGTCGATGTTCCAGAACCCCGCGAGGTAGACGAGCGCGAAGGCCGCGAAGAAGCCGAGCACGATTGCGCTCGTCCTCGGTAGCGGGCGCCGCTCGGTCGCGACGTAGGCGATCAGGAACAGGATCGTCGCGATGTCGTTGATCCCGATCTGGCCCGCGACGTTCCAGTGCACCTTCTCGAACGTCGCGACGAAGAGGGACGCGAAGAAGAGGCCGGTGACGATCCGCTCCTGCGTGCGCGGCACGACGAACGCGCGCTCGGCGGGGAGGGCGGCGGCGGTCACGTGAGGCTCCTCAGCAGGTCCGCGAGCTCCTCGACGCGTCCGCCGCGCGAGAGCCGCCTGCGCCACTCGTCCGACAGCGGCGTCCCGTTCAGGCTTCCCGCCTGCCAGCGGCGGTGGAGGTCGAGCAGCGCTTCGCGGATCGCACCCTCGTCCTCGGAGGAGACGACGACGCCGGCTCCCGTGTCGCGCACGAGCTGCGCGGCTGCGCCGTCGGGCGGGACAGCAGCGAGGATCGGCCGCTCGGCCGCGAGGTACTCGAAGATCTTCCCGGTCAGGACGCCGCGGCCGCGGCCGCCGGACTCCGGGATCAGGAGCAGCAGCGCCTCGGAGTCGCGCTGCAGCTCGAGCGAGCGGCGGCGGGAGACGTCGCCGAGCAGCTCGATGCGGTCGCCGAGCCCGAGCGACTCCGCGTACTCGCGATCGGCGGCGCGGAAGTCCCCGGCAAAGCGGGCGACGACGTCGTCGAGGCCCGACTCCGCGAGCGCGCGCAGGAACGGCTTCGGGTCGCGCTTGCCGTGGAAGTGGCCCGCGTGCGTGATCCGGAGGCGGTCGCTCGAGTGGTGCTCGAGGCCTGCGAAATCGTCGAAGTCGCAGCCGTTGGCGATCGTGACGACCTTGCCCTTCGGCTCGAGCGCGCGCATCTCCTCGGCAATCGCGTCGGACACCGCGACGATCGCGTCCGCCTGCGACGCGACGAGCTTCCCCACGCCGCCGGTGGTCTTCTCCTTCAGCCGGGCCAGCTGCGACTCGTAGCCCCGCCGGTGCGGATGCGAGGTGAGCGGGTCGCGGAGGTCGGCGACCCACGCCGCGCCGGTAGTCCGCTTCACCGCAGCCCCGAGCAGGTGGAGCGACGGCGGCGGCGAGGTGGTGAGCACCACGTCGATCCCCTCGCGCCGGACGAGCCGGATCGCGACCGGCGTGGCGAGCGTGCTCCAGGGTGCGTTCTCGTCCGGGACGAGCAGCTTGCGGCCGAACAGGGCGGCCCGCGTCCCGACGCGCGCGATTCCCTGCTTGCCGACGAGCTCTTCCGAGGGGCGGGCTGCGCGCGGCCCGACGTAGCGAACCCGGTGGATCCACGCCTGTGTCGGCAGCTCGAGCTCCTCGTCCGGGACGGTCCCCGCGACGTCCGGCGCGAGCACGTGCGTCTCGATCCCGAGGGCCGGGAGGTGCGTCGCGAACTTGAGCGGCCGCTGGACGCCTCCCCCGCCGCCCGGCGGGAAGTGGCGCGTCACGAGCAGGACCTTCAACGGTGCTCCGTCACCGGCTTACCCGTACCCGGCGGGAACCCGGAAGGCGACGAACTTGTCGTCCGCGTATGCGGGCCGCAGGCCGGTGCGCTCGATGGCGCGCACGGGCCCGGAGCGCGTGAGCAAGAGCAACTGCGCGTTCCAGGCCCGCGGCTCCTCCAGGCTCGGATGCGTGAAGAACCGGAGCACCGCCCGCTTGCGCTTGGCGAGCTGGTTCGGCCGCGTGTTCGCCGCGTGGGTCGGCGGCACGGCCACGACGTAGACCGGAGCGAAGGCAGTCGCGCGGTAGCTGGTCGCCAGGTCCGAGAAGACGACCGAGCGTGGAGCGACGTCCTGCTGCAGGAAGCGGATCAGACCCGGCGTCAGCGCGTCCCGGTCGTGCTTGACCTCCGGCGTCCACTGCCAGAAGCCGTGCACGGCCACTGGCAGGACGAAGAGGAAGACGGCCACGGCTGCCGTGACCCCGCGAGGACGCGCCCAGGCAGGCGGCGGTAGTCCGGGTCGCCGCCACGCGAGAAGTGCTCCGGCCACCAGCGCCGCGATGCCTCCGTAGAGCGCGATCCAGACCACGATCGCCGGCTCGGTCTTCGCCGCGCGCAACCCGAAATCCCCGGCATACGAGACCTGGAGCCAGATGCCGCAGGCGAGCCCGCCCGCGATCGCGAGCGTCCGCGAGAAGCGGCTGATGATCGCGGCGCCGCCCGCGAGCGCCACGGCGAAGGGGATGAAGCCCGACGCGCGCCGCGACTGCGAGAGCGAGACGGCATCGGAGAAGTGCGGGAACACGAGCGGCCAGAGCTCGATCCCGAGCACCGCCACCGTGCCGCCGAGCACGAGGGCGCTCCACCGCCGGCGCCGGGCGAGCAGCGCGAGCGGCACGAGCAGCAGCGCGACGACCGCCACCGCTCCGTTCCTGTCGATGCGCTCGGGGGCGAGGTGGTAGCGCGAGAGTGAGTGCACGACGAGATCGGCGCGGTAGTGGTGCAGGTTCTGCGCGAGCTGCGCCGGTCCCGGAGAGACGGGGATCGTCTGGCTGACGGTCGGCGCCAGCCAGAGGAACGCGAGCGCCATCGGCACTCCGAAGACCGCGAAGCCGAGGATCCCGCTCCGGAAGTCGGCGGCGCGGGTGAGCAGGGTGCGCGCGAGGACGAACGCTCCCAGCGGGATCGCGAGGAACAGGGCGTACGTCGGATGCACGAGCGCCAGCGACCCCGAGGTGGCGGCGAGGAAGAGCGCGGTCGGCCAGGTCGGCCTGCGCACGAAGTGGAAGAAGAGGGCGACCGCGGCGGGGACGAGCAGCTGGGTGGCGACGCTCGCGGGCTCCCAGAGGAAGCGATAGACGCCTCCGTGGCCCGGAGCGAACACCTTGAATGCGAGCTGCCCGAGCACCACGGCGAGCGCGAGGCCGGCGGAGCGGAAGATCGCCCAGCCCATCTCGAAGACGAGCATGAGCGCGAGGGGGGCGAGGATGCTCGCCTCGTGCGCCGCGACGCTCGTCGGGTCGACCCCCGCGATCCGGGCCACGAGCGCGAGCCACGCATGCCAGAGCGGGAACGCGTAGCCGGGGTGCAGCCCCCCGTGCGCGAACTCGCCGACGTCGTGCAGCGAAAGCGAATGCAGCGTCTCGAGCTTCCGCATGCGGCCTAGGTGGAAGAACACGTCGCCGGTGAAGGCGCCCTGCACGAACCAGATGCCGATGCCCAGGCCGGCGCCGGCCACGCCGAGCACGGCGCGCATGAACCGAGCGGTCCCGGGCAGCCGCAAGCCCGTAGCCTCCCCACGGGCCAGCGACCAGACGAGGGCAACGGCGCCCGCGGCCAGCACGAAGGCGATCGTCACGCTCAGCGAGGCACCGAGGGTGACCGTCAGGGCAAGCCCGGCACCGACCAGCGTGATCGACGCGGCGAACGCCGCGGCCGCAGTCCGCTGCCCCAGGCACCGCGCGACGAGAATGCCCGGGAGCAGGACGACGAGCGTCGCGGCGGCGAGCCGCACCCAGAGCCCGAACCCGGTCTCGGGCAGCAGCCTGGAGACTCCGAGCAGCCCCAGCACCGCGGCGGGCCCCGCGAGGCGCCAGACCACGTCCTCGTGCGCCGGGATCGCGGCAGGCCTGCGGAGCTCGACAGCGGGATGCGCGAGCCAGTTCATCTCGCGGGCCCCGGCACCCCGCCGGTGCGCAGCCCTTCGCGCGCGACGATCACGGCTCCCGGCAGGGCGGCCGCGACTGTGACGACGAAGAACAGGAAGCCGGCCGAGAACGCCTGGTCGGCAGAGACGCCGAGAGCCCCGAGAAAGCTCACGAAGAACGATTCCCGCACGGCGAGGCCGTTGATCGTGAACGGCACGAGCATGACGAGGAAGAGCAGCGGCCCCATCACGTAGTAGGGACGGGGCGAAAGGTCGACTCCGACGGCCTTCCCGGCGCTCCAGATCGCGAGCACGCGCACGGCTTGCACCGCGACGGTGAGCGCGAACACCCCGGTGAGCAGCCCGAGCCTCGTGCGGTAGGCATGGAGCGCGACGTAGACGTCGCGCAGGACCGCTTCGATCCGCAGCCGCCGCAGCAACGGGCGCAGCCAGTGCAGGACCGGATGAAGCCGGGTGGAGAAGAGGACGAACGCGCCCACCACGCTCAGGACGACGAACGCGAGCTCGACCCAGACGTAGCCGCCGACGGAGTAGTGCCCGAGGGCAAGCGCGAAGCCGGCGGCGGCGAGCAACAGGGTGGCCGCCGCGCCGAGCGCCCGCTCGAGCAGCACCGTGCCGGCCACCGGGCCGCGAAGGCCGGGATGGCGCCTCGTCGTCTCGTAGATCCGCGACGCGTCGCCGCCCAGCGAAGTCGGAAGCACCTGGGCCGCGCCGTAGGAGACGAACGTCGCCCGCACGAGCCAGCCGAGCCGCTCGTGCACGCCGCTCGCGGCGAGCAGCTTGCGCCAGCGCCAGGCGAGGGGCCAGACCGACACGACCCAGATCGCCAACGCGAGGAGCCACCAGCCGGGGCTCGCGTTCGCGAGGACGTGGGCCGTCTCACGGAGGTCGATCTTCCAGACGATGTAGGCGACGCAGAGCCCCGTGACGACGACCGTCCCGACGGCGCGCGCCGCGCGCGGACGCCTCACGCTGTGACCACCCCGTTCACCAGACCGCGAGTGTAGTGGCCGCCCCAGAAGTACCATCGCGCCGTGCCCGACCCTCGCACGCAGATCGTTGCCGACGGCTACGACGTCATGGGCGAGACCTTCTCCGCCTGGCGCGAGGGGTTCGTTGGCGACACCCGCCGCGAGTGGGAGGACGACCTGGTCTCCCGGCTCGAGGAGGGCGCCCGCGTGCTCGAGCTCGGCTGCGGCGGAGGCTCTCCCGAGACGGCCCGGCTCGCGCAGCGGTTCGCCGTGACCGGCGTCGACATCTCCCCCCGCCAGATCGAGCGCGCGCGAGCCGCGATTCCGGAGGCCGAGTTCGTCTGCGCGGACTTCACCGAGCTCGAGCTTCCGGCCGCCTCCTTCGACGCGGTCGCTTCGTTCGTCGTGTTCAACCACGTCCCGCGTGAGTTGCTCGCTCCGCTGCTGGTGAGCATCCACGGCTGGCTCGTCCGCGGAGGCTGGCTGCTGACCGCCTTCGGCGCGTCCGACCTTGCGGCCTGGACGGGTGAATGGCTTGGAGCTGAGACGTTCTTCTCGGGCTTCCCTCCGGAGGTCAACTCGAAGCTGGTTCGCGAGGCGGGATTCACGATCGAGCGAGACGAGGTCGTCACGTTCGAAGAGCCCGAGGGACCTGCGAGCTTCCACTGGGTGCTCGCCCGGGCGTGACGACGATCCTCGTCACCGCGTGCGGCGCGCCCGGAGCGGCGCGGCTCCTGCGCGCCCTGCGCGACAACGGCGAGCGCGAGGTGCGGCTCGTCGGCGTGGACATGTCCGAACGCGCGATCGGCCGCCATCTGTGCGACGCGTTCCACCAGGTGCCGCCCGGCGCCGACCCCACCTTCCCCGACGCGCTCCTCGCGCTGGTGGAGCAGGAAGGCGTGGACGTCGTCCTGCCGGAGTCCTCGCACGACCTGCGGCACCTCGCGCCGAGGCGCGGCGAGTTCCCGGTGCCGGTCATGATCTGCGGCCCGGACGCCGAGCGGCGCTCGAACGACAAGGCCGAGACGTTCGAGGCGATGCAGCGAATCGGCGTCGGCGCTCCCGACTTCCGCCGGGTGACCGGCGCCGCCGGCGTCGAGGCGGCGGCGCGCGAGCTCGGCTACCCGGACCAGCCCGTCTGCTTCAAGCCGGTCTTCTCCTCCGGCTCGCGGGGCTTCCGCGTGCTCGACCCGACCGTCGACCGC
>Ga0207657_10002988_pt1 | contig 18121 bp, 14 predicted proteins | sample KBSC33metaG_FD_184316 | JGI IMG/M metagenome (GOLD analysis project Ga0207657, IMG submission 184316) | Corn rhizosphere microbial communities from Kellogg Biological Station, Michigan, USA - KBS C3-3 metaG (SPAdes) (version 2) | ecosystem: Host-associated > Plants > Roots > Rhizosphere > Soil ... | reverse complement strand
GAGGTTGGCTAGTGTTTCCTTGCAAACAGTGGAGAACTGAGCTCGCCTCGTAGGAATCGCTGATTCCCTTCAACCAGTGTGTACAGTCGTTGCTGCGCCGCTGAATCAAACTTCGAACCGAGTACACACCTTCATTGCGATAGCCATCTCCCGTCCCCGTGCCAATTCAATCCTTGCCGGCTCCAAAACCTGCAGGTGATGGTCGATCTAGGGAACTTTCGCAGCGGAGTGGTGTCCCGAAACCGTCGAATGAGTTCATATCGCGTTACTTTGGTGCGCGGTCGCGACTGGAAGTGATAGGGGTTGCGGGCGTCACGCACGACGCACCACTAGATTGATGAACTTCCGGACGCGCGGACAGTTGGCGACAGCAACGGGTAGAGGCGGCATGCGCTGGAGGTTTGCGTCGGCACTTCGGGTTGAACATCTAAAAGCGCAGTCATAGGAACTCACGAGAGGCGGGCCGACGGATGATTCCCCCCTAGAGCTGCGCAATATCGACAGTCAGGAACTTTGCGGTCTCGAATAGTATTTTCGGCACAGAGACACACGAGTTAACCGTATAAATCCGAGGCGACTCTTAGGAACAGGTCTGCCACTATTACTAGTGGCCTGATCCTTGTTGTCTGGCGTAGGCTTGCTTCACTAATGCAAACGCAGACCCGCCGGTGTGCTAAACGTGATCACCTCCCGCCCCGGCGGGTCGCTTCTCTCTGGCGAGGGACCGGAGTAGTGAGTTCCATCATGAAGTTACGGCTCTTGGCGGTGATCGTCACGTTGTTAGCGTTGAGCTACGCACCGCCCGGGACTTTGGCCGAGGAACAAGGCGAGGGCGGACCAGCAACGAAAGACCAGGATGCTGCCACCAGCGCTCCGTCCAAGAGTATGGCCAGCGTTGAGCCCGCAGACCCCGCCCAAGTAAAACACGAAGGCGGTAAGACGGATGTTGATGCGGTAGGCCACCGGAACGTAGGTTGTAAGACCGGCATGGGCAACTGGTATGGAGTGGAGAAGCAGATCGCCATGGGCAAGCAGTATGCCCAGCAGGTGGAAGCCAGCGTAAAGTTGATCCAGGATCCGGTGGTCACTGAATACGTCAACCGGATCGGACAGAACCTGGTCCGCAACTCCGATGCTCAAGTGCCGTTCACGATCAAGGTGATCGACTCTGCCGACATCAATGCGTTTGCCTTACCGGGCGGTTTTTTTTACGTGAATTCCGGATTGATTCTGGCAGCGGATGAAGAAGCCGAGCTGGCTGGTGTAATGGCTCACGAGATCGCACACGTGGCGGCCTGCCACGCGTCCCGCGAGAACACACGCGGGAACCTGATGCAGATGGCCTCCATTCCCCTGATCTTCGTGGGTGGCACGGTGGGCTATGTGGCGTACCAAGCGGCGGGATTGGCCCTGCCCATGGCTTTCCTCCACTTCTCCCGCGGCTTTGAAGGCGAGGCTGACTACCTCGGTTTGCAGTATATGTACAAGTCGGGATACGATCCTCAGGCTTTTCTCAGCTTCTTCGAAAAGGTGCAAGTCCAGGAAAAGAAGAAGCCGGGCACGTTGGCCAAAGCATTTTCTACTCATCCTCAAACACCAGATCGCATCGAGAAATCGCAGCAGGAGATCGAACATATCCTGCCGGCACGGCCCCAGTACGTCGTTTCGACCTCGGAATTTGATGACGTGAAGGCGCGGCTGGCGGCTATTGAGAACCGCCACGAGATCCAGAATAAGAAGGAAGACCCCACCAAACCCACCTTGCGGCGCACGTCTTCCACGGACAAGAACGGCAGAGATGACAAGGAAGATGACGACGATCGTCCGACCCTGAAGCGTCGCGACGACAGCAACTGAAGAAGTCGGGAGTGTAGCCCTTCCTCAGAGGGGTTGATCGCATCGTCCCGACATCGGGTCCCCCTCGGCAGAGTTCGAGCCAATGGGCACTGGTAACGCCGTTCTGAGGGGAAGGCCGTTGCTCTGGTCCAAGCCACTGGCGCGAAGCTAGTCTGTAGGTGTAAGCTGCACGTCGGAAACCGAGAATTGAGCCCGAGTCACCATCCGTTACAACTGGTCCCGACCTGTAAGAACTGCCCGTGTGGGGCCCTCACGGTGCTAGGGAGACTCTCACGATGCCATTGCGTCCGGCTGACTTCGGAAACCGGATCCCGCGGCGCCAAGTAGCTAGACTTAGCAGGAAATTTGTGTGTCTCTCTGCTTGTCTAGCCGGAACGCCACTGCCAAAGAACGGCCGGTACAATATAAAATCCCCTGCCCGGGGGCGAGTTGAGCGTTGGAAGTCACCAAAGCTCGTGCTTTTGTTGCTTGGGGCCTTACTTCTTTTCCAAGCCGCTGCCCCAGCCAAGGTTAAGGGAGTCCGCCGAGTTCTCATTCTCAATGTGTTTGGCCCGCTATCCTCGCCCGGCGTGGCCGTGATGGACGAGGCGATAGTGGCAGCCCTGCAAGAGTCGCCTTATCAGATTGAGCTGTACAGCGAGGATCTGGAAGCAACCCTGTTTCCGGATGAAGCCGTTCAGCGGCAATTTCGTGAGTGGTACATCCGCAAATATCGCGATCGCAAACCCGACCTGATTATTGCTGTCGGGCTCGAGCCCCTCAGGTTCATGGTCGCGTCACACGAAACATCTTTTTCGAATATCCCGATTATCTTTTGTGGAAGTACAGAAGAGATGTTGGGCGAACTAAAGCTCGACTCTCACTTCACCGGGGTGTGGGCAGTGGCGCAGCCTGAGGAAACCTTGAGGGCGGCACTGTCGCTCCAACCCGGAACCAAAAGCGTGGTTGTCACGGGTGGCGTTGGAGCGTACGACCGGTACCTTGAGGCTATTGCCAGGGAGAGCTTTCGCAAGTACGAGTCAAGATTCGAGTTCACCTACCTGACCGACCTCGCCATGCCCGCACTGATTGAGCGGCTGAAGCACCTGCCGGATCATACGATCGTCTACCACACATCAGTCATGCAGGATGCCGCGGGAGAGCGCTTCATAGACGCAACCCAGTCAGTTCCCCTTATTGCCAGCGCCGCACGGGCGCCGGTCTTTGTCGTGGACGATGTGGACCTCGGAAACGGAACCGTCGGTGGTTATCTGGTGAGCCGTGCTGCAATCGGGAAGACGGTTGGCCAAATGGCCGTCAGGGTGCTTAGCGGTGAGAAGCCACAGGATATTCCCATCGTTAGGAGCCCCAATGTCTCTATGTACGATTGGCCAGCCCTTCGGCGCTGGGGATTGAAGGAAAGCAACCTCCCGCCCGGAAGTTTGGTGCTGCACCGGCAACCGAAGGTCTGGGAGTTGTATGGGTGGTACATCGTCGGTAGCATTGTTTTGCTGTTGTTCCAAACGCTGCTCATTTTTGGACTGCTGCGGCAGCGGGCGAGACGCATAATGACAGAAAGTGAACTGAAATTGTCTAACGACCGGCTTCATCAGGCGGTGGAAGCTGGGAAATGTGTAGGATGGGACTGGGACGTCAAGACCGGGTGCGACCGTTGGTTCGGCGATCTGCGGACCATGTTCGGAATTCAGTCGGATACCTATTACGGAGACGTAGAGGAATTTCGCCACCGGATTTACCCGGAAGATCAAGCACTGGTCTGGGAAGCGGTTGCTGATGCCAGGCAAAAACGGGAACCGTTCACCGCAGAGTTCCGGGTCTTGCACCTGGACGGAACCGTGCGCTGGGTTACGGAGGGGGGACAGTTCTACTACTCAGCCAACGGTGACGCCGTGCGCATGCTGGGGATGGCGGTGGACATCACCGAGCGCAAGCAAGCTGAACAGGCGCTCCGTGAGGGGGAAGAGCGCTTCCGCTTGGTTGCAAACACAGCACCGGTGCTGATCTGGATGTCCGGCACGGATAAGCTGTGCAACTACGTCAATCAACGCTGGCTGGAGTTCACCGGGAGGCCGCTTGAGGACGAGCTAGGCAACGGCTGGGCAGAAGGTGTGCACCCTGAAGACTTGAAAGGGTGTATGGATACCTACACTCAGGCGTTCGATCGGCGGGAGTACTTCCAGATGGAGTATCGGCTTCGGCGACACGATGGACAGTATCGCTGGCTTTCGGCTATCGGCGTGCCGAGATTCAACCCGGACCATTCTTTTGCAGGGTACATCGGTTCTTGTACAGACGTTACCGAGCACAAGCTTGCGGAGGAATCTCTTGCCGACATGGGGCGGAAGCTGATTGAGGCCCACGAGGAGGAGCGTACCTGGATCGCGCGCGAGCTACACGACGACGTCAACCAACGGATGGCACTGTTGGCAGTCGAGCTGGATCGATGGAACCAACAACTTCCGCCCTCGGCAGTTGAACTTCACGATCACATCCATCACGCCATCCAGCGCCTTTCGAACATCGCCACAGACATCCAGGCCTTGTCGCACCGCCTCCATTCTTCAAAACTCGAATATCTGGGACTTGTGGCGGCAGCCAAGAGCTTCTGCAGAGAGTTGTCCGAGCAACACCAGGCAGAAATCGACTTCAGAGATATGGCCATGCCGCGAAGTGTGCCCAAGGAAATCTCGCTTTGTCTGTTCCGTGTCTTACAGGAAGCTCTGCAGAATGCGATGAAGTACAGTGGCGTGCGTCACATCAAGGTGGAACTGCGCGGTACAGAGGGAGAGATTCAACTGACCGTGAGCGACCTGGGAATTGGCTTTGACCCGCAGGACGCCATCCACCGTCGCGGCCTCGGGCTCATCAGCATGCGGGAGCGAATGCAATTGGTGAGCGGTGAGATTTCCATCAAGTCACAGCCCGGCGCCGGCACCACGATCCACGCTCGTGTGCCTTTCAGTTCAAGCAGCGATTCTGTACGGGCAGCCGGATAGGAGCAGGGATTTCGTGGAGCCCCTTTGTCTTCACAACCCGAGTGGCGTATAACGACCACTGGCCGACCTGCATCACACTTCGAAATTTCCTGCCCGTTTCGGAAACCGAGTTTCATCGACCTGCAAACAGTGCTGCGGCGAGCACGACCGGCGGACCGTGAGACACCGTCCACAGAACGACTCGTGACGTGGACGTTCCACGAAGAGAGGGTCAACCGCACAGACCACCCGCAAAGCCGCATTGTGCCTTTTCGAGAAAACAGTCTGGCAACTGTGGCAGTGCTAGAGACCCATTCGGTCAGCACCTGCGTCAAGCATTCCGCGATTGCGCCATTGCTTACCTACCACGATTGGCGATGCTCCCGCACCTGGCGGTACCCGACAGCCACTTTTGTGCCACTCCTTAGCGAGTTCCCCAACCAATCAGAAGGCCCAGTATCGATAGTCCCGAAAATGATTGCATGCTTATCATCGCAGTGGTCTACATACATCCAAATTGACATCGAGCTGCCAGCGACTCCCGAAAGAAGTTCAACCCGCAGGTAGTCGCCCTTTTGGTATTTGGGGATAGCGTTCGTGCCGAGTGCCCCTTTGTCGGATACTCGAGTAGCTTTCTGCCGCTTGTGGCTGCCGGTTCCCTCCATGAAGTGCTCCTGTGTTTGCCTTCTTGACATGCAATTGCCTGCTGTTCTCCCGGCTAGAACCGGATCGTTACTCCTACAGTAGCGTCGAATTCGTTCAGGTAATGGTTGTCTCCGACGGTCCAGCATCCACCCAATACCGGGTCACACCAATAGCCCGCCTTCGCGGTTCCGACATAAGCGGGCGACCATTTTGCCTGGAGACGTAGTCCAAGACGCCGGCTGAAGTTGTACTTCACACCACCACCCAAATCCCCCACCAATCGGGTGATGCCGTTTAATCCCGCGCGGGCCGGGTGCAGATTAGTAGCTCCCAATCCCATCAATAGGAAAGGTCTAACCGATTTGTCGCGACGGGTAAAATGTGCCAGGAAATTCCCGATGTACTGGTTGGTGTCGAGCGTAAAGATCTTTACCCCCGATCCTCCTCCGCTGGGTCGAGCCACCGTATCAGCCTTGTTGTAGGCCCACATGAATTCCACACCGTAGTGATCACCCCGCAAATAGCCTGCGGCGAGACCATATGTTGTTCCGTTTTGCACATCCATTCGTTGAAAGAACGCGGTCGAGAGGTCAAGTCCACCGTTCATCTGTCGACCGATGAAGCCGGTAAGCTCGACGTTCTGCCCCGTGGCCGTTGCGGCGCCCAGAATCATGCAGACAGCTAGCCATGGTTGTCTCCGGCCCATCTCGTCTTCCTGCTGCCCCAGATTGTGGTTGCTAGATGAGAATTTAGGAAAGCGGGAAGGGTCTACGAACTGGCAAAACTGCCAGCAATCAGTCTATTTCGCTCAGCGGGAGTACAAGGTTGCTATGTTGTAATGAGAATAGAGTTCTGCTCGCTCATCCGTCATCCGCTCTGTTTTCCCTGTCACTGTTGACAGTATTTTCTGACCCGTTCCACCCTTAGGCTGATTTGTAGGTTAGGAATGGGATTCTGGATGTACGTGCACCGGACTTTCTGCAGCCGACTACCAGGAAAGGTGAATATGTTTGGCAGGTTGCTCGCGGCCGTGATCTGCGTGGCGAGTCTTTCGGCTATGGGTCAGACGTCCCCGTCGAACTATCAACGCGGTACGATCACTGCCGTCACCGTTCATCAGAATGCTTCGGGAGAATCCAGCCGTGATGTCGTACGGTATGACGTGTCAGTAAGGGTTGGCAACACAAACTACGTCGTACTCTTCACGCCACCTAACGGTTCAAATACTGTCGAGTATTCGACAGGCATCGACATGTTATTTCTGGTTGGGGACAACACGCTCACTTTTAACAGTATGGTCTCAGGAAAAACCGACATGCCGATTCTGCGCCGAGAAACGCTCCCGGCTCGGGCCAGCCCCGACCTGTCCCGTGCGCCCGGTGAATATTTCAGCTTAAAGCTGCAAACTCTGTCGGAAAAGCTGGGCCTCAGTGACGACCAGCAGGCCAAAATCAGACCGATCTTGGAACAGGAGTCTGGAGAACTGTCTCCTCTTTGGAACAATCCCGTTATCTCACGCAAGGACAAACTGGACACACTCGACAAAGTGGTCCGCGCCTCCGACGAGAAGATAAAACCGATCCTTTCTCAGACGCAGAGGGAAAAGCTTCAAGAAATGCGGAAGCAACAAAAAGACCAACTTAAGAAACTTATAGCGACGAAGCAAGCTGACAATTAGATAGAGCAGCAGGCATCCCCCTTCACGCGGTGCCATCTCCGCCGCCGACGTCCTTCCTGTGGCTACACAGGTTGCCAGAAAGAACAGCGGTTTCTCGGCCCACTTCACCTCGAGGATCAACTGTTTCGTCCGAGACCGGGTGTAAGTCTACGGAAACATCGCCCTTCAGAAGCCAGCCATTCCGATTGGGGGTCATCCCGAATGTCCCCGGACCCGGCGAAGAAGTTTTACTGACAAGAATGACAGTTTTTCTCCGGCCCCGTATCTGGCACGTTGCCCCTGTGACTGTGGAGGTTCCATGAGGCTGCGACATGTGAGCCGATGGCGGCAAGGTGCATGCATCGTAATGGCGATCTTTCTTTTTGCGGCCTGGGCACAAGCGCAACCCCAAGGCTCCCCGCAAGATCTGCAACAGCTTAAGACGAAGCTCCAACAACTGGATCAGGAGATGCAGGAACTGAAGGCGCAAATTGACGCGGTGGAACGAGCGGAGAAGTCACCAACAGTGCCCACAACCACGACACCCTCCGTCCCCGTTGGCGCAACGGGAAGACCGGCGAAGGAAACGAAACAGGCGGAAGAGAAGAACAATATCGACCTGTACGGCTTCATCATGCTCGATACGGGCTACGACTTCAAAACAAATGATCCCGACTGGTTCGATGTTGTTCGCCCAACCAAGTTGCCGTCTTTCAGCGGCGAGTTCGCCCCGGAAGGTAAGGTTTACTACGGGGTCCGCCAGAGCCGGTTCGGCGTCAAGACTTCTACTCTGACCAGATTTGGCAACTTGAAGACACAGTTCGAATTCGAGTTGTTCGGCACAGGGGTGGATGCAGGACAAACGACCTTTCGTTTACGACACGCGTACGGTGAATTGGGTCAGTTTGGCGCCGGTCAAACCTGGAGCCCGTTCATGGACATTGACGTTTACCCCAACTCAGTAGAGTACTGGGGACCCAACGGGATGGTTCTCTTCCGCAACCTGCAGTTTCGCTGGATGCCAATCCGCAATGACAGAACTCAGCTTACCTTTGCCATCGAGCGGCCCGGCGCCAGTGCTGATGGTGGCGTGTATGCAGATCGAATTGAGTTGCAAGGAGTCAAACCCAAATTCGATATGCCCGACTTCTCCTGGAATGCGCGGCTTATCAGGAATTGGGGATACGTTCAATTGGCAGGCATCTTCAGAAAGATCAGTTGGGTCGACCTGAACAAGACCCCAACGCTCGACCTCAGCGGTGATGCGTTTGGTTGGGGTTTGAACCTGACTTCCAACCTCAAGTTCAGCAAGAAGGACACCGGGAAATTCGAGGTTATCTACGGTGAAGGCATTCAGAACTATATGAACGACGCCCCAGTCGACATCGGCGTCAAGAACAATTTGGCGAATTCCGTAACACCGATCGAAGGAGTGGCCTTGCCGGCGTTAGGCGCAGTCGCGTTCCTCGATCACAACTGGAGTGACAGCTTCAGTACCTCGATCGGCTATTCCATCCTGGATATCGAGAACTCCGACGCGCAAAAACCATCGGACTTCCATCAGGGTCACTATGCACTCACGAATCTCTTATACCACCCCGTTCCGAACGTCACGATTGGGAGCGAGTTCGTGTTTGGTCGGCGGATTAACTTCCGCGACGGCTTTAACGTCAATGATTATCGCATCCAGTTTTCGTTCAAGTATGACTGGAGGAAGGTCTTCGAATTCTGACCGAGGCACGGTCTTGCCTGCCGCAAGAATTGCACATCTACCGAAGAGCCGTGTTGGGCGGTAACTGCAAGTTTTGCCAGTTCTATCCGCGCCGGAGAACTCGTACATTGAAAACGCCGACATCCCGCAAGAGTGCGAGGGTGAGAATCGCTCGCCGAGCCCGCGTACCGTCATGAGGGATGACTGAACCAGACGGGTCCGAGCCATTCGGACACCTTCGAGCCTGTCAATCAACAGGTCTGTCACGTGCCACGATCGAGTGAGCATCCTGCGTGAAAAGGAGAAAGCGCAATGGAGAAGATATTGAATGTCATTGGCAACACGGGAACCGCGTGTGGCACGTGCACGCCAAAGGGATGTGGGTCGTGTGGACCAACACCACGCAAGAATGAGACTCCGGTAGCCCTCAGTCGACGGGAATTCGGGCATGCCGTTCTGGCCGCTTCGGCAAGCGCGCTACTCACAGGATGTTCGTCACAAAAGAATAAGAATGCGGAGGCAGGAGACGGGTCGGCTCCCCCACCTCCCGCGCCTCCCACCCTTTCGCCCGATCTCGCCGTGGTCAAGACGTCGAAGGGTCCGATTATGACGACCCTCGACGAGTTCTACAAAATGGGCCCTGGGCCGTCCAGTTCCCACACCATGGGCCCGATGCGAATTACGTACGATTTCTTCCAGAGGGTTTCGAAGCTTCCGGAGGATCAACTCCAGCGCGCCACGGCGCTCAAGGTCCATCTATTTGGCAGCCTGAGTGCGACTGGCAAAGGTCACGGCACAGACAGAGCTTCACTGGCCGGCCTGCTTGGAAAAGCTCCGGCGACGTGCCCGCCCCAATTCCTGGATGGGCTCGCTGCCAACCCTGATGAGGTGCACAAAGTTACGATCGGCCCCAAGACCCTCGACCTGACGCTCAAAGACGTCATCTTCGACGCCCCTAAAGGTGACTTCCCTCACCCGAACACAATGACTGCGAAGCTGCTCGCCGGCAACGAGTCGCTTTACGAGTTGGAATACTACTCAGTCGGAGGCGGATTCATCGAGTGGAAAGGCTATAAGCCGCCTGACAAAGGGCAACCTAAATACCCGTTCGAGCACGCTCGCGAACTGAAGAAATATCTCATCGACGACAAGATCCCTCTGCCGCAACTGCTGCTGGCGAATGAATTGGCAATCTCTGGAAAAAGTGAGAAAGACATCTGGGAGCTTCTCGACCAGGTGGCCGAAGTCATGGTGCGGGGCGTTGATACCGGATTGACCGTGGAGAGTGTCCTTCCCGGTCCCATCAAGCTACACAGCAAGGCTGCCGCGATGCAACGCAGTTTGAAAACCACCACCAAAGGAGCAGCCGGCCGGGTGATCACTCAGGTGGCATCGTACGGGTTTGCCATGGGCGAGGAAAACGCCCGCGGCCATATCATCGTGACCGCTCCCACGGCGGGTTCAGCGGGAATCATACCAGCGGTGGTCAAGTCCCTGCGCGACCTCAAGACACCAACGCAGAAGATCCGGGATGGTTTTCTCGCGGCGGCGGCGATTGGTTACCTATGCAAGCACAACGCCACCCTTTCCGGCGCTGAAGGTGGTTGTCAGGCAGAAGTCGGTGTTGGTTCTTCCATGGGCGCAGCGATGATCGCACAGGCTTTGGGTGAGGGCCCGAAGGTGGTCTCAAATGCGGCCGAGTCGGCTCTCGAATCGCACCTTGGCATGACCTGCGACCCGGTCGCCGGGTACGTCCAGGTTCCCTGCATTGAGCGCTGCGCTTACGGAGCGGTCAAGGCGTGGACTGCTTACTGTATCGCCAGCGAAGAAATCCCGGAGGAGCGCCGCGTTGATCTCGATACAACGGTCGCAGCCATGGCCCTGACCGCAAAGGAAATGAACTCGAAGTACAAGGAAACCTCGGAAGGCGGCTTGGCTGTGTCTGTCGTGCTCTGCTAGAGAGGTGATGCACGACACAATCAGCAGAGTCGGTCTTGAGTGAAGCTATGCAGCAAGTAATCCCGCATCCTCCTGCATGCGACCAGGATACGAGCACGAGTATGAGGACGGCCGTCGTTGCCTGGGTGGTGGCGGCGATCTTTTATTTCTATCAATACGTCTTGCGCTCCGCGCCGTCCGTCATGATGCCGCAGTTGTCAGAGGCTTTCGGGATCAGTTCACTGGGCATGGCCTCGATCCTGGGCCTGTTCTACTACGGATATTCGCCATTCAGCCTTGTTGCTGGCACTGCCATGGACCGCTTGGGACCGAGGAGTGTCCTCCCCATCGCCGCGGCCGTAGTTGGCGTGGGGGCGCTGCTGTTCGCCACGGGTCGCACCGACTTGGGGAGTGTGGGCAGAGTACTTCAGGGAGCTGGGGGAGTATTTGCACTTGTGGGAGCCATTTACATCGCTACCAGGAACTTTCCGGCATCGCGGGCCGCTACTTTGATCGGCGCTACTCAGATGTTCGGAATGGCGGGCGGATCGGCCGGGCAGTTTGCCGTTGGGCCAATGATCGGCGCAGGAATCGCCTGGGACCGTTTCTGGATATGTATGGGCGTTATCGGTTTGGCGATGGGTGCCCTTCTCTTTGCTCTCCTACCAAACGAAAAGAGAACTGAGCAGGCCGTCAGTGGATTGAGAAGCACGACTGACGCGTTCTACACCGTATTCAAGAATCCGCAATCGATATTGTGTGGCGCAATTGCCGGTCTGCTTTTCATTCCAACGACAATCTTCGACATGGTATGGGGCGTACGCTACCTCCAGGAAGCGCATGGCTTCGACTATGCCTCAGCGGTCATGCGCACAGCAGCCGTTCCATTTGGGTGGATCATTGGTTGCCCCTTGCTCGGCTTCATTTCCGACCGGGTCGGGCGACGAAAACCAGTGATTATCGGCGGCGCACTCCTGCTTCTTGCCTGCCTGGCGTGGATTCTGTTTGGCCGTCCGGGTGTCCTTCCTCCTTACGCAGTGGCCCTCACGGCCGGAGTGGCGTCGGGCGCGGCAATGCTGCCCTACACCGTGATCAAGGAAATCAACCCTCCGCAGTTTGGCGGCACGGCGACAGGTGTAATGAATTTTCTGAATTTTACCTTCAGCGCACTCTTGGGCCCGGTCTTTGGATGGATGCTTCAGCTCCTTTCCGGCGGCGCCCGGACTATGCAGCTTGAACACTACCAGATGGCTTTTGCTCCGCTTCTCCTGGGCGTCGTCATGGCGATTGGCATGGCCTTCTGTCTGAAGGAGACAGGCTCCGCGATTCGAACATCCTTGTCTGAGGCAGTACAGGAGGCATGAGATGAGCCAGGCAACCGGGACCGCAACAACCGGAAGTGGGAAGTACGAACAACTGTTGGTGAGGTGCAAAAGTCTGCAGCCGGTTCCAACCGCAGTGGCTCACCCCTGCGAGCTGACGGCGCTCTCTGCCGCTGTGGAGGCTGCGAACAAGGGACTGATCATCCCGATCCTGGTTGGCCCCCGCGACAAAATAGAATCAACCGCCAAGGCGGCAGGGATCGATCTCAGCAACTTCCAAATCATTGACGTTCCTCACAGCCACGCAGCGGCGGCTAAGGCCGTCGAATTGCTACGTGAGGCACAGGCGGAAGTGTTGATGAAAGGCAGTCTGCACACCGACGAATTGATGGCAGCGGTCGTTGCCCGTGATAAAGGCTTGCGCACCGAACGGCGCATTAGCCACGTGTTCGTCATGGATGTCCCCACTTATCACAAGGTTCTTATCGTTACTGACGGCGCGATCAACATTGCTCCCACCCTGGAAGACAAAGTGGACATTTGCCAGAACGCTATAGATCTGGCTATCTCGCTCGGTCGTGAAAGGCCCAAGGTTGCCATTCTCGCTGCGGTCGAAACGGTTACTTCCAAAATGCCGGCAACCATAGATGCCGCCGCGCTTTGCAAGATGGCCGAGCGCGGACAGATCACGGGTGGCATTCTCGATGGACCCCTGGCCTTTGACAACGCGATCAGCAAGCAAGCCGCCGAAACCAAAGGCATTCACTCAGAGGTCGCCGGTGATCCGGACATCCTTCTTGCTCCAGACCTTGAAGCCGGCAACATCCTCGCCAAGCAACTGACCTTCCTGGCCAATGCCGACAGCGCAGGGCTGGTGCTGGGGGCAAGGGTACCGATCATCCTGACCAGCCGGGCGGATAGTGTCCGCTCTCGAATTGCCAGTTGCGCTGTGGCCATGCAGGTGGCACATGCGCGACGGAAGAAGACCTAGAGGATCCGTATGGATGATTACGCACTCGTACTCAACGCGGGGTCATCGAGCCTGAAATTCTGCGTATACCGGCGGCCAGACTCGGAGAAATGGCGACTGGAGGCCGGAGGTCAGATTCAGGGCATCGGGACGTCGCCTCGATTCTCCGCCAAGGACGCTCACGGCGGAATCCTCGCACAGAACAACTTGGATGATTGGGTGTCTGATGGCCGCGCGGCCCTCGATGTTCTGGCTTCCTGGCTTCGCTCCAGGTACGGTGGCGCACGAGTGCTGGGTGTCGGCCACCGTGTGGTTCATGGTGGGGCGCGGTATGCCCAACCAACGATCGTAACCCGGCAAGTCCTGGCAGAGCTATACGAACTGGTTCCCCTGGCTCCATTGCATCAGCCGCACAACCTGTTAGCCATCGAAACAATCTTCGAGCGAATGCCGGGCGTGCCGCAAGTCGCCTGTTTCGACACGAGCTTTCATTCGGGGCACTCGCCGGTCGCGAAGTTGATACCGCTGCCAAGAGAGATTTGTAAATCGGGCCTTCAGCGATATGGCTTCCATGGCCTGTCCTATGAATATGTCGCTTCCGTTCTTCCTGAGGTAGCTCCGGAAATCGCCAGGGGGCGCGTCATCATCGCACATCTTGGAAGTGGTGCCAGTCTGTGTGCTTTGAAAGACGGGAAAAGTGTAGATACCAGTCTAGGCTTCACGGCGCTGGATGGACTCTGTATGGGCACGAGACCAGGTGCGCTTGATCCCGGCATTGTTTTGTACCTCTTTCAGAGCCTCGGGCTGTCTCCTAAAGAAGTGGAGGCCATTCTCTACAAGAAATCAGGTTTGCTGGGGATCTCAGGCATTAGTAATGACATGCGCGACCTGCTTACCAGAAGTGCGCCAGAGGCCCGTCTGGCGGTGGATTACTTCGTTTACCGCGCGGCCAAGGAAATCGGCGCGCTGGCTGCGGTGCTGGGTGGAGTCGATGGACTCGTATTCACCGCCGGTATTGGCGAGAATTCACCGGAAATCCGCCGGAGAATTTGCGAGGCCTCTTCCTGGCTGGGCGTGGAACTAGACGCACGAGCCAACATTAATAGAGATGCGCGGATATCCACTCAGAAAAGCAAAGTCTCGACTTGGGTCATTCCCACTGACGAGGAATTCATGATCGCACGCCACACCGGCGCGCTTCTTGGATTGACCGAGGGCCACCGGCGCTTGAGGCTGCTGGTTCGTGCATAAACAGAAATAGGGAGAACTACAAATGGCTACCGCTATCGTGCATCCGATCACGTCAGAGGAAGTGATTTCCCCATGGCAGGGATTCAAGACAGGTCTCTGGCAAAAGGAGATTAATGTTCGTGACTTCATCCAGCAGAACTACCAGCCATATGAGGGAGAAGGGTCCTTCCTTGCGCCCGCAACCGAGCGGACCAAGAACTTGTGGAATCGGTTGAACGAACTTTTTGTGGAAGAGCGAAAGAAAGGTGTGCTTGACGTCTCCCAGATTCCAAGTTCCATCACCGCTCATGGCCCAGGCTACATTGATCGCGAGAACGAAATCATCGTGGGTCTTCAAACTGAGGCTCCTCTCAGACGTCCCATTATGCCGAGCGGCGGACTCCGCATGGTTGTGAATGCCCTGAAGACCTACGGATACGAACCCGATCCACATGTGGTCGAAGCGTTTACCAAGTACCGAAAAACTCATAACGAAGGGGTCTTCGATGCCTACACCGCAGACGTGAGGCGGTGTCGCAGCTCTCACGTTTTGACCGGACTCCCTGACGCCTATGGGCGCGGCCGCATTATCGGTGATTACCGCCGCGTGGCCCTTTATGGAGTCTCGCGGCTCATTGAGCGGAAGCAGGAGGAGAAGCAAAGCCTCGACTCCGCCATGTCTTCGGACGAAATCATTCGTGACCGGGAAGAGCTGAGTGAACAGCTTCGCGCGCTGAAGGAACTCCAGAAGATGGCCTCCTTCTACGGGTTCGACATCTCAGGCCCAGCCAAAAGCGCGCGGGAAGCCGTGCAGTGGCTCTACTTTGCCTATCTGGCTGCGGTCAAGGAACAGAACGGTGCTGCGATGTCGCTGGGGAGGACTTCGACCTTCCTCGATATCTATTTCGACCGCGATTTAACCGCCGGCGCCATAACGGAAGAGCAGGCGCAGGAGATCATCGATGACTTCGTCATTAAGCTGCGCATCGTTCGTTTTCTGCGCACACCGGAGTACGACGAGCTCTTCGCCGGCGACCCGACCTGGGTCACGGAGTCGATTGGCGGCATGGGAGATGATGGACGGACTCTCGTAACCAAAACCAGTTTTCGCTATCTTCACACGCTCTACAATCTCGGCCCCGCTCCAGAACCAAATCTGACGATCTGGTACTCGCCGCGGCTGCCAGATGGGTTTCGCAGTTTCGCAGCCAAAGTAGCAATAGACACGAGTTCCATTCAATTCGAAAGTGACGAAATTATGCGGCGCGCGTGGGGAGACGACGGGGCCATCGCGTGTTGCGTGTCACCAATGCTGGTGGGAAAGCAGATGCAGTTCTTCGGCGCTCGAGCCAACCTCGCCAAATGCTTCCTCTACGCGATTAACGGGGGCAGGGACGAAATCAGTGGCGAGCAGGTGGGTCCGCCAAGCGGCGCCGTCCAGGGCGAGTACCTCGACTTCGACGATGTTATCGACAGGTTCGAAAAGATGATGGACTGGCTTGCCGGCGTCTACGTCAATGCCATGAACATCATTCATTACATGCACGACAAGTACGCCTATGAGCGCATTGAGATGGCGCTACATGACTATGCTCCGTTGCGAACGATGGCCTTCGGCATGGCCGGAATGTCGGTTGTTGCTGACAGCCTGTCCGCGATCCGTTACGCGAAAGTTCGAGTGATCCGTGACGAAACCGGGCTCGTGACCGACTATCAGACCACAGGTGAGTTCCCCAAGTTTGGCAACAACGACAATCGCGTTGACCAGCTCGCTTCATGGCTGGTCAGCACATTCATGAGCAAGCTGCGGAACTATCCCACGTATCGCAATGCCATGCACACCCAATCGATCCTGACGATTACTTCAAACGTGGTGTACGGGAAGAGCACAGGGAACACTCCGGATGGACGACGGCGGGGAGAACCGTTCGCCCCTGGGGCCAATCCGATGCACGGACGTGACTCGCATGGTATCCATGCCTCCGCAGCCTCGGTTGCTAAGATTCCGTATCGTGATGCGGCCGACGGCATTTCTCTGACGGCTACGTTGGTCCCCGAAGGCCTGGGAAGAATTGCTGGAGATCGAATCACCAACCTGCGAAGCATCCTTGACGCCTTCTTCAGCTCAACGGGTTATCACATGAACGTGAACGTGCTGAATCGGGACACCCTTTTGGATGCAGTCGATCATCCGGAGAAGTACCCAAACCTGACCATCCGCGTCTCAGGGTACGCCGTGAACTTCGTGCGGCTGACTCGGGAGCAGCAAATGGATGTGATCAACCGCACTTTCCACGGGAGCCAGAGTCTATGATTGAAACCAAACCTCTGACAAATCCTTCGCTGGAAGCAAAAAGTCCTTTTGAACTGCGCGTGAACCTTGGCCGGGACGTTCCGGAATCCGATGTCCGGACGGCCCTGGCGAGCGGAGACATGGGCTTTCTTCATTCGTTCACCACCGGTTCCACCGTAGATGGGCCCGGCGTTCGCGTGGTTGCGTGGACGACAGGCTGCCATTGGCGATGCAGATACTGCCACAACCCAGACACCTGGACTTTGAGCAATGGCGTCCCGGTAACGCTTGCGAAGGCAACCGAAGAGCTACTCAAGTATCGATACGGACTTAAGGTTATGTCGGGTGGTTTTACGTTGAGCGGCGGCGAACCGCTTATGCAGGATCGGTTCGCCGTGAAGCTCTTTACTGCCGCACAATTGATGGGGATTCATACTGCCGTGGAAACCAACGGCAGCCTTGGCTGCCGCCTCACCGATGCGGAGTTGGAGACGATCGACCTGGTGCTTCTGGGTATCAAGACCTGGGACCCGGAACGCCACCGCCGGCTTACTGGAATGGAGATCGGTCCAACTCTGGAGTTTGCGCGCCGCCTGGCTACCCTTAGAAAGCCAATATGGGTACGCTTCGTGTTGGTGCCCGGCCTGACAGATGATGCCAAGGACATTGCCCAGATCGCCACGTTTACCGCCAGCCTGGGTAACGTGGAACGAGTCGAGGTCCTACCCTTTCACCAAATGGGGAAGTTTAAGTGGAAGGAGCTCAAACTCAACTACACACTTGATAACGTGCTGCCTCCAACTATCGACGAGGTTGAAAGCGCTTGCGCACAGTTTCGCGCCGAGGGTCTCAACGCCTATTGACAAGGGCCTTTTCTGCCTTTCCTTTCAGGTCGCGGCCAGAGTCGTCATTTTCATCCCGGTGAGGCCTAGCGCTTGGACTTACGCCCACTGCCTCTACCTGCTGTCACTCGCGTTCCCAGTGTCGCGGGCAGAGCCGTCGTTTGAAGTTGTCTTCGAAACCTCGGACGGATTGAAAGCGGTTCAGGCGCGAGAGAAGCTTCAACCGGCGGTCATTTTGTTGAGATCGGTCTGCCAGGACTAAACGGAATACAGGCGGGCGGGTGGATGGATCCTCCAGGTTGCGCCTTTCGCCAAAATAGTGTTCGTGACCATGGAGCTGATCCCGATATTGTGGAAGCTGCGTGGGGGTTGGGAGCCCCTAGGGTATGTTCTGAAGTCCGATGCCGCGCGGGAGTTGGTAGCAGCTATCCAATCGGTTGTTCGGGGTGAGAAGTTCCTGAATCGCGGCCTGGATGGGCACCGCTTCATGGATGATGGGGAGCAAGTCTAAGGACCGATTTGGATGGCTCGAACAACTACGGGGTAATCAGCTCGATACAAGGAACCGGCCTCCGTTGCTTCCTTGATGTTGCCGAACGCTACGCGGTGCGCGGCCGGCGGGAGTCGGCGTACTTGACGAGCAGAACCTCATTACCCTTTTCGCTGTAGATGACCTCGTCC
>Ga0207657_10002987_pt1 | contig 18126 bp, 13 predicted proteins | sample KBSC33metaG_FD_184316 | JGI IMG/M metagenome (GOLD analysis project Ga0207657, IMG submission 184316) | Corn rhizosphere microbial communities from Kellogg Biological Station, Michigan, USA - KBS C3-3 metaG (SPAdes) (version 2) | ecosystem: Host-associated > Plants > Roots > Rhizosphere > Soil ... | reverse complement strand
CGGCTGGCAACCAACGCGAGGCCGGCTGCGCGTTCTTTCTCGGTCGCATCGGTGAGGGTGGTCGGATAGGCGCCGGTGAAGCAGGCGTCGCAGCGCTGCGGCTGCGCTCCGTCCCGTTCCTGGCCGAGGGCGCGGTAAAGGCCCTCGATCGAAATGAAGGCGAGGCTGTCGGCGTTGATGTAATCGCGCATCTGCTCGACGCTCATCTGGGCCGCGAGCAGCTTCGCGCGCTCGGGCGTGTCGACGCCGTAGAAGCAGCTGTACTTGGTCGGCGGCGAGGCGATGCGCATGTGCACCTCGCGAGCGCCGGCGTCGCGCATCATCTGCACCAGCTTCACCGACGTGGTGCCGCGAACGATCGAATCGTCGACGAGAACGATGCTTTTGCCGGCGACCAGCGCCGAGTTGGCGTTGTGCTTGAGCTTGACGCCCAGGTGCCGGACTTCCTGGCTCGGCTGGATGAATGTCCGTCCGACATAGTGCGAGCGGATGATCCCCAGCTCGAACGGGATTTGGCTTGCCTGGGAAAATCCGATCGCTGCGGGAACGCCGCTGTCGGGCACGGGCACGACATAATTGGCCTCGACGGGCGCCTCGCGGGCGAGTTCGCCGCCGATGTTCTTGCGGACTTCGTAGACCGACATTCCTTCGGCGATCGAGTCCGGCCGCGAGAAATAGATGTGCTCGAAGATGCACGGCCGCGGGCTCATCTTCTCGAACGGGCGGAAGGACCGAATTCCGCTGCCGTTGACGAGGATCACCTCGCCGGGCTCGACGTCGCGAAGGAAGCTGGCGCCGATCACGTCTAGCGCCACGGTCTCGCTCGCGAAAATGGTGGCCTCGCCAAGCTTGCCCATGACCAGCGGCCGGATTCCGAGCGGGTCGCGGCAGGCGATCAGGCCTTCCTCGGTCAGCACGACCAGCGAATAAGCGCCTTCGACCTGCTTCAGCGCATCGGTCAGCCGGTCGAGCGTCGGGTTGCAATGCGAGGTTGCGACCAGATGGATCAGCACCTCGGTGTCGCTGGTCGACTGGAAGATGGAGCCGCGACGGTTGAGTGTCCGCCTGAGCTTCATCGCGTTCGAAAGGTTGCCATTGTGCGCGACCGCGAAGCCGCCTTCGGACAGTTCGGCGAACAAGGGCTGGACATTGCGCAGCGCAGTCTCGCCGGTGGTCGAATAGCGGACGTGCCCGATCGCCGAGCGGCCGGGCAGCCGGCGCATGACGTCGTCGCGATCGAAATTGCCGGCGACGTGGCCCATCGCCCGGTGCGAGTGGAAATGCTTGCCATCGAAAGCGGTGATTCCCGCCGCTTCCTGGCCCCTATGCTGAAGGGCATGGAGGCCCAGCGCGACGAAGCTCGCCGCATTGTCGGCACCCCAGATGCCGAAGACGCCGCACTCCTCGCGCAGCTTGTCGTCGTCGAACGGATTGGTCGTCAGCATCAGTCGAGAATTCCCGGTTGCCCGTGATACGCTGGTGAAGGCCGCATATAGGGCGGACGCTTCGCCTTGTCGCCCCCGAGCTGAATAAATCGTGAAATCTTAACCGCTTAGCTGGCTTAGCCTTTGTAAAGCGTGGGGAATCTTTGCTTGAGGGCGGTGAGCTTCGGGCGGTCGTTGATGGCAATATACGGGTAGGTCGGGTGGTTCTCGGCGAAGCCCTGGTGATAGGCCTCAGCGGGATAGAAGCCGCTATGCTCGATACGCGTCGCGATCGGTCTCTTCCAGATATGCGCCGAATTGAGCTTGGCGATGTAGGCGCGGGCGAAGCGCTCCTGCTCGGGAGTCTGCGGGAAGATGGCGGAGCGGTAGCTGGGCCCGCTGTCAGGCCCTTGCCGGTTCACCTCGGTCGGGTCGTGCGCGACGAGAAAATAGACTTCGAGGAGCTTGCCGTAGCTGACCTTGCTCGGATCGTAGCTGATCTTCACCGCCTCCGCGTGCCCTGTGCCTTCGGAGCTCACGGCGTCGTAATTCGCGTCCTTGGCCGCGCCGCCGGCGTAGCCCGAGACGACGCTGGTCACGCCGCGGACGTGTTCGAAGACCCATTCCATTCCCCAGAAGCACCCGCCGGCGAGAACTGCGGTTTGCGTATGCGGCGAAGCAGCGCTGGCGCTTGCCAGCGGCAGGTTCAGCAGCGCCAAAGCGGCAAATCTGCTCCATCGGGTCATTCGCATCTCCTTCTTCTCGATATACGCATAACGCTGAACGGAAGATGCACCCGCTGGACGCGTCTTGCCGGGCGCAATAGGACATTGCTGACACGGAGGTCAGCAAATGCCCACTTACAATGCGCCTGTTCGGGAGACTCGCTTCATCCTCGACGAGGTGCTGGATATCGGCCGCTATTCCAACTTGCCCGGGTTCTCGAACGCTTCGCCTGACGTCGTCGAAGCGATCCTCGAAGAGGCAGGCAAGTTTTGCGAAGAAGTGCTTCAGCCGCTCAACCGGGTCGGCGACGAGGTCGGCTGCAAGCGCGCGGACGACGGTTCCGTCACTGCGCCTCCCGGCTTCAAGGACGCCTATCGCCAGTGGTGCGAGGCAGGCTGGCCAACACTGACGGCCCCCGAAGAATATGGCGGGCAAGGCCTGCCGCAGGTGATCGGGACGGCAATCGGCGAATATGTGCTCTCCGCCAACCACAGCTTCGAGATGTACCAGGGGCTGACCTCGGGCGCGATCGCATCGCTGCTGATCAAGGCTTCGGACGAACTCAAGCAGCGCTTCGTTCCCAACATGGTCACCGGCAAGTGGACCGGGACGATGAACCTCACCGAGCCGCATTGCGGCACCGACCTCGGGCTGCTGAAGACCCGCGCCGAGGAGAATGACGACGGAAGCTATTCGATCACGGGCACGAAGATCTTCATCTCGTCTGGCGAGCACGACCTTGCCGAGAACATCATCCACCTCGTCCTCGCCAAGCGTGCTGGAGCGCCCGACAACGTCAAGGGCATCAGCCTCTTCGTCGTTCCCAAGTTCCTCGTGAACGATGACGGGTCGCTGGGCGAGCGCAACGCCGTTTCGTGCGGCGCGCTCGAGAAGAAGATGGGCATCCACGGCAACGCGACCTGCGTCATGAACTACGACGGCGCGAAGGGCTGGCTCGTCGGGGAAGGCGAGAAGGGCCTCCAGGCGATGTTCATCATGATGAACGCCGCGCGGCTCGGCGTCGGGCTGCAGGGGCTGGCGCAGGGCGAGGTCGCCTATCAGAACGCCGCCAATTACGCCCGGGAGCGGCGGCAGGGGAAAGCGCTTCGCGAGGACGAGCGCGAGCAAGGCGCCAAGGCCGACCCGATCATCGTCCATCCCGATGTCCGCCGGATGTTGATGGAATCGCGCGCGTGGAACGAGGCCGGTCGCGCGCTCTGCCTATGGGGCTCGCTGCTCGTCGACCTCATGCGCCGTTCGCCCGACGAGGCGGAGCGCCAGCAAGCTGACGACCTCCTGGGAATCGTCACGCCGGTCATCAAAGGATATCTGACCGATAAGGGCTTCCAGGCGGCGGTCTATGCGCAGCAGGTCCTGGGCGGCCACGGCTATATCCGCGAACACGGCATGGAGCAGTTCGTCCGGGACGCGCGCATCACGCAGATCTACGAGGGCACGAACGGAATCCAGGCGATGGACCTGGTCGGCCGCAAGCTGCCGCGTGACGGCGGCCGAGCGATCCGCAGCTACTTCGAGGTCGTCGGCAAGGACATCGCCGACGCCAAGGTCGCCGGCGACCCAGCCGGAGTGGCGGCTGCTCTGGAACCCGCGCTGAACGATCTTCAGGCGGCAACGATGTGGCTGGCGCAGAACGGAATGGCGAACCCGGACAATGCCGGCGCAGGCGCCTATGCCTACATGGACCTGATGGGGTTGGTGACGCTCGGCTGGATGTGGCTGAAGATGGCGGCCGCCGCAGCGGCGGGCGGCAAGGAGGGGAGGGACTTCTACGACAACAAGCTCACCACCGCCCGTTTCTATGCCGAGCGCGAGCTGCCGCTTTCAACTGCGCTCCGGCGCAAGATCGAAGCCGGTGCCGAGACGCTGATGAAAATCCCGGCGGAAGCCTTTTAGGGCTTCACGAACTTCAGGGCATATTGGTCGGTGTGGCCGCGGACCTTCGGGTCGAAGATCGGCAGATGATGGTCGTCGGTCGGGCGATTGAGGAACTTGCCTTCGCCGGCCAGCTTGAATCCGGCTGAAGTTACCTCGCGGATCACCTGCGCCTTGTCGATCCGGTGAACCTTGGCGATGTCGGCGTCGGTCATGCCGGCCCAGCCCTGGTGGTCGAGCACCAAGAAAGTGCCGCCCGGTTTCAGCGCCTTATAGACGGCCTTGTCGAACGCGACTGTGTCGACCGGGCCGTACTGCTTGATCTTGAGGTCGTGGTAGTTCTGCGTCACCCAGGCGATGTCGAGCGGCTTCGGGAATTTCACCGTGCCGAACGGCTGGACGTCGAGCGAGACGTTCTTCCATTTGCCTTCGGCCAGCATCTTGCGGTCGTCGTTCGCGGAATCGTTCCACCCGGCATTCTCGGTGGCGTAGATGTGGCCCGCGGGGCCCACGACATCGCTCAGCATCCGCGTGAAATAGCCGCCCGCCGGATAGAATTCGCCCACCACCATCCCGGGCCGAATTCCGGAAAAGGCGAGGGTCTCGGCGGGCATCCGGAAGGCATCGGCGGCGCGATAGCCCGCGGGGCGCGCGGGGTCGGCGACTGCATTCGCAATCACCGTCGTTACATCCTGCTGCTGCGCGGGCTGCTCTGCGGCGCGGCACCCGAGCGACAGGCACGCGAGCGGGATCACCAGAAAAATCAACCGGCGCATCAGGGCCTCCTTCGTTGACGCGCCAGCGAGTGGCGCGCGGCGCGCACGAAAGAGAGCCTTATTCGACGAAACAGCCGGGCAATTCGACGCGGACGGGCCGCGCCGCTTTGATCCGTCTTACCAGAAGGCGAGCGCCAATCCCGTGCCCACCACTGCGACCGTCAGACCCAGGCCGAGCATAGCGCTGCGCCAGCTGCCGAACGTGCTTTCCATAAAAGCCTCCCCTCTCTGTCCCCAGTGGCCTGATACCACGGATTCTCGAGAGAAGCATGTGAAATCCTGACGACTCAGGGGCTTAGCATTGCTCGGCCAAAATCCAGGCCGCACGCCGTTTACCTGCCGTTCACCTCGGCGCGACGGCCGGACGCTGGGACGCGACGAATGCCGCCGCGCCTGAGCTTGCAGAACGTTTCTAACGCGAAGGCTCCAACCGTGTTGGAAGGAGGAAAGAGCCATGCGTAATATGATCAAGATACTTGCCGGTGCAGCCGGCGTGGCGACCGTCGCGGCCACCCCCGCTGCGGCCCAATATTATCCTTACGGATACAATGGTTATAGCCGCGCCTACAGCAACTATGGTTACGGCGTGAATTCCAATGTCGCTGCGCAGCAATGCAGCGCCGCGGTCCAGAACCGACTCTCGAATCGAACCAGCCTCGCCGGAATCATCGGTTCGCTCGTGGGCATCCCCACCGGCACGTACGGACGGGTTGTATCGATCACGTCGAGCCAGCCGACTCGTAGCGGCATGCGGATCCGCGGCCTCGCGAGCAGTGGCCGGATGGCCTACAACGGATACGGCCCCTATGGCGTCGGCGCCTATGGCGCGCTCGGCTACAACGCCTACGGCGGCGCCGACCTGTCCTTCAGGTGCGACGTCGATTACCGCGGCTACGTCCGCGACGTCGACATCAACCGCCGCTATTAAGGCGACTGACGTTGAACCAGGAAGCGCCGGCCTAACCGCCGGCGCTTCTTTCATAAGGCCTACGTTAAATCGCTAGGATATAATGAAAATTCGGACATTGCGCGTTCAGGCAAGGTGCGGATAAACCAATTCCCGCATATGTGCGTTGGTCATTTCAGCGGGCGCTTGGCGCGATCTCAAAAAGGCGAACTGGACAAATGAGAACATTGCGCGGCGGCCGGCCGCTGAAGGGACTGTTCGTGCTCTCACTGGCCGTTGCGGCAGCGGGAGTGCCGCTGGCAACCGCGTCAACCCCAGCCTTGGCCGCGGCGCGGTCTCACGATGGCGAAATTAGCGCATTCTATCGGGCTCGCGGCGGAGCGCCGCTGTGGCTGGCGCCGGCATCGGGTGCAGCCGCCCAGCAACTCCTTTCGCTCCTCGCAACCGCTCAGGCGGATCATCTCAGTCCCAGGCGCTACAATGTTAAGGCGCTGACGCGCGCGCTCGGTGCGGCCCGAAGCGGCGACCGCGGTGCGATCCAGCGGGCTGAGATGATGCTGAGCGAGGCGTTCGTCGCCTACGCCGACGACCAGCGGCATGATCCCGGAGGAGTGGTTTACGTCGATACCGAGCTGAAGCCGACGCCGCCGTCGGCCCATGAGCTGCTCTCGGCCGCCGCCCGCGCACCCTCGCTCTCGGCTTATGTCCAGGACATGGGCTGGATGAATCCCATCTATGGAAAGCTGCGCGCGGCGATCGCCAGCCGTTTGTATCGCAACGATGCCGAGCGGCGGGTGCTCGAGCTCAACCTCGAGCGCGCTCGCGCCTTGCCGGCCGGTACCGGCCGCTATGTCATCGTCAATCCGCCTGCCGCGCGGCTCTATATGTACGAGAATGGGCAGGTGGTGGATTCCATGCGCGTCGTCGCCGGTCGTCCGGATGCAATCGCGCAGACGCCGATGATGAACGCGTTCATCCGCTACGTCGCGCTCAATCCCTATTGGAACTCACCCGCGGACATCACTGCGAAGCGGCTCGCGCCGACCATCCTCAAGGAGGGGCGCGCCTATTTCAGGAACCGTGGCTACGAACTGTTGTCCGACTGGTCCGACCATGCGCGCGTGATCGATCCGATGTCGATCGATTGGCATGCGGTTGCCGCCGGCAGAATCCAGGCGCGCCTTCGGCAGAAGCCCGGCCCCGCCAATTCGATGGGCAAGATGAAGTTCATGTTCCCGAACGCGCAGGGGATCTGGCTGCACGACACCCCCGAGCGCGAGAAGATCGACGAGGCCGCGCGGCTTCAGAGCAACGGCTGCGTCCGGCTCGAGGATGCGGCGCGGTTCTCGCGCTGGCTGTTCAACGGCCATCCACCGAAGTCGCAGGGCGCGAAGCCGGAGCAGAAGGTCAATCTGCCCGCCCCGGTGCCGCTCTACATCACCTACCTGACGGCGGTGCCGAGCGGGACGTCGATCGTCTATTTCGACGATTTCTACGGCAAGGACCGGATGGAAAGCCGGCGCTTCGCCGACCTACGCTAACCGCCTCAGCCCGCACGCCTGCTGTCGAGGTAGCTCGGGGTGAGCATCCTCACCTCGTCGCGGCGCTCCTTCTTCGGCGCAAGGCGGGCCAGGTCGAATTGCTGCTCGAACTGCACTCCGAACTTGCCGGCCTGCGCCCAGCGGACGATGCCGCGGACCGGACCGACACCCACGACGTCGATCGCAAGCGTCGCGCCGGGTGAAACCGCGAGGTCGCATTCGACCATCGCACCCATTGCGGAGATGTTGCGAAGCTTCACCTCCGTCTTGACGCCGTCGACGACGGCGACCGCACGCCGCATCAGCCGGTGGCGCGGCTCGCGGGTGCAGGCGAAGCCGTCCGCCTCGACCGTGACGTTGTTCGCAAGCTCGCGCGCGACGGAAGCTTCGCTGGGCTTTCCAAAGATGTAACCCTGGACCATGCTGACTCCGAGTTCGCGGATCAGCTGCAAATCGTCGTGCGTTTCGACGCCCTCGGCGCAGGTATCCATGCCCAGCGTTTCCGCCAGCGTCACGATCGCCCGGATGATGGCGGCGTTGCGGTTGATGGTCGTCGTGGAAGCGGCCCCGCGAACGAAGCTCTGGTCGATCTTGATCTTGTCGAAGGGCGCCTTCTTCAAATAGCCGAGCGAGCTGTAACCGGTGCCGAAGTCGTCGAGCGAAAGCCGGACCCCGAGCGCCTTCAGGCGAGCGAAGGTCTCGTCGGTGGAATCGCCCTCCGCAAGGAAGACGCCTTCGGTGATCTCCAGTTCCAGGCGCTCCGGCCTCACGCCGGTTTCCTGGAGGTGCTTGCCGACCATCGAAGCGACCTTCGGATCGTTGAACTGGAGCGGCGACAAGTTGACTGCGACGCGCACCGGGTCCGGCCACTGCGCCGCTTCCTCCAGCGCCGTTCGCAGGACCCATTCGCCGATCTTGCCGATCAAGCCGGCTTCCTCAGCGAGCGGAATGAACTTCGAGGGGGGCACGGCGCCGCGGGTCGGGTGGTTCCAGCGGACCAGCGCCTCGAAGCCCGAGACTTCCTCGCCCGCGGTACGGACGATGGGCTGATAATGAACCGCGAGCTCGCCACGCTCGATCGCCTGGCGAAGGTCGTTCTCCATCAGCTGGCGGTCCGCAGCCTCGCTGTGCATTGCCGCTTCGTAGAAGCAGTGCTTGCCCCTTCCGGCTGCCTTGGCCGCGTAAAGCGCGAGGTCGGCATTGCGGACGAGCGCATCGGCGCTGGCGCGCCCGACGTCGCCGATCGCGATCCCGAGCGAAGCGCCGATGGTCACCTTGTGGCCCTCGATCTGATAGGGACGCGAAACCTGCTCGATCAAAGTCCGGGCGAGCGATTCGAGAAGGCCGATGCCCACCGTTCCCGGCAACACCGCCTGGAATTCGTCGCCGCCGAGACGGCCGACCTGGCCATGATTGCCCATCACCGACTTGAGCCGATCGGCGACCTGGCGAAGCAGCGCGTCGCCGACCGGATGGCCGAGCGTATCGTTGACGTTCTTGAAGCGGTCGAGGTCGATCATGAAGAGCGTGCAGCCCTTCTGGCGGATCGCCGCGTTTCGCAGCGCCTCGTCGAGCGTCTGGCGCATCATCGCCCGGTTCGGGAGGCCCGTCAGCGAATCGAACTTGGCGAGGCGGGAGATTTCGCGCTCGGACTTGCGCTGCTCGGTCAGGTCGGTGCCGATGCCGCGGAAGCCGAGGAAGCGGCCGCGGTCGTCGAAGATCGGGTTGCCGGACAAGGACCAGTGGACGTCTTCCTCACTCGCCGGGCGGACGACGACATCGGAGAAGGGAAAGCGCGCGGAAAGGTGGAAACCGAGCGTTTTCCGCTCCTCGGCGGAGTCCGAGGCGTGGTCGACCGAGAGGAGGTCGGTGAACTGGCGCCCCAGCAGCGCCTGCGGCTCGCACTGGAAATCCTCGGCCAGCTGCTTCGACACATAGGACAGAGTGCCGATCGAATCGGTTTCCCAGAACCAGCCGCGTCCGGTGTTCTCGAACTCATCGACGAAGTTGAGCGCTTTTTGCGCCTGCCATTCGACGGCGAGCCGCCGGCGGCCCCGCGACAGCGATTCCCGGGTGTTGGCGACGCTGTAGGCGACCATCACCGCGGCAAGTGTGTCGATGGCGAAGCTGGCGGCCGAGTTGCGGGCGAACAGCAAGGTGGCAGTGACGGCGACCATCGCGTTGATGAGGGTCAGCGGCGGCGAAGCCACGGCGACGATCGAGCGGACGAAGAAGCCGGTCGTCATCGCCAGCGTGACGAACGAGGTGTCCCTAAGCGTGAGGCTGCCCGAGGCCGCGCTGGCCATCGCCCAGATGGCGCCGGTTCCGAGGAAGTAGCCGCACATCAGCCTGCCGACGTTATGCGGCGCAAGCTGCAGTCGGCGGCGAAACGAAAGGACGATTCCGGCGACGAGATCGAGTGCGACCGCCGCAGACATCGGGACGAGCACCGAAGCGATGCTGCCCGCGGACCCGTCGCGGTGATCCTGGAGAAGCAAGGTCCCGGCGATGATCAGGTGGCCGGCGAGGAGGAGCCATGGCGCGAAGGTCCATCCATCGACGCGTCGCTCCGCCAGCATCTGATCGGCACTCGCCTGCTGGTCGCTGATGTCGAACAGAAGCGCATCGCCGAACGACGCCCGCGAAGGCGCAAGACGTTCCAGTTCCGGCGATTTGCCGAACAGCGTTCGACGCATTGGCCCACCCTAAAATCGGGCACCCGAAGCCCGCCGCGCCGGTCTAGCGTCCGCGGTATAAATCTAAGGCGAAAGAACGCGGTTACCGGGGAGTTAAGCCTATTGCTCCGGCAGGAAATCCGGGACCGACAGATAACGCTCGCCGGTGTCGTAGTTGAAGGTGAGGATCCGTGGCTTTTCACCGAGTTCCGGCAGTTTCTGGTCGACTCCGGCAAGCGCGGCGCCGGACGAAATGCCGATCAGCAGCCCTTCCTCCCTCGCGGCGCGCCGAGCCATTTCCTTGGACTTGTCCGCGTCGACGTCGATGATTCCGTCGAGGATTTCGGTGTTGAGGATGCTCGGGATGAAGTTCGCGCCGAGACCCTGGATCGGATGCGGTCCCGCCTTGCCGCCGCTGAGCAGCGGGGCGAGCGCCGGCTCGACCGCGAACACCTTGAGGTTCGGCCAGACGGGCTTCAGCACTTCGGCGCAGGCCGTGATGTGCCCGCCGGTGCCGACCCCGGTGATGATCGCGTCGATCGGAGTGTCGGCGAAGTCGCGGAGGATTTCCTGCGCGGTCGTGCGGCGATGCACCTCGACATTGGCCGGATTGTCGAACTGCTGCGGCATCCAGCTGCCGGGCGTCTGCTCGACCAGTTCCTGCGCCCGGGCAACGGCGCCGGACATGCCTTTTTCCTTCGCCGTGAGGTCGAATTTGGCCCCGTAGGCGAGCATCAGGCGGCGGCGCTCGAGGCTCATGCTTTCGGGCATGACGAGGATCAATTTGTAGCCCTTGACTGCGGCAACCATCGACAGGCCGATTCCGGTGTTGCCGGAGGTCGGCTCGATGATCGTCCCGCCGGGCTTGAGCTTGCCGCTGCGTTCGGCGTCCTCGATCATGGCGAGGGCGATGCGGTCCTTGATCGACCCGCCGGGGTTCGCGCGCTCCGACTTCATCCACACTTCGGCGCGGTCGCCGAACAGCCGGTTGATGCGGATATGCGGCGTGTTGCCGATGGTCTCGAGGACGTTGGCGGCCTTCATGAAGCGGGCTCCTCTTTGCGTGTGCCGGGCAAATCGGGTTCGTCGAAGGTTTTTGCAAGCCGCAGCTCCGGGAACCACCACGACCATAGAAGGACGACGCCGATCGCTCCGACCCCGCCCGCGATCACTGCGGTCACCGGCCCGATCAGGGCGCCGAGGAATCCCGATTCCGCTTCTCCAAGCTCGTTCGAGGCCGAGATGAATAGAGACGAAACCGCGCCGACCCGGCCGCGCATGTCGTCCGGCGTGTAGAGCTGGATCAGCGATTGACGCACATAGACCGAGAACATGTCGGCAGCGCCGAGCAGTGCCAGGCAGGCGAGCGACAGCATCATCGACCGCGAAAAGCCGAAGACGATCGTCGCTCCTCCAAAGATGCCGACGGCGATCAGCATCTTCGCGCCGACATTGTGCTTGAGCGGGCGCACCGAGAAATAGGCGGCCGTCAGAGTCGCGCCGACGGCGGGCGCGGCGCGGAGATGGCCCAGACCCTCGGAACCCGCGTGGAGCACATCGCGCGCGAACACCGGCAGCATCGCCGTCGCTCCGCCCAGGAGGACCGCGAACAGGTCGAGGCTGATCGCGCCGAGGACGAGGCGGTTGTGGCGCACATATTTGAGGCCTTCGACCATCTGCGCCCATGGATTCTTGCGGTGAGTCAATTCTGTTCGAGGAACCGGCGGGATGGCGAGAAGGCCGATGAAAGCGATCGCGAAAAGCGCGCTGCTCGCGGCGTAAGGCGCGTAAGGCGCGTAGGCGTAGAGATAGCCGCCGGCCGCGGGCCCGAGGATCGCGCCGGTCTGCCAGGCCATGGACGACAGAGCGATCGCGCGCGGCAGTATCTCGCGAGGCACCAGATTCGGAGCGAGCGCTCCCAGCGCAGGCCCGGCAAAGGCGCGGGCGACGCCGAGCAACGCGGCGATGACATAAAGGATCTCGAGTGTCGTTCGCCCGGTCCAGGCGAAATAGGCGAGCGTTAAGGCGCAGCCGAGCTCGAGCGCGACCGAGGCGCGCGCGATCCAGCGGCGGTCCATGCGATCCGCGGTCCATCCCGTCACCAGAGTCAGCAGGAACAGCGGCACGAACTGCACGAGGCCGATGATCCCTAGCCTCAGCGCGGCTTCCTTCAGGCCCATCGTGTGGCGTGCGATATCGTAGACCTGCCAGCCGATGACGATCACCATCGCCATCTGCGCGATCGTCGTCGCGAGGCGGGCGAGCCAGAAATAGCGGAATGCAGGAATTCGAAGCGGTTCGGGGAAGAGGCTCACCCCGGCGCGCCTAGCCAGCACCCGCGGGCGCCGCAACGGGCTCCTCGTCGAGGCGCAACCGCTTGATGAGCCACGGCATGGTGAGGCCTTGGACGAGGATCGAGAAAGCGACGACGACGAAGGCGGTGAGGATGATTGCTCCGCGTTCAGGGACGCTCTCCGGCACGGCAAGCGCAAGCGCGAGGGCGAGCGCGCCCCGCAGTCCGCCCCAGAACAAGGTGTGCTGGAACGAAGCGGGCAGGACCCATCGCGACCAGCGGAACGCGGTTGCGAGGGGATAGATCGAGACCGCACGGCTAAGGAGCACGAGGAGGATTGCCGCTCCCGCCGGCCAATAACCGAGCAGGTGCAGCGGCTGGGTCGCGACATTGCTGCCGATCAGGATGAAGACGATGCTGTTGGCGAGGAAGGCGAAGAATTGCCACGCATAGTCGACGCGTTCGCGCCCGGCGCACGAGAGGAAGCGATCGCCGAAGCTTCCGACCAGCAAGCCAGCGCTCAGCGCGCTGATGACTCCCGAGGTGTGGAAATTTTCCGCGACGAGGAACGAGCCGTAGGCCGCGATGGCGGTGAGCGTGATTTCGACGAGCGGATCGTCCGTCCTCCCAACGATCAGAAGGATCGCCCCGCTGAGCGCCAGCCCGATGATCACGCCGCCGCCCAGCGTCCACAGGAATGAGGGAATGACGCTGCCCGGATTCAGCGAAGCTCCCGCGGCGATTGCCGACAAAACCGCGAAGCCCACCGCCGCAACGCCGTCGTTGAGCAGGCTTTCGGATTCCACCACCATCGACACGCGAGGGATGCAGCGCATTTCGCGGAAGGAGGCGATCACCGAAACAGGGTCGGTCGCGGCGATCAGCACGCCGAACAGCGCCGAGCCGATCCAGCTCCAGCCGACCATCCAGTGCATCCCCGCCCCGACGACGGCCGCCGCGATCGCAACGCCGACGAAAGCCAGGGTTAGCGTCAGCGGCAGCTCATGGCGGAATCGTCGCCAGTCGAGCTGCAGCGCGGCTTCGAACACCAGCGGCGGGAGCAGGACGTTGAAAATCAGGTCGCGCGACAGCGGCAGCTCCGGGCTGGTCGGCAGAAAGGCGATCAGGAATCCGGCGACGAGAAGCCCGACGATATAGGGAAGGCCGAGCCTCCGGGTAAGCATGGCGATCAGGCACGCGGCGAGGAGCAATACTCCGATCGGGGCCAGCGCAACGCCGTTCATCCGTGCGGCATATCAGGCAGTTTCGCGAAGGTCTGCCCCGCCGCGAAAGCTCGCGTCACCGGCCGCGATAATCCGGACGAGTGCCGGTCTGTCTCCAATAATCTTCGAGACCGATCCGCTGGACGAGCTGGCCGAACCGTGGATCGTTCAACATCGAGTGCATCGGCGGCTGGAACAGCGCCTCGGTCTGCCGGGCCTCGTCGCCTCCGAGAGGCGCCAGGTCAGCCCAGCGACCTTCACCAAAATAGTAGCCTTCGAGTGTTGCGAATGCGGTCGCCGAATCTCCGAGGACGGCACAGGCGTGGACCACTGGGAAAACCCCGGTGGGATTGGCCTTGAGATAGGCAAGGTTGCCCTCGATCGCGTCGCGGGCACCCAACTGGCCCGTGAGCGCTTTTGCCGTAGCCTGCATTGCCTCGATGCGGTCCTCCGGAGTCCCCGGAGGGAGTTGTGTGGGATCGTGCAGCAGCTGAAGCGCCTCGCTGGCGCGGCCGCTGTACATCAAATAGGCAACGCGGCTTCGCCACACTTGCGGATGCTGCGGCCAATGTTGAACCGCCATGGCCAGCGCCTGGTCGGCGGCCTGCAGATCACCCCCGGACCAAAGATAAACCAGAGCGCGCTCGTCCGCTCCCGGGATGATGAACGATTTTCGATCGAACCTGGCCGAGGCTTCCGCAGCCTCCCTGCATCGCCCCACGCTGGCGAGCATTTCGGCGAGGACGAAGAGCAGCAGAGGCAATGGCTGCGCCGCCTTCAAAGCGCGGCGATCCCTTTGTTCGGCGTCGAGCCAGTGACGATAGAGCGGCTCAATGACCAGCAGCGCCCCGGTCGCTCGGGGCTCGTGCGGATCGATCTCGAATGCCCGCTTCGCGGCGGAGCGGCTCCGGCCGTCGAGGCCGGGCCGCTCGGACGGCGGTGAAACGCGCTTCAATGCGGCAAATGCGAGAGCGAGCGAGCCCCATGCGACGGAGGAGCGCGGGTCGGCCTCGGTCGCCTCGGTCAAGAGGGCGATCGCATCCTTCAACGAGCCCGGGTTGTCCGCGGCGAACACGTCATTGCTTTGCAGCGTGTCCATACCCTTTTGCAGCAGGAGGGCGGCTTCGGGGTTCGGATGATCGGCCTTGTCCTCGCGCAGCCAAAGTGCCCCGCCGGCAATCATCGTCGCCGCGGCCGCCGCGCCGGCGCCGATCAGCATGCCGCGGCGGTTCCCGTACAGCGCCGGCCGCCGCACCATTTCGCCTGTCCCGCCGATCAGTGCATCGATGCTGGTACGAACCTGAGCCCAGCCATGCCCTTTGCGGCGGGCACGGCTTCGCAGATCGGCGCATTGGATTTGGTCGAAGGGCATGGGCAGCCTGACATCGTCCAGCCGCGCCTGCACCAGCTTGCGAAGCTCCCTCGCCCGATTGGCTTCGGACCGGACCCACTCCGACGCGCAAGCCGATTCAGACCAGAGCACGAGCACCGAATGCGCACTTTCCAGCTCGGTCGCGATCACGTCCGCAAAGGTGCGGTGGGCGGGAATTTCGCGGTCGTACCAAACCGAGAAGCCTGCCTTGCCGAGCTCGCGCGCGATGCGCTCCGCCGCAGCGGCGTCCGGCCTCGCGTACGACAGGAAAACGTCGGCCAAAGGCACACCCCCCGTTTGGCGCGCTTCTATCGCTTGCGAAGCCTCCCGGCGAGACTAGGCTGCGCAGCGATGGCAAAAGTGAAATCGCGTTACGTCTGCCAGGCGTGCGGCTCGGTCAGCAGCCGATGGCAGGGGCAGTGTCCGGACTGTGCCGAGTGGAATACGCTGATCCAGGAAGCTGCGGAGGTGTCGAGCATCTTCGCGGCGAAGCACAATCTGCAGGGCGGCGGGCGGGTGATCCCACTGGTGGGCCTCGAGACGCCCGCGTCGCTTCCCGAGCGTCTGCCGAGCGGTCTCGCCGAATTCGACCGGGCGATCGGCGGCGGCATCGTCGGCGGGTCGGCGATGCTGGTCGGCGGCGATCCGGGGATCGGCAAGTCGACCTTGCTGCTGCAGGTCGCGGCAAGAGTGGCATCGGGGACAGTCCCTGGACAGGGACTGTCCCCTGGTCGCGTCGTTTACGTTTCCGGCGAGGAATCGGCCGAGCAAGTTCGGCTGCGTGCGGTCCGTCTCGGACTCGGCGCCGCGCCGGTGCGGCTGGCAGCCGCGACCTCGGTTCGCGATATTCTGACCACCATGGGCACCGGGGACCCGCCGGCCCTGCTGATCATCGACTCCATCCAAACCATGCATTCGGACCTGATCGAGGGCGCGCCGGGCACGGTCAGCCAGGTCCGCGCCAGCGCTCAGGAGCTGGTCCGCTTCGCCAAGGAGCATGGCACCGCCGTTGTTCTCGTCGGCCACGTGACCAAAGACGGCACGATCGCCGGACCGCGCGTGCTCGAGCATATGGTCGACACCGTGCTGAGCTTCGAGGGCGAGCGGAGCCACCAGTACCGAATCCTCCGCGCGATGAAGAACCGTTTCGGCGGCACCGACGAGATCGGGGTGTTCGCGATGGAAGGGCAGGGGCTCACGGAAGTGCCCAACCCCTCGGCTTTGTTCCTGACGCACCGCGGCGAGGCGGTCAGTGGCACCAGCGTCTTTCCAGCGATCGAGGGCTCACGGCCGGTGCTGGTCGAGATCCAGGCGCTGACCGTGCGCCTTGCGACCGGCGCCACGCCGCGGCGCGCGGCGGTCGGCTGGGACAGCGGTCGCCTTGCGATGATCCTGGCGGTGCTCGAAGCGCGCTGCGGGCTCAGCTTCGCGACGGCGGAAGTCTATCTCAACGTCGCCGGCGGCTATCGCCTAAGCGATCCTGGCGCTGACCTCGCGGTCGCCGCGGCGCTCGTTTCGGCAATGTCCGAACGACCCGTGCCGCAAGAGGCGGTCGTCCTCGGCGAAATCGCGCTGTCCGGGGAAATCCGGCCGGTCGCCCATGCGGGTCTGAGGTTGAAGGAAGCTGCAAAGCTCGGGTTCGAAAGCGGCTGGGTGCCCAAAGGCACGAAGGGCGGAGACGGGATCCGCGTCGCCGAGTTCGCGAACCTGCGCCAGCTCGTCGATCACATCCTCGGGCGTTGAATCCTGACTCAGAGTTAAGTTGCGGAACCTTCGGGGCGCTCCCAAGTCGGGGCTCCCAAGTGAACGTCGAACGAACCCTAGAGCCGCCCGCCGATCAGGATGGCCTGCCCATTCCGCGGCGCTACTGGTCGGCTGCGGGAATCTGGCTGGCGCTGGCGATGGCGGTGCTCGATGGAGCGATTGCCAACGTCGCGCTGCCGGTAATCGCGCAGCAGCTCGGCGCGTCGCCCTCCGCCTCGGTGTGGGTGATCAACGGTTACCAGCTGACGATCACCATCCTGCTCCTGCCGCTCGCAGCGCTCGGCGACCGCATCGGCTACAAGTGCATCTACATCCCCGGCCTGGCGCTGTTCACGATCGGGTCGGTCGCCTGCGCCGCTGGCGGGACGCTTCCGCTGCTGATTGCCGCCCGCGTGTTCCAGGGCATCGGCGCAGCCTGCATCATGAGCATGAACGCGGCGCTGGTCCGCGCGACCTATCCCGCGAATATGCTGGGGCGCGGCATCGGCTATAATGCGATGGTGCTGTCGGTCTCGGCAGCGGTGGGCCCGACGCTCGCGGCCCTGATCCTCAGCGTTGCCTCGTGGCAATGGCTCTTTTTGATCAACCTGCCGATCGGGATCGCGGCGCTGATCGTCGGCCGCAAGGCGCTGCCCGACCCGCACGGGCACGGCGAGCCGTTCGACTGGCCGTCGGCGCTGCTCAGCGCGGCAATGATGGGGCTCATCGTCTTCGGCGCGGAGACATTTGCCCGGGAAAGCCCGGGTTTCGGCGGCGCGATGGTCGCCGGCGGCTTGATCGCGGGCGCGACGCTCGCGTGGCGCGAATGGGGACAGCCGGCGCCGCTGATGCCGCTCGACCTGATGCGCATCCCGATCTTCGGACTGTCGATCCTGACCTCGGTCGTGTCGTTCGCAGCGCAGATGCTCGCCTACGTGGCGATCCCGTTCCTGTTCCAGTCGGTACTGGGGCGAAGCGTGTTCGCGACCGGCCTGCTGATGACCCCATGGCCCTTGGCCGTGGGGATTGCAGCGCCGATCGCCGGGCGGCTGGCGGACCGGGTCAATGCCGGGTTGCTCGGCGGCATCGGCCTCGCGGTCTTCGCGGCGGGTCTGTTCTTCCTCTCGCGTCTCGGCCCCGATCCGACCAATCTCGATATCGCCTGGCGGATGGCGGTATGCGGGCTCGGCTTCGGTTTTTACCAGTCGCCCAACAACCGCACGATCGTCAGCTCGGCGCCCAAGCTGCGGTCGGGCGCCGCGGGCGGAATGCTGGCGACGGCGCGGCTGCTCGGCCAGACGACCGGCGCCGTTGCAGTCGGCGTGGCCTTCCATCTCGCGGGCCTCCGCGTCACCCCGACGTTGCTCTTCATCGCGTCGATTGCAGCCCTCGCCGCCGCGGCAATCAGCCTGCTCCGTCTGAACGTCGCGCCGCCGGGCCGGGTCGCGGTCTACAAGCCGATCCTCGATTAGCTGTTGGCATCGGCTCTTTCGCTAAGCTAGCGCGCCTCTGATGACCGCGCTCGACGTCTTCGTGTTCCTCCTCCTGATCGG
>Ga0207657_10002986_pt1 | contig 18132 bp, 21 predicted proteins | sample KBSC33metaG_FD_184316 | JGI IMG/M metagenome (GOLD analysis project Ga0207657, IMG submission 184316) | Corn rhizosphere microbial communities from Kellogg Biological Station, Michigan, USA - KBS C3-3 metaG (SPAdes) (version 2) | ecosystem: Host-associated > Plants > Roots > Rhizosphere > Soil ... | reverse complement strand
CGTGGTCGACGCGCTGGTGCGGATCGCCGAGCACGCCGGCGACACGGCGTCCTTCCTCGACCAAGCCACGCGCACGGTCATGGAGCTCACCCGTGCCACCGGTGCGGTCGTGCTCATGGCCGATGGCGCGAGGCTGTCGATCGCCTCCGCGCGCGGACAGATGAAGGGCATGGATGGCCATGCATTCGAAAGCGGCCAGACGCTGGCGCGCGCCTGCCTGCGCCTGCACCAGGCGCTGCACAGCGACAACGCCTTCGACGATCCGCGCGTCGATGGCGGCGCCCGCGCGCGCTGGCAGCTGCATTCATTGATCGCGACGCCGCTGCGCTTCGGCGACGACGTGCTCGGCGTGCTGGAAGTGTGTTCCAGCGTCAGCCGCGCCTTCGACGACCTCGATGCGCAGGCGGTCGCGCTGATCGGCAACGCGCTCGGCGGCGCGCTCGGGCGCCAGGTCGCGCTCGACGACAACGCGCGCCTGCTGTCCAAGCTAGAGGCCGCGTTGACCGTCACCAGTGCCAAGGCGCGCGAGTTCGAGGACGCGGCGCTCTACGACGCGTTGACCGGACTGCCGAACCGCGCGCACTTCCTTGCCAAGCTGGAGGAGGTCTGCCTCGCGCACGCCGGTGCGCCGGAAGGATTCGCCGTGCTGTTCATCGACCTCGACGATTTCAAGGCGATCAACGACACGCACGGCCACGCGACCGGCGATGCCGTGCTTGCCGAGACGGCCGCGACCTTGAACGCCTGCCTGCGTGAATCCGACCTCGTCGCGCGACTGGGCGGCGATGAATTCGTGGTGCTGCTCGGAGGCCTGCGCCACGGCGAGCGCGATGTCGAGGCGATCGCGGCCAACATCAGCGCCGCGCTCAAGCGGCCGCGGCGGGTGGAACTCGTCGAACTCGGCATCGAAGCCAGCGTCGGCTGGGTGTCGCACGACGGCAATTCCGACGCCGCCACCATCCTCGCCGCCGCCGATGCGGTGATGTACCGGCACAAGAAGGCGCGGCGCGCGCCCTGAGCGGAAATACCCCAGGTCCAGTCATGAAGACGCCCGCCGAAAGCGGGCGTCCTGCATTGCACGGGTCGATAAGGATCAGCGATTGCCACCGCCGCGGTTTCCACCCTGGTTGCCCATGGTGTTTCCCTGGTTGCCGCCCTGGTTGCTGCCGTGGCTGCCTCCGCCATGCGAGTGCTCGCCGCCACGGCGACCGATCTGCGACATGTGCTCGCGGTCCTGGCTGACTGCTTCACCGCCCTTCTGGGCGATCTTGCGCTGCTTGTCGTCGTCCATGCTGGCGAAGCCGCGGTTGCTGTTGCTGTTGTTGTTGCCGCCGGAATTCTGGTTGGCCATGTTTGCACTCCTTTCTGAATTGCGCGTATCGCGTCGAGGCAGTCCATGCGCCATCGGGTGTGCGTGGACTGGGGCGAAGTCTAGGAAGCCGCGCGTTAGCGAAGCGGCCAAGTGAAGTTAATCCCGCGTCACCTCGTTGAATCATTCATGCCTGACTGTCGCGCTTGCGCGCGCGTACCGGCTTCGGCTTTGTGGTTGCCGGTTTGCGCGCAACCTTCTTCGTCGATGCCTTCGACGATTTTCCTGCGGCGCCAAGCGTGATCCACGTCGGCGCGTGGTCGCTCGCACCCGGCAGGCCGCGCACCCATCGATCGACGCCCGCGCTCTTGAGTCGCGTCGCAAGCTCGGCATTGAGCAGCAGGTGGTCGATGCGCAGCCCAGAGTCATGTTCCCAGTGCTGGCGGAAGTAATCCCAGAACGTGTAGATGCGCTCGTCCGGATGCAGGGTGCGCAGGGAATCCGTCCACCCCTGCGCCAGCAGGCGCGCATAGCATTCGCGACTCTCGGGTTGCAGCAGCGCATCCTTGCGCCATGATTTCGGGTTGTAGATGTCGAGCTCGTCGGTCGGCACGACGTTGTAATCGCCGGCCAGCACCACCGGATGGCCGCTGCCGTAGAGCTTGGCCGCATGGCGGATGAAGCGCTCGAACCAGGCCAGTTTGTAGGCGAACTTCGGCCCCGGCTGCGGGTTGCCGTTGGGCAGGTAGAGGCAGCCGACGATGACGCCGTGCGCGGCGGCTTCGAGATAGCGGCTATGCGTATCGTCTGGATCGCCGGGAAGGCCGCGGCGGCTTTCGATCGGATCGGCGCCGCGCGCGAGGATCGCAACGCCATTCCAGGAGCGCTGCCCGTGCCAGATCGCGCCATAGCCGGCCGCGCGGATGGCGTCGATGGGGAAGGCGTCATCCGGCGCCTTGAGTTCCTGCAGGCAGGCGATGTCCGGCTGCTCGCGCTCGAGCCACTGCAGCAGCGGCGCCAGCCGCGAGCGGATCCCGTTGACGTTGAAGGTCGCGATCTTCAGTTGCGGCATGGCGGTCGGTCGTCGGGCACGTGCGCCGATGCTATTCAGTCGCGACGTGGATGGCGGGTGAGGCGAGCAGGGCAGTCGCTTCGTAAAGTGACGCCATGGCACGCCGCATCGATCCGCGCGAACCCGGCAACCGCGGCCCCAGCCGCGGCCGCAGCTACCTCTACGTGCTGCCCTGCGCCTATGAGGACATCCTCAAGCTCGGCTTCTCGCGCGACCCGCTCGAGCGCATGCAGTCGCTGCATCCGCGCTGGTTCGAGTTCTTCGACCTCGACCGCGCGTTCCTGGTCGAGGCCGAAACGGTCCGCGACGCGCGCGACCTGGAGCTCGGACTGGCCGGGGTCGTCGCCGACCACAATGCGCCGGCGCCGCTGGTCGTCCGTCGCGAAGCGGCGGGACACACCGAGTGGTACCGCGGTGCCTACGACGCGCTGGCGACGACCGCGCAGGCGCTGGCCGCCGGCGGTTACGTCATGCATTCACCGTTGCGACCCTGGCTGCGCCAGCGTTTGATGGAACGCAGCGACCGTCTGTTCTCGTGGACGCTCGCGGTGTTGTCGGCTGACGCGCTGGATGGCGTCGTCGTCGACTCCGCGGCGCGCGCGGTGGCGGATGCGCTGGATGCATTCGCGAGCATGGACATCGACCTCGATCCCTTGCTTGCCCCGCCGGTGCTGGAGTGGCATCGCTCGATGCGGCGGCCGTAGCAGCACGTCCGCCCGTCGCGTGGTCATGCATTAGGCTGCGCACATGGACACGTTCGAAACCGCACGCTTGCGCATGCGCCCGCTCGATGCCTCCGACGAGGCGCTGTACTGCGCCCTATACACGGCGCCCGAGCTGATGCGTTTCATTGCAGCGCCCCTGTCGTTCGACGCGGCGCAACGCAGCTTCCGCTCGGCGCTGCGCAAACCTGCACCGCGACCGCAGCGCTGGGCCGTGTTCGACAAGGACGACGACCGGAAGATCGGCCAGCTCGGCCTGGTTGGCGACGGCGACCGTCCCGAAATCGGCGTGATGCTGCTCGCGCCGGCACACGGGCGCGGCCTCGGAACGGAAGCCATGCAGGGCATGGTCGACCACGCCTTCGACGCCTATGGGTTGCAGTCCATCTGCGCGCAGCAGCAGGTCGTCGACAATCCGACGGTGATCCGGATGATGACGCGCCTTGGATTCAGCGCATTGCCGGCCACCGCCGAACGACCGGCAGGGGGCGATTGGGAACTGCGGCGCAGCCAGTGGCTCGCGTCGCGGCAGGTATCTGCGGTGGCCAACGCGGCGGTCAGCCGATAAAGTCGCGCCTTCGAAAGGGGGAACACATGTCCCAGCAGGGAAGCCTCGCGTGCGTCGGCCTCGGCATGATGCTCGGCGCCCATCTCAGCCCGCGCTCGCGCAGCCATATCGAACAGGCCGACGTCGTGTTCGCGCTGGTGTCCGATCCGCTGGTCGAGTTGTGGGTGCAGGAGATGCGCCCGGACATGCGCAGCCTGCAGCCCTTCTACTGCGAAGGCACCTCGCGCCTGACGTCCTACAACGCCATGGTCGAGGCGATGCTGGCCGAGGTGCGCGCCGGTCGCCGGGTCTGCGGCGTGTTCTACGGCCACCCGGGCGTGTTCGCGCTGGTGCCGCACAAGGCCGTGGCCGGCGCCCGCGCCGAAGGCTTCGAGGCCGTCATGGAGCCCGGCATCTCCGCCGAGGATTGCCTGTACGCCGATCTCGGCATCGATCCGGGGAAGTACGGCTGCCAGCACTTCGAGGCCAGCCAGCTGATGTTCTACCAGCGGCGCATCGATCCCTCCGCCTACCTGATCATCTGGCAGGTGGGAATGGCCGGAGACCGGTCGCTGGCCCGCTTCTCCACGGGCCCGGCCTATCGCCGGCTGCTGGTCGAACTGCTGGCCCGGGACTATCCGCTGGCGCACCCCGTGATCGCCTACGAAGCTGCTACGCTCCCGATCGCGGCGCCGCGCATGGATGAGTTGCGGTTGTCGGACCTGGTCGACGCCGACCTGCGCCTGCAGACCACGCTGGTATTTCCGCCGGCGATGCCGATGCAGCGCAACCAGCAGATGCTGGATCGCCTGGCCCAATTGGACCGCGAGGCGGAAGAAGCCAGTGCGATGCAATAACCACTATCGATTGAAGGAGTAGATCGTGTCGAACGTCATCCGTGCTCTCGAAACCCTTGGCCGTACGCCGATGCCAGCCAGCCACTACGCTGAGGTGATCGGCAGTTTCGCCCTCGATCAGGAGGAGCGGAAAGCGATGCTCGACCGGGATCACGCAGCGTTGAATGAGTTGATGGGCGGTGCAAAAAAGATGGTCTTCGCAATCATGGCGGCTGACGAAGAAGCCTGAGTGCTCGGGACTTGGCCATAAATAAACAGGAAGGGGGATTCCATGTTGAACACGATCCAGTTCTTGGAAACACTCGGCAGCCAGGCATCGGCTTCGCTGGACTATGAAGCGGCGGTCGCCGAACTCCAGGTCAGCAAGCAGGAACGCGACGCCCTGCTCGACCGTAACCATGCTGCCTTGAACGACGTCCTCGGCGGTCGCGCCAAGATGTTCTTCGGGATCATGGCGCCGCACGAGGAGCCGGAAGAGGAAGAAGTGCCGTTCGAGGATGTCCCCGACGAAGGCCCTTCCGAGTCCACCAAGCTGTCCTGAATCCAGTTATTGCAAGCGCCCACGTGCGAACCGTCGCAATCCTGCTTTGCCTGATCGGTTGCCTGTGGGCCTCTGCATCAATCGGCGCCTCGATGGTTCCCATCGAGGCGCAGTTGGCGCAGGCGGAGGCTGTCCGCAGTTCGGATCCGCCGAAGTTCAAGCTGCTCCTTGCCCAGCTCAACAAGGACCTGGACAGCGCGACTCCTGCCCAGCGGCAGCAGGTGGCTTATCTCAACGCCTACGCCGAGGCTTACGCCGGCAATTTCAATGAAAGCGGAAGGTTGGCGGCGCGGCTGATTGCCGAGACGTCGGACATGGACCTCAAATTCCGCGCCGGCATGCTGATCATCAACAGTTACGCGTTGAACGGGAAGTTCAACGAAGGGTTGCGGCAACTGGACCGCACGCTGGCCATCTTCGATCGTGTCAAGAGCAACGAACTGCGCCAACAGGGGTTATTGGTCGCGGCCACCCTTTATAACCAGCTCGGGCAATACCAGCTCGGCAAACGCTACGCCGAACTCGTGCCACCGAATTCTGTTGAGCCCCGCACGGTGTGTTTCGCGGCGTACCAGAGATTCGATGCGCTGCTGCATCTGGACGCGCTGCCTTCAGACGATGGCTCCCTGCTTCAGGCAATCGACCAGTGCAGAAGCCAGAACGAAGTGATGATGGCCAACCTGGTCAGGAGCACGCTCGCCCAGAAATGGATCAAACAGGGGAAGAGTGAGCAGGCTTTGCAACTGCTCCAGTCGAACCTCGGCGAGGTTCTTGCAACCCACTATCCGCGACTGATCGTGGAGATTCGCGCCCTGATCGCACAGCTGGACTTCGACAGGGGCGACTTCGCGGCTGCGGAGCAAAATGCGGCGGCGGCTGCCAGAACGGCGCCCGATCTTGCCAGCCCGCCGCTGGTATCGGCTTATCGGACGCTCTACCTGATTGCCGAGCGTCGTGGCGATTTCAAGAACGCGCTCGGATATTACCGCCACTACGCAGACGCGGAAAAAGGCTACCTCAACGAGGTCAAGACCCGCGAGCTTGCATACCAGATCGTGCGGGCCGAGAACCAGCAGAAGAACCAGCAGATCCAGCTGCTGAACCGGCAGAACAACCTGCTGCAGCTGCAGCAGCGCGTCGAGCAGCAGAAGGCGGAAACATCGCGGCTGGCGATGTTGTTCCTCGCCATCCTTACCCTGCTGGTCGGTTTGTGGGCCTACCGGACCAAGCGCGTGCAGGTGTCGATGCGCCGGATGGCCGAAACCGATTCCCTGACCGGCATCTGCAACCGCCACCATTTCACCGCGCTGGCGGAACAGACCCTCGTGCAGTGCGCACGCAACGGCAAGCATGTTGCGCTGATCATGCTCGACCTGGATCACTTCAAGTCGATCAACGACAGCTATGGCCACGTCACCGGGGACTGGGTGCTCAAGCAGGTGGCGCAGGTCGGGCGGGACTTGTGCCGGCCGGTGGATCATTTCGGCCGGCTGGGCGGCGAGGAATTCGCCATCCTGCTCGACGGCTGCGACCTGAAAGCGGCGACGCGCGTCGCCGAAGACCTGCGCGTGCGCATCGGCCGCATCCGCTCGGAAGAGAGCGGCTTCAATTTCAGAACCACGGCCAGTTTCGGGGTGACCTGCTCGATGATGGCGGCTTACGACCTGGACAAGCTCTTGTCACAGGCCGACCAGATGCTCTATCGGGCCAAGCGCGAGGGCCGGGACCGCGTCGTCGCGTTCTCGCACGAACTGCCGCTGGAACTGCGCGGTGCGCCGGCAGGTACCGATCGGGACCTCGTCAGCGACGAACCGTCCCCGTTGCGCACCTCCGAGGCATGACCCGACCGCTGGAGTGACGCGAGGGCCTCGGCCCCCGCGTCAGGTGCCGTGACTCAACGGCCGTCGTTGTCCGCGTCGCCAGGCATCGCGCGCTCCAGGCCATGCCACGCGTCCTTCACGCTGGCCTTGGCGTCCTGCCATGCCATGCGGGACGTGCCCTTCGCGCTGTCCCATCCGCGCTCGAGGTCGCGTTCGGTGCTGTCGTCCCACTGCCGGTCGGGCTGGTTGCTGCGGGCATAGGTGCCGTAGCGATAGGCCGGCCGGTAGTCGGTGTCGTAATCGAAGCGCGGATCGCGGTCCTTGTCGGCGAACTGCGTCCGGTAGTAGTTGTCGGTCGATTCGTAGGTGCGATAGGTGCGGTCGTCGCGGTCCCATGCATCGTGCACGGCGTTCTTCGCCTCGTCCCAGGTCAGCCGTGACTTGGATTTCACTTTTTCCCAGCCGCTCTTGAGGTCGTTCTCGACGCTGCTGTCCCACTGGCGTCCGGCGTAGCGCGTGCGCGCATCGCTGCCGTAGGCGTAGGCCGGCGCGTAGTCGGTGTCGTAGTCGAAGTTCGATTGATAATACGGACGGGTCTGGTAGTTGCTGCGCCAGTACTCAGACTCGGCGGTCGGATCCACGCGTTCAGCGACGGCATGCCCGGCCGCGCCGCCACCGGCGGCTCCGATCGCGCCTCCAACCAGCGTGCCGATCGGTCCGAACGCCGAACCGATCGCGGCACCGACGAGGACACCGCCCGTCGCGCCAACGCCCGTGCCCAGCGGATGCGAGCCGGGAGCGCCGGTGATGGGATCGCGATTCATGTCCTGCTTGTCATTCGTATTCATGTTTGCCTCCATTGATCGGCACGAACCGACGCTTGTACTTTGCCCACACATGCGTTCACTGCATGTGTTCTGCGACGCGTCGCGCGCATGAACGCGGCAGGCAACGCAATCAGAAACGGATTTCGGCAAGCAGCGCGCAGTGGTCGGACAAACGCGACCATGGCCGCGCGCGCAGCACATCCGTCGCGACGACCTGTGCGTCGCGAACGTAAATGCGGTCCACCGGCAGCAGCGGGCGCGGGGAAGGAAATGTGCGCGGCAATCGCCCGTCGGTGTCTTCGAAGGCTTCCCGCAACCCTGCGGCGCGCAACAACGGATGCACCCGCATTCGCCAGTCGTTGAAATCGCCGGCGACGACCAGCGGACTCCCGGCCGGAATTGCTGATTCGATGAATTCGACCAGTCGCGCCACCTGCCATTGGCGATGCGATTCGCGCAGTCCGAGGTGCACGTTCATGATGTGCAACGGTTGCGACCCGTCCGGAACATCGATCACCGCATGCAACAGGCCGCGCGCTTCGTGTCCAGCGATCGAGACGTCGTGGTTGCCATGGGCGGCGATGGGGAAGCGCGACAGCACGGCGTTGCCCTGGTGGCCCTCGGCGAAGTCGGCGTTGCGCCCGTACGCCCGGTGCGGCCAGAACGCATCGGCGAGGTAGTCGTACTGCGCCTGCGTTGGCCATTGCGCATGTCGTCGCGCATGGCCGGCGTGCTCGCCCAGGACTTCCTGCAGCAACACCACGTCGGCATCGACTTCGCGCACCGCATCGCGCAGCGCCGGCAGCAGGAAGCGCCGCCGCGACAGGTCGAACCCGGCATTGATGTTGAAGCTGAGGATCCTGGTCGACGCCATGGCTGGTCCGGAGTGTGGCGCCCGCCGGGTGAGCCGGATGCAAGCGTCCGGTTAAGATCGCGCGCCGGGCCCCGCCATCCGGCGCGTCCTGTCGGCGCACCCTCCAGGATCCATGCAATGTCCAAGCTGCTGCTCAACCTGCGCATGGTGCTCGAGGACGAGGTGGACGACGTGCGCGCGCTGCTCGATGCCCATCGCATCGAGTACTACGAAACCGCGCCCAGCCGCTGGGGCATTTCCCATGGCGGCATCTGGGTCACGCACGACCAGGACCTCGCGCAGGCGAAGCGCCTCATGGCGGATTACCAGGCCCAGCGCAGCGTCCGGGCGCGCGAGGAGCGCGCGACGGCGGTGCGCGAAGGGACCGCGGAGACATTCGCAAGCACCCTACGACGGGAGCCGGCACGCGTGGTGCTGACGATCCTCGCGATCCTTGCGCTGCTCGGACTCGTCGCGCTGGTGCCGCTGCTGCTGTCGAGGCACTGACGCGGGTTGCATGCGAGGGTGCCGTGCGCGGCGCCAGAGTGGCCGCCCGGGTGGCGAAAGGGTGTGCGGACGCAGGTAATCCGTAACTGCGCCGCCGGCCGGCTCTCTTTCGACGCTGCTGCAGCCAGCTACGGCACGACGGTCAGCGGGATGCCGCGCGCAATCTGTTCGCGGTAGGAAGCACGCTCGTCGCGGCAGTAGGCGCCGCCCATCGCGAACCTGCGGCAGATGCCCGGCCGCTGGTCGTAGATGCCGCAGCGCATGTGGCGATGATCGATGGCCACGCACCAGCCTTCCTCGTCGTGCGCCATCACCTCCATGCCGTGGACGTCGCGCTCGACCAGGTGGCGCGGGACATTGTCCTCGGGCATCACGAGAACGGTCAGGCGACAGCAGACGGCGTCGCAGGCGCTGCAGGACACGTCCGGATCGATGCGTGCATCGTCAGGCTCGTACGCGGGAACGGTGGCGTGGGAATCGCGAGTGGGGTGCGGCATGCGCTGCTCCGGTCGATGACTTCCCGTGCGGGAAGGCGAGGAGCTGGTGGCGGGCATCGGCGTGCAGCACTGCATGCCGATCAGAGGCACATCGTACGCGCGTGGTGCGGAGGATGCGGAAACGCCCGGCAGTGCCGGGCGTTCCGTGTTGCATCAGCCCAGCGGCTGCAGGTTCAGGATCGCGGACAACACGGCCTGCAGGATCGACGGGTTGCCGTTGTCGTAGCGGCCGTACTGGTAGCGCGAGCCATAGCCGTCCTGGTAGCCGCGACGGAAGCCCTGGCGGAAGTAGTTCGCATAGTCGCCCTGGCTCACGTAATAGCCGTTGTAGCCGTAGTCCGCGTCCTGGTAGGCGAGGGCATTGCGGTAGTCGGAGCGCCAACCGTCCTGGCGATCGGCCATGCCGGCACGCACGCCTTCCGAATACCCATCATTCACCGCCTGCCGCAGCAGGTCGGCTCCGTACTGGTTGGTCTGGTACCAGTTGCCCGCGTACGAGTAGCGATAGCTGTCAGGCGTGTAGTAGTACGGATCGCTGGCGTAGTCGTAGCGGCGCGAGAGCATGCGCTGGCGCTGCTGCTCCATGCGCTGGTAGTACTGCTGCTGGTAGCGGTACTGGGCCATGCGGCGCTGGCGCTGCAGTTCGTTCGCGCGCTGCCGGTCAAGCGCCCGGCGCTGTTCGAGATAACGCTGGTACTGGCGCGCCTGTTGCTGCTGGCTGGCGATGCGGTGCTGCTGCTCCTCACGCGACAGGCGCTGGCGATCGAGCTGCTGCTGGCGATCGCGATCCTGGTGATGTTGCTGGATCGCGCGATCGCGCATTGCGTCGGCCCGCGCATCGCGTTCGCGCGCTTCCTGCGCATCGCGTCGGGTGGCGGCGATGCGTGCATTGCGTTCGGCCGCCTCGCGCTGGGCATCCTGTGCCTGGCGCGCCTGTTCGGCGTTCCGGGCCTGCGCCGCGCGCGCCCGTGCCTGGTCCTCGCGTGCCTGGGCGCTGCGGTCATGTGCCTCGCGAGCCTGTGCTGCACGCATCTGGTCGGCCTGGCGCGACTGCGCCTCACGCGCGCGCGCCTCGCTGTCGCGACGTTGCGCCATCGCGCGCTGCGCATCCTGCTGCGCCGCACGCTGCTGCCTGGCCGCGTCACGCATCGCACCTGCGCGCTCTTCCCGAGCCTGCTGTTGCTGCGCGCGCGCCTGCTGTTGCTCGGCCTGGCGCTGGGCGGCCTGCTCGTGCGCGCGCTGTGCCTGCTCGCGGCCCTGCACGGCATGCTCGGCCTGCGCATGCTTGTGGCGGGCGTCGTCCTGGTGATCCTGGGCCATTGCCGGCGCGGCGAAACCCGCGGCCAGCGCCGCGGTGATGACCAGCGAAATCGCGGAGCGTTGGACGGTGGAGATGTTCATGGCCTCTACCTCGTGGGGACCGGACAGGCGATTCCTGCCTCGGGTCTGCACTACACGTCCGCGCCACTTAACGACATCTGAGTCCGCCCGGGCGCATTCAGCCCGCGTATTGCCGGCTGGCCCGGCGGACCGGTGCGCCGCGCGGCGCCTGCGGTCAATGGCAGAATCCACCGCCGAGGCAGGGGAGCTGCGAACCGATGACCGCGATTGCGCCGCCATCCAATTCGACCACGCGCGTGCTGTTCGCGAGCATGGTCGGCACCACGATCGAATTCTTCGATTTCTACATCTATGCCACCGCCGCGGTGCTCGTGTTCCCGCACCTGTTCTTTCCGGGCAGCGATCCGACCGTCTCGACCCTGCAATCGCTGGCGACCTTCGCCCTGGCGTTCTTCGCGCGCCCGGTCGGCTCCGTGCTGTTCGGTCATTTCGGCGACCGCATCGGCCGCAAGGCAACGCTGGTCGCGGCGTTGCTGACGATGGGCGTGTCGACCGTGGTGATCGGCCTGCTGCCGACCTACGACAGCATCGGTGTCGTCGCGCCGGTGCTGCTGGCCTTGTGCCGGCTGGGGCAGGGCATCGGCCTGGGCGGCGAATGGGGCGGTGCCGTGTTGTTGGCGACCGAACATGCACCACCGGGCAAACGCGCATGGTTCGGCATGTTCCCGCAACTCGGCGCACCCCTGGGCTTTCTTTTGGCGACCGGCACGTTCCTGTTGATGTCGGCGACGCTGGACGACAGCGCCTTCTTCGCCTGGGGCTGGCGCCTGCCGTTCCTCGGCAGCACGGTGATGGTCGCGATCGGTTTGTGGATCCGACTGCGCATCGCCGAGACGCCGGCGTTCCAGCGCGTGATCGATCGCCAGCAACGCGTTCGCGTGCCGATGCTGGACGTCATCGCCCGTCATCCACGCACGCTGCTGGCCGGCACGATCGGTTCGATCGCGACCTTCCTCGTGTTCTATCTCATGTCGGTGTTCGCGCTGAGCTGGGGCACGGAGCACCTGGGCTATTCGCGCGGACAGTTCCTGTGGCTGGAAATGGCCGCGGTGCTGTGCTTCGCCGGCACGATCCCGCTGTCGGCACTGGTCACGAAACGGCTGGGCAGCCGCGGCGCGATGCTGCTGGCGACGGTCGCCATCCTCGTGTTCGGCATCGCCTTCGCGCCGCTGTTCGTCAGCGGCGATCCCGCGCGGACCTTCGTCTTCCTGGCGATCGGCATGTGCCTGACCGGCTTCACCTACGGGCCGATCGGCACGCTGCTGGCGGAGATGTTCCCGGCCGCGGTGCGCTATACCGGGGCGTCGCTGTGCTTCAACCTGTCGGGCATCCTCGGTGCGTCGCTGGCGCCGTACGTCGCCACCTGGCTTGCGACGCACCACGGCCTGTCCTGGGTCGGCTATTACCTGTCGGCAGCGGCGCTGGTGACCCTGCTCGCCCTGCTGAGCGTACGGCCGGAACGCGATTGACGCCGGCCTCCGCCACCCGCGCGGATACTGTGACCCGACGCCGGAGCCTGAAATGAAATCCGAACGCAATCCGCAAGCCGAGCAGATGGGCGACGAATCGATGGCGCGCAACCTCGCGCACCAGGCCGAGGCGATCTGGCCGCAGGAGCAGCGGCTGTTCGATCGCTACGGACTGTCGGGCCCGCTGCACATCCTGGACCTGGGTTGCGGCACGGGCGAGATCACGCGGCGGCTCGCCGAACGCTACCCGCAGGCGACGCTGGTCGGCATCGACATCCTCGAAGGCAACCTCGCGCTGGCGCGCCGCGACAGCCGCGCGTTCGGCGATCGCATCCGCTATGCGCAGGGCGACGCGTTCGCACTGGACATGGCCGATGCCAGCATCGATCTGGTCGTCTGCCGGCACATGTCGCAGGCGGTGCCGGATTTCCCCCTGGTGCTGCGTGAAATCACCCGCGTGCTCAGGCCCGGCGGCTGGCTGCACCTGCTGTCGGAGGACTACGGGATGCTGCAGTTCCCGGCGAAAGGCCAGCCCGACGGCTTCGATCCGGACCGTTTCTGGAATTCCAACGCGATCGCCTTCCTGTCCAGCATCGGCTGCGACGGTCGCGTCGGCAGGCACTCTCCGGCGTTGCTGCAGCAGGCGGGTTATCTCGATGTCGCCATGGACTACGTCATCGTCGACACGCTGCGCGTCGCGCGCGGGACCTTCGGCGGCATCATCCGTGCGTGGCGCGACGGCTACACCGAATCGCTCGCAGCGGCTTCGGGCCGCGACGAGGCGGACGTGGAACGGGATTTCGACACGTTGATCTCGGCGATCGAAACGCCGCCGAACTACGTCGTCTGGCACGTGCCCGTGGTGTCGGGACGCAAGCCTGGCTGAATACCTGCAAGCCTGCATTGCTGAATGCGCTCGCGGGCGCGACTGCATCGCAAAATATGCGATTCCGCCATCGCACACTTGGGCATGTCCCAGAATTTCCTGTTCATCGACGAGCCGCGGACGCTGGTGGAGGACGTCGAGGGCGGCATCCGCTACCTGCCTGCCATCGTCGATGCCACGCGTGCGGGCCGCTGGTTCGATGCGATCCGCGCGGCCGTCGAATGGCATTCGGAGCGGCGGCCGATGTACGACCGCGTCGTCGACGTGCCGCGATTGACCGCTGGTTTCGCGCTGGATGACGCCGCGCTGCCGCCGGCACTGGACGAAGCGGCACGCGTGGTACGCGATGCCATGGGCGTCGACTTCACTCACGTCGGCCTGAACTTCTACCGCGACGGCCGCGACAGCGTCGCGCCGCACAACGACAAGCTGCACAGCATCGTCCCGGGGTATCCCATCGCGCTGCTGTCGCTGGGCGCGACGCGGCGCATGGACATCCGCGAAAAGGAGCCCGCGATGCCGGGATCGAAGCGCCGCGCCTGGAAGATCGAACTCGAGGCCGGCAGCCTGCTGGTGATGAGCCACGCCTCGCAGCTGCATTTCGACCACGGCATCCCCAAGGTGACGGCGCCGGTCGGGCCCCGGATCAGCTGCGCCTTCCGCGTGCGGCCCGCGTCGGGACGCTGGTGACGGCGGCGGCGAGCCGATACGCTCGCGCCATGATCGCCATCACCCGTGACGTCAGCCCGAGCCTGGCCGGTTGCGAACTGTCGTTCGTGCCGCGCACCGCCATCGACATCGACCGGGCCATCGCCCAGCACGACGCCTATCGCGACGCGCTGCGCGCGCTTGGCTGCGACGTCATCACTCTGCCTGCGCAGGCAGGCATGCCCGATGCCGTGTTCGTCGAGGACGTGGCGATCGTGCTGGACGAGGTCGCCGTCATGACGCGTCCGGGTGCCGCGTCGCGACGTGGCGAAGGTGCCAGCGTGGGCGAGGCGCTGGCGGAGTATCGGCCGCTTCTGCGCATCGAGTCTCCCGGAACCCTGGATGGCGGCGACGTGCTGCGCGTGGGCCGGACCATCTACGTCGGGCAGGCCGCGCGCAGCAATGCCGAAGGAATCGCGCAGCTGCGCGCGCTGCTGGCGCCCTTCGGCTACGACGTGCGAGCGGTGCCCACGCATGGCTGCCTGCACCTGAAATCGGCGGTGACGCTGGTCGCCGAAAACTCCTTGCTGGTGCAGCCCGAATGGGTGGATGCCTCGGTGTTCGCAGGCTACCGCTGCATCGCGGTCGATCCTGCCGAGGAACACGCGGCGAACGCGCTGCGCATCGGCGACGGCGTGATCCATCCGGCCTGCTTCCCGCGGACGCGGCAACGGCTGGAGGAGGCTGGTATCCGCGTGGTGCCGGTCGACATCTCGGAGCTGCAGAAAGCCGAGGGCGCCGTCACCTGCTGCAGTCTCGTATTCCCTGCTGCCGAATCGCTTCCCTGACCCGGATGCGCGACGCGCACCCCTGGCCGCCCTGACGCTCTCTAGTAAGTCCACCCAGGAGACGACGATGCGCCCGATCACGATGCTCTCGATTCCCCTGCTGATGCTCGCGCAATCGCCGGCCCTGGCTGCCCCCGCGTGCGTGGCCCGCAGCGGAGCCGATGCGGTGCCACTGGTCGAGCTGTATACCTCGGAAGGCTGCAGCAGCTGTCCCCCGGCCGACCGCTGGTTCTCGACGCATGTCGGCGATGCCAGCGCCAACTGGCTGGCGTTCCATGTCGACTACTGGGATGACATCGGCTGGCCCGATCGCTTCGGCTCGCCGCTGTATTCGCAGCGCCAGCATGATCGTGTCGCCGCGGCCGGTGGTTCGACTGTCTATACGCCGCAGGTCATGGTCGGACCCCAGGTGCGGGCGTCGTGGCACACCGGGATTGGCCGTGAACTGCGGCAGGCGCGCACCCGCGCCGATGCCTCGTTGGTGCTGCAATTGCAGCCGGCAGGCACTGGTTTCGACGTGCTGCTCGGCGCGACGCGCGTCGGTTCCGCTCCCAATGGTGCGAACGTGTGGCTGGCCGAGTACAGCGATGGCCAGGAGACGAAGGTGCCCAGGGGCGAGAACGGAGGGCTGCACCTGCACCACGACCGCGTCGTCCGGCACCTGTGGGGACCCTGGCCGCTGGGACCCGTCGCGGTATCGCAACGGGTCACGGTGGCGGCGCCGTCGCCGCGATGGGGCATGACCGCATTCGTGCAGGATGCGAGCGGTCGCGTCTGGCAGTCGCTCAACCTGCCGGCAACCCGATGCGGCGGCTGACGTTGCGCGCAGTGACATGCCCGGCCGACAGTGAGGCTCACGCGATGGAGTCAACATGCACCACCTGATCGGCTTTGCGCTGGTGATCGTCGGGCTGTATCTCGCGTTCAAGGTCGCGGGATTGCTGCTCAAGTTGTTCTTCTGGGCAATCGTGATCTTCGGCGTCTTCTGGCTGCTGGCGCCGCTGCTGGGATGGCCGCATCCAATTTGAAGCGCCCGTAAAATGGCGCTGATGGCCGACCGCATCCTCAATATCGCTGCCTACCAATTCGTCCATGTCGCGGATCCGGAGGCGGTCGCCGCCTGGATCCGTTCGCTGGGTGAAGCGGGCGCGCTACGCGGCACGGTGCTGGTTGCGCCGGAAGGCCTTAACGTGTTCCTTGCGGGCGACGAAGCCGCGTTGCGCGCGTTCGTCGCCGCGCTGCGCGGGGATGCACGTTTCGCCACGATCGTGGTCAAGGAAAGCCGCAGCCGCGTGCAGCCGTTCGCAAGGCTGAAGGTCAAGGTCAAACCGGAGATCATCAGCTTCCGTCGCGATGGCGCATCGCCGTTGCAGGGCCGCGCGCCGGTGGTGTCGCCAGCGTCGCTCGCGCGCTGGATCTCGCAGGGCACGGATGACGATGGCCGGCGACTTGTGCTGCTGGATACCCGCAACCGCGAGGAGGTCGCGCACGGCAGCTTCGCCGGTGCGTTGACGTTGCCGATCGACAACTTCACGGAGCTTCCCGAGGCGCTCGCGCCGCATCGCGACGACCTGCGCGATGCCACCGTCGTGAGCTTCTGCACCGGCGGCATCCGCTGCGAGAAGGCGGCGCTGTGGCTGCGCAACGACGGCATGGACAACCTGCTGCAACTCGAGGGCGGCATCCTCGGTTATTTGGAGCAGGTTGGAGGCACCGGTTACGACGGGCGCTGCTTCGTGTTCGACGGGCGCGTCGCGCTGGATGCGGGGCTCCAGCCGCTGGTCGACACACCACAGACGTAAATGCGGTTGAGCGCAGCGATACCCGTCGGCGTTTCCTGGCGACGGATGAAGGCGATCGCCTTCGGCTCAACCCATCCTACGAAGTTCCTTTGCTGAGCCATTCGACCGCGCCCATTCCCGCACGCCGGCCGCTGGCGAAGCAGGCGGTCAACAGGTAGCCGCCGGTCGGGGCTTCCCAGTCGAGCATCTCGCCGGCGCAGAAGACGCCCGGCATCGCGCGCAGCATCAGCGATGCATCCATCGCCTCCAGGCGCACGCCGCCCGCGCTGCTGATCGCTTCCTCGATGGGCCGCGGTCGCAGCAGCCGCAACGGCAAGCGTTTGATCGTGCGCGCGAGCCGCGCGATGTCGTCGTTGGCGGACTTGCCAAGCGATTCGAAGACGAGCGCCGCTTTCGCGCCGCTGATGCCCGACTGCCGACGCAGGTGCTCGCCAAGCGAGCGGCCGTCGCGCGACTTCGCAAGTTCGCGCTCCAGCCGTGCGAGGTCACGGCCCGGCGCGAGATCCAGGTGCAGCATGGCGGAGCCGTGTGCGGTGATGGTGTCGCGCAGCGATGCCGACAGCGCGTATACGAGGCTGCCTTCGATGCCCGTGGCAGTCACGACGCATTCGCCCTGCAGCGCATGCTCCGCGCCGCCCGCATCGCCCCAGTACGCGATCACCGGCTTGAGCGGTGCCCCAGCGTGGCGCCCGGCGAAATGTGCGCTCCAGCCGATGTCGAATCCGCAGTTCGATGGCTGCAGTGGAGCAACCTCGACCCTCTGCGCGCGCAGCCACGGTGTCCACGCGCCATCGGAGCCCAGTTGCGGCCAGCTGCCACCGCCCAGCGCAAGCACCGTCGCATCGGCATGCACGAGGCGTTCGCCATCAGGCGTGTCGAAACGCAACGCGCCATCAGTCCAGCCGATCCACCGATGCTGGACGTGGAAGCGCACGCCATCCTCGCGCAGCCGCCGCACCCAGCCGCGCAGCAGCGGGGCAGCCTTGCGGTCCATCGGGAACACGCGCCCCGACGTGCCGACGTACGTGTCGATGCCGAGATCGCGCGCCCAGTCGCGCAGTGCGTCCGCGTCGAAACCGTCGAGCCATGCCGCCACGTCGTCGCTGCGTTCGCGGTAGCGCCGGTCGAATGCCGGGCGTCGCTCCGAATGCGTCAGGTTGAGGCCGCCCTTGCCGGCGATCAGGAACTTGCGGCCGACCGAGCCTTTCGCCTCGTAAACGTCGACCTCGGCGCCCGATGCGCGCGCGACTTCCGCCGCCATCAGCCCGGCAGGACCTCCGCCAATGATCGCGATCCGGTTCACAGCGCGATGCCCGCCGCATGCCCGGAGGCCCACGCCCACTGGAAGTTGTAGCCGCCCAGCCAGCCGGTGACGTCGACGACTTCGCCGATGAAGAACAGGCCCGGCAGCAGCCGCGACTGCATGGTGCTCGAGGACAGCTGGTCGGTGTCGACGCCGCCGAGCGTGACTTCCGCCGTGCGATAGCCTTCGGTACCGCTGGCGACGAGCGGCCAGTCCGTGAGTT
>Ga0207657_10002985_pt1 | contig 18135 bp, 12 predicted proteins | sample KBSC33metaG_FD_184316 | JGI IMG/M metagenome (GOLD analysis project Ga0207657, IMG submission 184316) | Corn rhizosphere microbial communities from Kellogg Biological Station, Michigan, USA - KBS C3-3 metaG (SPAdes) (version 2) | ecosystem: Host-associated > Plants > Roots > Rhizosphere > Soil ... | reverse complement strand
GAGCGCGGCAATAATCTGTTTTTCGCTGGCATAAGACGAGATGATGACGGGCGCCGGCTGCGCATTTGCGAACAGTTCGGTGGGGCTGATCACCGGCTTTCCTGCCAGCATCTGGCCCCATTTTTTGGAATCGCGGTCGGCAATGGCGATGATTTGTGGCGCCAGATCGGTTCGGTCCAACAATTGCGAGGTGTGGATTCCTGCGCCGTACAAAATGGCCGGCTGACGAATATGTCTCAGCCGTTCCACAGTGGCGGCCCATAGCGCCGTGTCGCGAGTGGCATAATTTCGTGCCAGGCGCATGCCGGCGGTGGGATCGTCATCTGCGACGCCCGGGTCGCGATCCGTCCTCTTGCGCGCGGCAATCGCGATCACCGGATAATGTTGGGCATTCATCTCGATGCGGCTCTCTACCGGTTCGAATCCGGCACCGCGCAACATGTTCTCCAAGATTCCCGGCTGGTAATAATGCAAATGCTCGAAGGTGAACCAGCCTGGGGGAAGCTGCTCGGGTCCCACGGCGCAGGGCACCTCCAGCACCAGGTATCCGTGCGGCGCCAATGCGGCATGGAAACGGGCGAGTGCCGCCGGAGGATCGTAGAGATGTTCAAGCACATGGGAAAGCAGGATCAAATCGAGATTTTTTTGGCGTGGTATGGCGTCCTCTTCACTGCCAAGATCGGCCTCAATGCCAAAAATGTTTTTGGCTTGGGCAACCGCCGAGGGCGATGGATCGCAACCGCGCACGTGCCAGCCGCAGTCGCGAAAATGGCGCAGCATCGCAGCCGATGCGCAGCCCACCTCATAGGCGCGTCCCGGCGCAATGGCGAGGTCTTGAACCAGGGATAAAAACCGTTGGACATGCGGCTGGGGAGGCGCGGCGCGCAACTGAGCGACATCGCCGAACAGCTCATAGGTTGCGAAAGTCCGGTAATGATAGTCCATCAATTCGGGCGGGACTGGCGGCCATTGCTGCAGATGGCCGCAGGTGCGGCAAATGCTGAAATCGATCCGGCAGGGTTCGTCCCGATTGAGGAGCGCCAGGGATTGGGTTTGAATGACCTCCCGATCGCCGCTCTTACAAAGGGCGCAATGCCCGACCGGTTGGGGAGACTGCATGTCAGCCGGCGGCGTAAGCCGCGAAGTCAGCGGCAAAGCGGGGCAGCACCGCGTCCCAATCGCCGAGCTTTTTCGGCCAATAGACGCGAGTCTTGGCATGCCAGGGATATTCCGCCGTTCCCATTTGCGGCCAGCCATAGCCGACCGCGAGGAACCAGACCTCGGCGCCCACACTGGCGGCGGTATGGGCTGCGGCTGTAGGCGCGGAAAGGACAAGGTCCAGCGCCTGGCAAAGCGCCGCGGTGCCGTCGATATCGTCTTTCAGGTCCAGCCCTGCCACTTGGTGGATTTCGACGCCGAACTTTTCCTTGGCGCGCGCGATGTCCGGCGCGCTATCGCCATATTGCAGATTGACGAAGGTAATGCCCGGTGTCTGCAGGATGTCGCCCCAGGCATCGATGGCGGTGAAGAATCTGCCGCGCTTGCCGGCCAGCATCATGGAGCGCCAGCAGATGCCGACTTTCTTGCCGGGAAGCAGCGCCATCTGTTCCTTGTACTTGGCCACCCGTGCCGGGTCCGGCGTCAGAAAGGGCTTGCGGGGAAAGTCGGCCAGGGATTTGCGGTAATATTGCAAGGCCGAGCCCATCGGCGCCCAGAAATCCGGCTTGTTTTCTTTGGAGGCAAAGGGGATCAGGCGCAGCGCCTTGTTGCCGTTGTCGTCGATCAGGGTGCGATCGTCGTAGGTCCCGACTTCGGCCTTGGGATACGTGCGCTGGTATAGAGGTATCAAGCGCGGATCGACGCATATCTGCAGTTTGCCGCTGTCGCCCACCGCGGCGTAGGCGTCCGGCAGGATGTTGGCGAACAGGATCTCGTCGCCAAGCCCTTGCTCGCCGACCAGCAGCAGCTTCTTGCCGCGCACATCTTCGCCATGCCAGCGAGGCGAATCCATCATGTGATGGAAGTAGCAACGGAAGCGCTCATTGTTGCGGATTTCATACTCGCGGAAACCTTCTTCCAGCTTGCCCAGTCCGATCAGGCAGATACTGCGCGAGTGCAAGGTCTCGATGCGCTCGGCGGGGTCCACCACCAGCTCCAGCGCCTTGTCGTAGGAGATCAGCGCCTTGTCGAGTTGGTCGAGATGCTGATAGGCATAGCCCAAATTGTGAAAAGCACGCGCAAAGGTTGGGGCCAGCCGCGCCGCTTCTTCGTAAAAGATCAGGCTTTCATCAGCCCTGTTGCTCTCGGCCAGGACGGTCGCCAGCGAATTCCATAATATGGCCTCCTCCGGCATGCGGAACAACGCGCCGCGCAGAAGTTCGATCGCCTCTTCGGTCTGGCCCATGTCGGCCAAGCAGCTTCCCAGATTGTTGTAGCCCAAGGGCGAGTCCGGGCAGCTGGCGTTGTAAAGCCTGAACATCTTGATCGCGCCCTCGGTCAGCTTGAGGTTCCAGGCCGTAAGGCCGAGATTGATCAGCAGTTCGGGGTCTTCGGGATCCAGTTCGAAGGCGCGTTCATAGGTGATCAAAGCCTTGTGCTGATGGCCCATGCGTTCCAGCGCCATGGCCAAAACGTGAAACGCTTTGGAATTCTCGCTGTCGATGTCGGTGGCCTTCAGCGCCCATTGGCCGGCCTTGACGATATCGCCCTTGCGCCAGGTGCGGACGGCCCGCTTGAGCGCCACATTAGAGCGGTGGCGGGTCTTTTCCCGCACCACTTCATTGACCAGCGCCTCCAGCTTGTCGATGGCCTGGAGCCGGGCATCCACCCCGGCAAGGGCGTCCAGTGTCGGCAGGGGCAGGGCGGCCATGGGTCTCTCGGCTTGAATCGGCCTGCATCAAAGCGGCTTAAGGTTAATCACTCGTCAATGAAAAGGTTGAAAAATGGGGCGTTCGCCGAAGCTTTGTGCTTTCGGCAATAAAAGTACAATGCTGGGACCGCCATGAAAATCGCCCAACGTCTAGCCGACCCGACCCACCATCACGGTCCGGCCATCGCGACCGTGGACGGGTATGACGTGATCGAATGCCAAGCCTGCGGTTTTCGCCATATCGATCCGCTGTTCACCGACGCGGAGCTCAAAAAATTCTATGAGCAGGAATTCTACGAAAGCGAGCGTCCGGACTATTTCGAGCGCATGGAAGCCGACAAGGAATGGTGGATGCTGCGCTACCATCATTACTACGGTTTGTTGGAGGCGCATGCACCGGGACGGCGGCTTCTGGATATCGGTTCGGGACCAGGTTACTTCCTGGAAGCGGGCCGCGAGCGCGGCTGGCAGGTATTGGGCTTCGAGCCCTCCAGCATCGCCGCCGACTATACCAGGAAACGGGACCTGGCGGTGGTCAACGACTTTTTTTCGGCCGCCAAGGCAAAAGAACACGGACCGTTCGACGCCATCTCCCTCAGCATGGTGCTGGAACATGTGCGCGATCCGATCGGATTGATCGAGGAGGCGCGAAGCCTGCTGGTCCCCGGCGGGTTGCTGCTGCTGATCTCGCCCAATGATTTCAATCCGCTGCAGATCACTTTGTGGAAACAGCTGGGCTTCCAGCCCTGGTGGGTCAATCCCAAGCATCATTTGAATTATTTCGATACCGCTTCGGGCGACCGGTTCCTGAAGGCGCGGCAATTCGAAATCCTGCATCTGGAAACCAGCTATCCGCTGGAAAACTTCCTGCTGGCGGGCCGCAACTATATCGGCAATCCGGCGCTGGGCCGGGAATGCCACAATGAGCGCAAGGCGTTCGAGATCGCTTTGTTCCGGCACGACAAGCCGCGCATGGAGGCCCTGGCAAGTTCCTGGGCGGCGCAGGGAATCGGGCGGGAATTCATTATTCTGGGGAAGAAACCGTGTCGCTAGCGAAAACCGAAATCCGTGCCGCCGCCGTTCCTTGCGAGGGCGCCGACCTGGTGCTGGAGGCGTTCCTGCGCCACCAGATCAAGAAGGTTTTCATTTTCCCCGGCGGCACCATTGCGCCGATCCTGGACCGGATCGAGAAACGCTCCAGCATCGAGATCGTCTGTCCCCGCACCGAACAGGGCGCCGGCTATGCCGCGCTGGGCTATGCCCGGATAACCGGCGAGACGGCGGTATTCATGGTGACTTCGGGGCCGGGTGTGACCAATGCAGTGACGCCGGTGGCCGATGCCTATTATGACAACATTCCGCTGGTGGTGATCACCGGCCAGGTGGGTACTGGCGACATGCGCGGCGATCTTCCGGTGCGCCAGCGCGGTTTCCAGGAGGTCGACACCGTCGATCTGATGCGGCCCATCGCCAAGGCGGTTTTTCAAGTCACGGATATAAGCGAGTTGTCCGATGTGATGGAACAGGCGTTTTTCCTGGCCGGATCGGGCCGTCCGGGTCCGGTGGTGGTCGACATGCCGATGAACGTCCAGCGCGGCACCATCGATCCTGCGGCCTGCCGCCCGGTGGTGAAGCGCAGCGACGCCGCGCCCTTGGCACCGGCGGACAAGATCGAGACCTTGGCGCAATGGATCAGCGCAGCGGAGCGTCCGGTGATCCTGGCCGGCGGCGGCGTGATGGGGTGCGGCGCGTACCAGGAATTGCGGACGCTGGCCGACAAATATGGCATCCCCGTCACCATGAGCATGCCGGGCATGGGCGCCTATCCGTCCGATGCGCCGCTGTCGCTTGGCTTGTGCGGCTATGCCGGCAGCCAATATGCCAATATGGCGATGTACAAATCCGATCTGCTGATCGGGATCGGCACCACCTTCCATTTGCGCCAGACCGGCAGCCTGCCGGCCAAGACGGTGGAGCAGGGCCGTATCGCCCGCATCGATCTGGACATCAATGAACTGCGCCACAGCCGTGTGCCGCTGGACTTGGACATCCATGCCGACGCCAAGGCCGCGATGGCGAGTTTGGACCGCGCCTTGCAGAAACTGCCCGCGCCGCGCACCGCCGCCTGGCAGGACCAGATCGCGGCCTGGAAGGCCAAATATCCCTTGCTGACGGGCAAGCCCAGCCTGTTGCCCAAGCCGCAGGACGTTATCGCGGCCGCCAACAGCGCGGTGCGCGGCAAGAAGGTCATCGTGACGACCGGCGTGGGCCAGCACCAGGTCTGGGTGCCGCGCCATTTCGATTTCGATGCGCCGCAGCGCGTGCTCCTGACCTCTTCCGGGCATGGCACCATGGGTTTCGACCTGCCCGCCGCGATCGGCGCCAAGATCGCCGAGCCCCAGGCCAGCGTGATCTGCTTTGTCGGCGACGGCAGCCTGCAAATGAACATCCAGGAGCTGGCCACCATCGTCGAGCGCGGCATCGACATCAAGATCGTGGTGCTGGACAATCACGCGCTTTCCATCGTGGCGCAGTTCCAGCGCCAGAACTGGAAGTCGCATCCTTCCACCGGCGAAAAATACAATCCGGATTTTGCCGCGATCGCGCGGGCCTATGGCATTGCCGCCGTCTCCATTACCTCCAGCGAAGGCATGGCGGACAAATTCCGCTTTGCCTTGAACTGCAAGGGCCCCGTCCTGGTTCATTGCCAGGTCGATCCCGGCGAAGACCTGCTGCCCATGCTGCTGGGCGGTCACACCCTGGACGATATGTCCAATGAAACGTCGTTCTGACATGGCCGCCTCCCCCAAAACCGCGCCCAAAATCGCATCCAGGGTCGCGCTGGTGACCGGCGCCGGCAGCGGCATCGGCAAGGCGACGGCGCTGGCCTTGCTGGGCGCGGGCTATCGCGTGGCCTGTGGCTACAATGCCAACCGGGCAGGGGCGGAGGCGATCCAAAAATCCCAGGCCGGCGCGTTTGCCGTAAAGATCGATATCGCCAGCCGGTCCTCGGTAAGGCGCGCCATTGCCGCTGCCCACAAACATTTCGGCGCCGGCTTCGATATCGTCGTCAACAATGCGGCCCTGGTGCAGGAAAAGCCCTTTGAGACCATCACCGATGCCGACTGGGACCGCATGTTGGCGGTCAATTTGCGCGGCGCCTTCATCGCGGCGCAGGAAACCTTGCCCGGCATGCTGGCCCGCAAATGGGGCCGCATCATCAATATCACCTCCATCGGCGGACAATGGGGCGGCATGCGCCAGGTGCATTACGCGGCCGCCAAGGCGGGGCTGATCAATCTCACCCATTCGCTGGCCAAGCTTTATTCCGGCGGCGGGATCACCGCCAATGCCATCGCGCCGGGCTTGGTCGCCACCGGCATGATTGCGAAAGAATTGAAATCCAAGGCCGGCAAGCGCAAGGCGGCGCAGATTCCGGCGGGCCGCATCGCCATGCCGGACGAGATTGCCGCCGGCGTGGTCTATCTGGTGTCCGACGCGGCCGGCTATGTCACCGGCCACACCCTGAACATCAATGGCGGATTGCTAATGTCATGAAGACGCTATTGATCCTGGGCGCCGGCAAGGAGCAGGTCGCGGCCATCACCGCCGCCAAGGGCAAGGGCATCCGCACCGTGGTGCTGGATTTCGATCCCGTGGCCGATGGCCGCGCCTTGGCCGATGAATTCCATCTGGTCAGCACCCGCGACCGCGACGCCATCCTGAATTTCGTGGCGGGGTACAAATCCCGCATCGACGGGGTGATGACCATTGCCAGCGACATTCCCCATATGGTGTCTGCGGCGGCCGAAAAACTCGGCGTGCGTCACATACCGGTGCCGGTGGCCGAACTTTGCGTGCACAAGCTGCACATGAAGGAAAAGCTCCGTGCGGCGGGGGTGAATGTTCCCTTGTTCGCGCGCATCTCCAGCCTGGACGATCTCAAGTCATTCGTCGCCAGAGCGGGCTTTCCCATTGTCATCAAGCCGGTGGACAATTCCGGCGCCCGCGGCGTGCAGCGGCTGACCGAGGGCATGGATATCGCCCAGGCCTTCGACTATTCGCGCGGCTTTTCCTATGGCGGCGAGGTGATCGCGGAAAAATTCGTGAGCGGCCTTCAGATCAGCACCGAAGCGCTTATCCATGACGGCGTGTTCCATTGCACCGGTTTCGCCGACCGCAACTATGCCGGGCTGGACGATGCCGTGCCCTTCATGGTCGAGGATGGCGGCGATATTCCCACCGTGCTGAACCCGGCCCAGAAGAAACTGGTGGAATTGGAGTTCGAGAAAGCTTCCCGCGCCTTGGGAATCGATTGGGGTCCCGCAAAGGGCGACATGATCTTCGGCGATGACGGCAAGCCTCATGTCATCGAGATTGCGGCGCGGCTGTCCGGCGGGAATTTCTGCTATGACAAGGTGCCATGGTCCACCGGCGTGGATATCGTCGATATCCTGGTGGACATGGCGGTGGGCAACCCTGTCGATCCGGCGCGCTTCGTGCCGACCCGCGCGCTGGCGACCTCGCAACGCTATTTTTTCCCTTCGCCCGGCACCATCCGCGCCATCGATGGGGTGAGGGCGGTGGAGGCCATGCCGCATATCCGCAAAGTCGATGTCTGGGCGCATCCCGGCGAGACCGTCGCCGCCCTGGAAAACCATCCCTCCCGCGTCGGCTATGTCATCTCCTGTGCGCCCACGCGCCAGGAAGCTGTCGCGGCGGCGCAAGCGGCGGTGGCCAAGGTTGCATTTACGGTGGAGGCCTAGTTGGTCAAGTTCATCGCCGAAGTCTCCAGCAATCATGCCCAGGATCTTGGCCGGTCCCTGGCCTTTGTCGATGCCGCCGCCGATTGCGGCTTCGACGCGGTCAAGTTCCAGCTGTTTCGCGTGGCGGAATTGTTCGCCCCGGAAATCCTGGCCAAGAGCGAGCAGCATCGCAAGCGCGTGGCCTGGGAGCTGCCGCTGGCGCATCTGGAGCCGCTGGCGGCGCGGTGCCGGGAACGCGGCGTGGAATTTTCCTGCACGCCCTTCTATTTGAAGGCGGTGGCGGAACTCGAGCCCTATGTCGCCTTCTATAAAGTGGCCTCCTATGAATTGCTCTGGAGCGACCTTCTCAAGGCCTGCGCCGCCACCAAGAAGCCGGTGATCATTTCCACCGGCATGGCGGTGATGCCGGAAATTCAGGCGGCGGTTGCCACGCTGGAAAAAGCCGGCGCCAGCGACGTGACCGTCCTGCATTGCGTTTCCGCCTATCCGTCGCCGCCGGAGCAATCCAACCTGGCGGCGATCGAGGCCATCCGCAAGGCGACGGGCGCCAAGGTGGGCTGGTCGGATCATTCACGTTCTCCCGCCGTGATCGAACGGGCGGTGCATCACTGGAATGCCGGCACCGTGGAATTGCACCTGGATCTGGACGGCACCGGCGAGGAATATCATACCGGCCATTGCTGGCTGCCCGATGAGATCGCGCCGGTCATCCGCCGCATCCGCCAGGCCCTGACCGCGGACGGCAAGGGATTCAAGGAACCCGTGCCTGCCGAATTGCCGGACCGGGAATGGCGCGCCGATCCGGCGGACGGCTTGCGTCCCTTCCGGCATGTGCGCCAAAGCTGGTCGCCCTGATGGTTTCGGGGACGCCCGGCCCCGTCGTTGCCGTCATTCAGGCGCGCATGGGATCGTCACGCCTGCCGGGCAAGGTGCTGATGCCGGTCGCGGGCAAGCCGCTGCTGTGGCACATTATTCACCGGCTGAACCAGTGCCGCACCGTGGATTCCGTCGCGGTCGCGACCTCGGTCGACTCCCGCGACGACGCGATCGAACAATTTTGCGCCGATGCGGGCGTGATCTGCGTGCGCGGGCCGTTGCAGAATGTGCTGGAGCGTTACCGGCTGGCGGCCTTGAAGACCGGCGCCCGCATCCTTTTGCGGGTCACCGGTGATGCGCCTCTGATCGATCCGGGCCTGATCGATTATCTGGTGTCCGGCCTGACCAGGGCCGGCGCCGATTTCGTTCAGCTTGAAGCGGGTGCCTTGTGCGCCCATGAAGGCGTGGATGTGTTTTCACGGCCTGCGCTGGATTGGCTGACCACCCATGCGGCGGATGACGAGATCGCCCGCGAGCATGTCACCAGCTATCTCAAGGAGCGCCCTGACAAGGTTCACACCGCCTACCTGCCGGCCTATGTCCCGCTGACCCGGCCGCACGAACGCCTCAGTGTCGATACGCCGGAAGATCTTGAATTCCTGCGGGCGGTCTATGCCAGGCTCAAGGCGCCCGCCGGCGAATTGCCGCTCGCGGCGGTATTGCAACTGCTTCAAGATGAGCCGCATTACCGGGAGATCAATGCCCATATCCGGCAGAAACCGGCCACCGAGGTCGAGCGCCCGCCCATGCCGTCACGGCTCGGCATCGGGACGGTGCAGTTCGGCCAGGCCTACGGCATTTCCAATCGTCGCGGTCAGGTCTCGTTCGCGGAGGCGCGCGCCATTCTCGCCCGCGCCGCCCAGGCCGGTATTGGCTTGCTGGACACGGCGGCCAATTACGGCGAAGCCGAGGAGGTTCTCTCGCGAATGGATACCAGCCCGTTTCGCATCGTCAGCAAGACCATTCCGGTGGCGCATGGCGTGGAAGCGGTCGTGGCGCGCGCGCGGCAGTCGGTGAAGAAACTCGGCCGGGTCGATCTGCTGCTGGTCCATGCCGTGAGCGATTTGCTGGGACCGCAAGGCGCCGAACTGTGGCGGGCGTTACAGACGTTGAAATACGAAGGTGCTGTCGGCGGTGTCGGCATCTCCGCCTATGTGGCGGAGGATCCCGCGGGCCTGGCCAAACGCTTCCGCCCCGACGCCATGCAGGTGCCGGTCAGCCTGATGGATCAAAGACTGCTGCGCGACGGCTCCCTGGCCCGGCTGAAAGACTTGAATGTCGAAGTGCATGCCAGATCGCTTTTCCTGCAAGGACTGATTTTCATGGATATGCCGCCGGAAAATCTGGCCTATGCCGCTCCGATGCTCGCCGCCGTGCGCAACCGCATCGCCGCCGCGGCGGCGACTCCCCTGGATGCCGCCCTGGCATTCGTCTTGTCGCGCCCGGAGGTGGATGTGGCGGTGATCGGCGTTACGGCGCGCCATCAGTTGGATCAGATACTGGATATCATCGCCCTGCCGCCGCCCGACATCGACTGGGCCGCCTGCGCCCTGGATGACGCACGGGTGCTGACGCCGTCGCTCTGGTAATTATCGCAACAAATCCGCGACATGCCGGCCAATCGCCAGCGAGGCCGTCAGGCCCGGCGATTCAATGCCAAACAGATTGACCAGGCCGGGCAGGCCATGCACTTGCGGGCCGTCGATACGGAAATCTTCATTGGGCTGGCCCGGGCCGGACAATTTGGGCCGCACCCCGGCATAGTCGGGCGACAGCATCTCTTCACGGATCCCCGGCCAATAGGCCGCGATGACAGGCGCGAAGCGGGCGGCGATATCGGGCGACACGGTATAGTCGATCGCCGCAGGGTCGTTGTCGGCCAGCCATTCGACATTGGGACCGAAGCGTGCCTGACCGCCCATGTCCAAGGTCACGTGAATGCCAAGGCCTCCCGGCTCGGGCACCGGATAGACCAGATGCCGGAAGGGGCTCTTGACCGAAAGACCGGCATAATTGCCCTTGGCCAGGACCAGCGGCGGCACGCCGCTCAATCCTTCGATGCACGACGCAAGCGACTGCGCCCACAGGCCCGCCGCATTGACCACCAGCCGCGCCCGCAGGGCGATCGTCTCGCCATCGCTGTCGACCGTCAGCAACCATTCGCCGGCCTCGCGGCGGATGCCGGTGACACGGCTGCCGCGCACCAAGGTCATGTCGCCCAGCAGCGCCAGCATATATTGATGACTGTCGATGATGCCGGTGGAGGGCGAGAACAGGCCTTCCTGCGCGCGAATTTCCGGTTCCAGCTCCGCGATCTGCTTCTTTCCCAGCGGCGCAAGATCGTCCACGCCATTGTCCCTTGCGGTCTTGGCGAGGGCGGCGAGCTGGGCCTGCTGGCCGGCCTGGCCCAGGATCAGTTTGCCCAGCCGTTTATGCGGCACCCCATGGCTGGCGCAGAAATCATAAAGCAGACGCTTGCCCTCGACGCAAAGCCGCGCTTTCAGGGAGCCTTGCGGATAATAGATACCGGCATGGATCACCTCGCTGTTGCGGGCGCTGGTCTCCATTCCGATGTGATCGTTTTTCTCAAGAATAAGGGTATCCAGCCCCGACAGGGTCAGTTGCCGTGCCACGGCCAATCCGGCCGCACCGGCGCCGATCACCACGGCTTCGGCTTCAAAGCTTTCCATGGCTGCTTCTTGCCGCGAAAGCCGGGGCGCGGCAACCCGGCCCGCCATTCGCCGTTGTGCGGGACCGGCTTTTATGACGCTATGCGCCCATGTTTTTTGTGCTGTCGAAGATATTCTGGATGCTGGTCCAGCCCAGCCACTGGCTGGGCTTTCTGGTATTGGCCACCGCGATCTCGCTGCTGCTGCGCTGGTACAAAACGGCGCGGGTCTTTGGCGTTGCGGCGCTGTTGTTGCTTGTGCTGGCGGGCTTCCTCGCCGTGCCGTTGGCAAGAAGCCTGGAAGACCGTTATCCCCGTCCGCCCTGGCCGGCCCATGTCGATGGCATCCTGGTGCTGGGATCGGGGTTCGACACGGCGCTGTTTCGCGCCCGCGGAGTGCCCGCATCCAATGAAGGACTCTGGCGCATCGAGGCGGGATTCGCGGCGGCGCGCCATTATCCCGGGGCGCGGCTGGTCTTCAGCGGCGGATCCGGCGCGCTGGGCGGCGCGCCTTTTTCGGAAGCGGAAACCGCGCGCCTGGTTCTGGCCGAGATGGGCCAGGATCCCAGGCAACTGACTTTGGAAGCGCGGTCCCGCAACACTTACGAAAATATCCTGTTCTCCAAGGACATTGTGAAGCCCAAGCCGGGCGAGGTCTGGCTGCTGGTGACGGCGGCGATGCATATGCCGCGCGCCGTGGCGATTGCGCGCAAGCTGGACTGGCCCATGACGCCCTGGCCCAGCGACTATCTGACCGCGCCCACTGGCGGCGGTGATCTGCTTAGTATCACAGGCAATCTTTTTTACATCGATTACGTGTTTCATGAATGGATCGGGTTGGCGGCTTACCGGTTGAGCGGAAAAGCAGCGTGAATTCGCCATAATCCGCACGCGATGGTTCCATCGCGGGTTCCCGCGGGAACCGCGCAACTTCTTGGCGCGCGTCTCGTTCTACTTCCTGCAACACATGCAGGAGAGCAGAATGAAACTCATGACGATCGCCGCCATCGCGGCTTTGGCAGCCACCCCGGCATTGGCCGATTCGATCACGCGCGAACAGGCGCGCGCGGACTTTCATCAGGCCCGGGCGGACGCCGCCAAAGCGCAGATTCAGAAGGAAGATGCCCAGGCGCAGGCCGATGCAGCCCAGACCAACGCCGCGAGCGCGCAGGTTCAGGCCAACGCAGCCCAGGCCGACGCCAATGTCTTGAAGGACCAGGCCGCGACGACCCAGGCCCAGGCCAATTCCGCCCAGGCGCAGGCCAGCGTTTCGCAGAGCGAGGCTGCCAGCGCCCAGGCTCGCGCCGATCAAGCCGCGGCCAACCGGGATGCGGCACTGGACCGGGCGGATGATGCCCGCGCCACCGCGCGCGCTAATTAATTTAAAGACGAAGAAGAAGCCCGCTTCGGCGGGCTTCTTTTTTGATGGTCGCACGGCGAGCCGTTCCTTCGGAACGGTTCGCCGCTGCTCCTATCCCGTCCGCAGATAGCGCACCGCTTCGTCGCGGCCGAAGAGATAGAGCAGCACGCGCAGCGCTTCGCCGCGCGCCGATTTGAGATCGGGATCGCGCGCCAGGATCAGGCGCGCATCGTCATGGGCAATGGCCAGCAGATCGGCATGGGCGGCGGGGTCCGCCAGCCGGAAGTCCTCCATGCCGCTCTGGCGCTTGCCCAGCACATCGCCGGGGCCGCGCAGGCGCAGATCCTCTTCGGCGATGACAAAACCGTCATCGGTCTCGCGCATGGTCTTGAGCCGCGCCTTGGCGGTTGCGCCCAGCGGCTCGTGCCATACCAGGATGCAGCTCGATTTTCCGCTGCCGCGCCCCACACGGCCGCGCAGCTGATGCAGCTGGGCCAGGCCGAACCGTTCGGCATGCTCCACCACCATGATGGTGGCTTCCGGGACATCGACCCCGACTTCGATGACGGTGGTGGCGACCAGCATTTGGGTTTCGCCGGTCTTGAAGGCCAGCATCGCCGCGTCGCGCTCCGCCGCCTTCATCTGGCCGTGCACCAGGCCGATGTTCAGGCCCAGGGCCTGGCGCAACATCACGGCACGGTCGGCAGCGGCGGCCAGGTCGATTTTTTCGGATTCTTCCACCAGCGGGCAGACCCAATAGGCGCGCTGCCCCCGATCCAGCGCGGTGCGCAGATGGCCGATCAGTTCGTCCAGCCGGTCGGCGCTCATCACACGCGTCTCCACCGGCTTGCGGCCCGGCGGCCGGCCGGTGATCTTGGAGACATCCATGTCGCCATAAGCGGTCAGGGCCAAAGTGCGGGGAATGGGCGTGGCGGTCATCACCAGTACGTCGGCGGGCCTGCCTTTTGATTGCAGCTGCATGCGCTGATGCACGCCAAAGCGGTGCTGTTCGTCCACCACAGCAAGTCCGAGGTCCTTGAAGGCGACGTCTTCGGAAAATAGCGCATGGGTGCCGATCAATATGTCGATTTCGCCCGCCGCCAGCTTGGCCAGGATGGCCTCGCGCCCCGGCCCCTTTTCCCGCCCGGTCAGGCAGGCAAGCCGCACACCGGCCGCCTGGGCATAGGGTTCCAGGGACGCCAGATGCTGGCGCACCAGCAGTTCGGTAGGCGCCATCAGCGCCGCCTGCAATCCGGATTCCACCGCGCCCAGCATGGCCAGCAGGGCCACGATGGTCTTGCCCGAGCCGACATCGCCCTGCAGCAGGCGCAACATGCGCTTTTCGCTTTTCATGTCCTGTTCGATTTCGGCCAGCGCGGCCAATTGCGGATCGGTCAAGGCAAAGGGCAGGGCGGCCACCGCCAGGGCTTTCAATTTTCCGGTAGCGGATACGGCGCGGCCTTTTTTTCCATTTGGGCCGTCGCGCAAATGGGCGCGGATCAGCTGGAGCGCCAGCTGGTTGGCGAGAAGTTCGTCATAGGCCAGACGCTGGCGCGCCGGCGTGGTTGGCTCCAGATCGCTGTCATGCGCTGGGCTGTGCGCGGTTTCCAGCGCGGCATGGAAATCGTCCCATTTGCGCTGCTTCACAAAAGCCGGGTCCTGCCATTCGGGCATCGATGGCAGTTTTTCCAGCGCGCCGCGCACCGCCTTGGCCATTGGCCGGGCGGTAAGACCCTCGGTCAGGCCATAGACCGGCTCGTGCAGCGGAAAATTCTCGTCCGGCGCCATCACATAGTCGGGATGGGCCATCTGCAGCCGGTCCTTGAACCGCTCGATCCGCCCCGACAGCACCCGCCGCGCGCCCACCGGCAAAAGCCCGGTCAGATAGTCGGCATGGGCGCGGAAGAACACCAGTTCCATCAGCGAGGTCGCGTCCGACACCATCACTTTATAAGGCTGCGCCTTGATCCGGTTGGGCCGGTGCTCCAGCACCGTGACGTCCACGGTGGCAATGCGTCCGGGCTCGGCCGCCGCCAGCATGGGGCGATAGCTGCGGTCCACCACCCCCACCGGCAGGTCGAACACCAGATCCACCAGCCGGGGGCCGGCCACCTTGGCGATCAGTTTTTCCAGCTTGGGGCCCACCCCGGACAGGGTGCGGATATCGGCAAAAAGCGGGAAAAGAATCGAAGGTCGCATCGCCGGGAAACATTATGGCCGCGCCCATTTCTACTCAATCGAGGTTGTTCTGGGCGCACCCACTGGCTATATCCCGCCCCATGACGGACCTTGAACAGGGTGGCTCTTCGGAGAACCGCCGGAAACGGCTATTGTTTCGCGCCCAAAGACGCGGCTTCAAGGAAGTCGACCTGATTTTCGGCGCCTATGCGGAACGCCATCTGGCCGGGCTGGACGCGGCAGGCCTGGACCAGTTCGAGGCGCTGCTGGCCGCGCCCGACCAGGATGTCTATGCCTGGCTGCGCGGTGCCGAACCGGTGCCGCCCGACTATGACAACCCGGTTTTCGCCGGACTGAAGCAGATGTGCGCGCAGCAATCGCCGCGTTGGAAGAACTGAAGTGGACCGTCTCGATTACATCGCCAAGCAGCAAGCGCGGTTCACTGTCTCAGGCGCGCCGCAGGGTTATGACGCCTATCTGGCAGCCGAGGCGGCGCGGCGGCGGGGCGGGCCGGTGCTGTTTGTGGCGCTGGATGACGTGCAGGCCGATGCCGCGGAACGGGCGCTGCAATTCTTTGCGCCATCCCTGACGGTCCTGTCCTTCCCGGCCTGGGATTGCCTGCCGTACGACCGGGTTTCGCCCAAGCCCGATATTGAAAGCCGCCGCCTGGCGACCCTGGCGGCGCTGGCGCGCGATGCCGGCAAGCCCGCCGTCATCGTCACCACCATCAATGCCGTGCTCCAGCGGGTACCGCCCAAGGACGTCATTGCCGGCGCCAGTTTCGCCGCCCGGAACGGCGCGGAGGTGGACCGCGAGGCGCTGGTCGGTTTCCTGTCCGGCAATGGCTATGTCCGCGCCGGCACGGTACGCGAGCCGGGCGACTTCGCCCTGCGCGGCGGCATTGTCGATCTGTGGCCGCCGGGTGAGGACATGCCGCTGCGGTTGGATTTCTTCGGCTCCACCCTGGACGCCATCCGCCGCTTTGATGCCGAGACCCAACTCTCCGACAAAAGCGCGGTGGCGGAGATCGCGCTGTTGCCCGCCAGCGAAGCGCCACTGAACGCCGCCGCCGTCAGCCGTTTTCGCAGCGGCTATGTCGCGGCCTTCGGCGCGGCGGGCGACGACCCGCTTTATGAAAGCGTCAGCGCCGGTCGCAAGACCCAGGGCATGGAGCATTGGCTGCCGCTGTTCTACGAACGGCTGGACACGCTGTTCGATTATCTGCCGCGTTGCCTGGTGATGCTGGGTCATCAGGCGGAAGAGGCCAAGGCGGCGCGGCTGGAATTGATCCAGGACTATTACGCAACCCGCGAACAGTTTCGTCACACGAAAGACGACAAGCACGCCATCAAGAGTCCGCCCTACAAGCCGCTGAAGCCCGCGACGCTCTATCTGACCGACGCCGACTGGAAAGCGGCGCTGGCCAAACAGATCGTGCGCGAACTTTCGCCTTTCCAGGCGCCGGAATCGACCAACAGCGTGGATGCGGGCGGCCGCCAGGGCCGCGATTTCGCGCCCGAACGCCAGAAAAACAGCCAGGGCGGCAATCTCAATGTTTTCCAGGCTGCCGCCGATCATTTGAAAGCGTTGCAGGCGGGCGGAAAGCGCGTGCTGGTGGCCAGCTGGACCGACGGGTCTGTGGAACGCATGGGCGGGGTGATGTCGGATCACGGCGTTACGCCCATCCGCAAAATCGCGAACTGGCCCGAAGCGCTGAAGCTGGATGCATCGGCCTTCGGCATTGCCTGCCTGGGGATCGAGCGCGGCATCGAGGGACCGGATTTCGCCATCCTGTCGGAACAGGATGTGCTGGGCGACCGCATGGTGCGGGCCCAGGGCCGGGTGCGCCGGGCGCAGAATTTCATTGCCGAGGCGTCGTCCCTGACCCCGGGCGATCTGGTCACCCATATCGAGCATGGCGTGGCGCGCTATCTGGGTTTGAAAGCCATCGATGCGCTGGGCGCGCCGCATGATTGCCTGGAACTGCAATATGACGGCGGCAAGCTGTTCTTGCCGGTGGAAAATATCGAGCTGCTGACCCGCTATGGCTCGGATGAGGGCGCACAGCTCGACCGGCTGGGCGGCGCGGGCTGGCAGAAGCGCAAGGCCGAGATGAAGGAGCGGGTGCGCGCCATCGCCGCCGAGCTGATCAAGATTGCCGCCGCCCGCCAATTGAAATCGCTGCCGCCGGTCGAACCGCCCAGCGGGCTTTACGACGAATTCGCCGCGCGCTTTCCTTACCAGGAGACCGAGGACCAGGACAAAGCCATCACCGACACCATCGCCGACCTGGCGGCGGGCCGCCCGATGGACCGGCTGGTGTGCGGCGATGTGGGCTTCGGCAAGACCGAGGTGGCGATGCGCGCCGCCTTTGTCGCCGCCATGGCGGGCGAGCAGGTGGCGGTGGTGGTGCCCACCACCTTGCTGGCGCGGCAGCATTATCGCGGCTTTGCCGAACGCTTCGCGGGCTTTCCGCTCAAGGTGCGGCAGCTGTCGCGCTTTGTGGATCCCAAGGACGCCAAGGAGACCAAGGAGGCGCTGGCCGAAGGCACGGTGGACATCGTGGTCGGCACCCATGCGCTGCTGGCCGAAAGCATCACCTTCAAGCGCCTGGGTCTGGTGATCGTGGACGAGGAGCAGCATTTCGGCGTGGTGCACAAGGAGCGGCTGAAGAACCTCAAGGCCGATGTGCATGTGCTGACCCTGACGGCGACACCGATTCCGCGCACTCTGCAGCTGGCTTTGTCGGGCGTGCGCGACCTGTCGCTGATTACCACCCCGCCGATCGACCGGCTGGCGGTGCGCACCTTTGTCACCCCGTTCGATCCCTTGGTGGTGCGCGAGGCGCTGTTGCGTGAACATTATCGCGGCGGCCAGAGCTTTTTCGTCGCGCCGCGCATCTCCGACCTGCGTGAGATCGAGACCTTCCTGAAATCCGTGGTGCCGGAAGTGAAGCCGGCGGTGGCGCATGGCCAGATGTCCCCCAAGGTGCTGGAAGAGGTGATGACCGCCTTTTACGAGCGCAAGCTGGATGTGCTGGTCTCCACCAATATCGTGGAATCGGGCCTCGACATTCCCACTGCCAACACCCTGATCATCCAGCGGGCCGACATGTTCGGCCTGTCGCAGCTTTATCAATTGCGCGGGCGCATCGGCCGCTCCAAGCAGCGTGCCTATGCCTATCTGACCACGCCGCCGGACAAGAAGCTGACAGAAACCGCGACGCGGCGGCTGGAAGTGCTGCAGTCGCTGGACCAGCTGGGCGCCGGTTTCTCGGTCGCCAGCCACGACATGGACATTCGCGGCGCCGGCAATCTCTTGGGCGAGGAACAGTCAGGCCATGTGCGCGAGGTCGGCATCGAGCTGTACCAGGAAATGCTGGAAGAGGCGGTGTCTGGCCTGAAACAGGGCGGGGAGG
>Ga0207657_10002984_pt1 | contig 18141 bp, 11 predicted proteins | sample KBSC33metaG_FD_184316 | JGI IMG/M metagenome (GOLD analysis project Ga0207657, IMG submission 184316) | Corn rhizosphere microbial communities from Kellogg Biological Station, Michigan, USA - KBS C3-3 metaG (SPAdes) (version 2) | ecosystem: Host-associated > Plants > Roots > Rhizosphere > Soil ... | reverse complement strand
CAGAGGGAATCAGGTAGTCATGAAGGTTCTCGCCTTTGCCGGGGAAAAATTCTTCCATCAGCGCCATCCCTAAGCCCTGGGCAGCGCCGCCTTCAATTTGTCCCTCGATGAGAGTCGGATTGATGGCCCGGCCGACATCGTGCGCCGCCGTGATCTTCAGCACGCGTACCGTGCCCAGTTCAGCGTCGACCGCAATCTCGGCCAGGTGGGCGCCGAAGCCAAATACAGCGTACGGAGTGCCCTGGCCGTTTTCGTCCAGCGGGCTGGTGGGCGGATCGAAAGTGGCTTCGCCGGTCAGCACGTAGCCGTGCCTGTCGCGAGGCATGTCACGCAAGTTGATTCCGCGCTGCTTGTCCTCTTCTTTAACCGTGACCCCGCTATGGTCGAAGTGTATGGCGGCCTGTTCTCCCGCATCAGCCAGTCGCAGAATGGCGCGGCGCAATTCCGTGGCAGCCATTTGCGCGGCTTTGCCGGTGACAAACGTCTGGCGCGAGGCCGAAGTCTTGCCGCAGTCGGGCGTGATCGATGTGTCGCCAGAGACCAGATCGAAGCGATCAATGGGAGCGCCCAGCGCGTCGGCGCAAATTTGGGTGACGATGGTGTTGGAGCCCTGTCCGATATCCACCGCGCCCTGGTGCAGCGCGATGCGGCCGTCTGCTTTCAGCCCCACGCGAATGGTGGAAGGGTTGGGCAGGGAAGTGTTGCCGCATCCATACCACATACCGGCCACGCCCACGCCCCGCCGGACCGGGCCGCTGCTCGCGGCGTTGAAGGCGACGGCTTCGGCGCGCGCCGCGATCCACCGGGGCTGCAGCGCTTCAAAGCAGGCGCTAATTCCGACTCCCTCGCCGAGAACCTGGCCGGTCACGGTTGGAGTTTCTTTGTCCAGCGCATTCATGATTCGAAATTCCAGGCGGTCAATCCCAAGTTGATCAGCGAGATCGTCGTAAAGCTGTTCCTGGGCGATCGCGGTTTGCGGGACACCAAAGCCCCGGAAAGCCCCGGCCGGCACCAGATGAGTGTGCACCGCCCGGGTCAGCGCGCGATAGTGAGGGACGTGGTAGGGCCCCGAGGCATGGACCGGAACGCGCGCCGCGACGGTCGGTCCCCAGGAAGAGTAGGCGCCGGTGTTGAAGTCGGCGGTGAAGTCCATGGCTTTCAACTTGCCATCGCGGGCCGCGCCCGCGCGCAGGCGGATGTGTGATGGGTGGCGCTTGGTGGTTGAGATAATCGATTCCGAGCGCAAGTAAACCATGCGCACCGGTTGGCGAAGATGCCATGCGGCCAGCGCAACGAAGGGCTGCACCGAAAGATCGAGCTTGGCGCCGAAGCCGCCGCCGACGGCGGTAGGAATAATGCGTACCGCCTCCGGCGCGATGCCCAGAATTCTGGCAATGTCGGCACGATCCATGTACGGAGCCTGGGTGCAGGCCTGGATCTCGATCGGATCGTTGACGCGCCGGGCGAAGCCGGCTTCGGGTTCGATGTAGGCGTGCTCGATAAAGCCAGTCTCGTATTCGTCTTCGACCACGACGTCAGATTCAGCCAGAGCCTTTTCCACGTCGCCGCGGACCACGCGGCCCCGGACCAGCACGTTATTTTCCCGGTTGGGATGGATGCGTTCGGAGTCAGGAGCGAGGGCGGCGGCAATCGTGGTCAGTGCCGGTAACTCTTCCCAGTTAACCGGAAAACCTGCCAGGTCGAGAGCTTCGATGGCTTCAGCTTCGCCCACCACAGCGGCCACTGCCTCGCCCTGGAACCGGGCTTCGACGTCAGCAAACACTGGCTGGTCGGCAAAACGCGGAATCACACCATAGCGGTTCTCTCCCGGAATGTCGCTGGCCGTCAGAACGCGGTGGATTCCCGGATGCGCCGCGACGAACGCCTCGAGATCGCCGAAACGGAAGCGAGCATGTTGGTGAGGGCTGCGGATGGCGCGCACCAGCAGCGCCCCGCGCGGAATTTCGTCTGCGCCGAAGATTTCCGTGCCTTCCACCTTTCCCCGACCGTCGAGCCGCACCAGCCTCGAGCCGACCGCGTTGCCGGCCTGGGGCGATTCCTCTTCGACCGCACCGGAGCAGGCACTCTGTATGGCGGAAATGATCTTGCGATAGCCGGTGCAGCGGCACAGCACGCCGCCGATTGCGTCCATGACCTCGCTTTCGCTGGGTGCGGCATTGTGTTCCAGAAGAGCGGTTGCAGAAACCAGCATGCCTGGGGTGCAGGCGCCGCACTGAGCAGCCCCGTGGCGCAAGAACGATTTCTGTAACTGGTCATGAATCGGCGCGCGGCTTGCGAGTCCCTCCACCGTCGTGACTTCATGTCCTTCGACTTGTCCGGCTGCAATCAGACAGGAGCAGACAGGCTTACCGTCAAGCAGAACGGTACAGGCGCCGCAGTCGCCGGCGTCACAACCAACTTTGGTTCCGATCAGTCCCAGGCGCTCGCGAAGCACTTTGGACAAGCGCTCCGCCGGAGAAACTTCGGCGTTCACGCTTTTTCCATTGACCGAAAATGCAATGGAAGACTGAGAAATGAGGCGGGGAGAAGTCGTCGTGACCATTCAGCGGCCCCCCACGCAGGCGTCGAGGGCACGCCCCACCAGCGTCAGGACGGCCTGGTTGCGGTAGATCGCCGTAGCACGAACATCATCGATGGGTGAGAGCTCTGCCAGATGCTCCGCCAAAGCAACCGCGCCCAACCCGGGGCGTGCCGGCGCGCCAGCCAGCGCACCTTCGAGAGCCGTGAGGCGTTGCGCGGCCACGGAGCACGACCCTACCGCCACGCGGGCCTCAGCCACGCGGCCTGTGTTATCTACCTTTACGACGGCCGCTACCATGGCGATTGAAATCACCAGGTACCGCCGCGCTCCAAGTTTCAGAAAGGCGGATGCGGCATCCTCGAGCCCGCGGGGAACGATCACGCTGGCCAGAATCTCATCGGGGCGGCGCAGTGTCTTCCGATTTCCCACGATGAACTCAGCCAGGGGCATGCGCCGCTTCCCGGAGGCGGAGACAAGTTCCACTTCCGCATCCAGCGCCAGCAACGGCGGAACGCCGTCGGCGGCAGGAGACGCGTTGCAGAGGTTACCGGCTATGGTGCCGCGGTTCTGAATCTGAATCCCGCCAATTTCCCGGGCGGCGCTCTTCAGAGCATCAAAGCATTGGGGCAAAGGGGCATCCACGACTTCAGTCCAGGTGGTGAGTCCTCCCAGAAGAATGCAGTTGGGTTCAATTGTGATGCCCTTGATTTCGGTGAGACCGGAGATGTCAACCACACGATCGGGCGCAGGGCGATCACCCAGTGCGGGAAAGAAATCGGTGCCTCCCGACAGAATCTGGCCGCCTTGCCGGGTCAAGACATGGACTGCTTCCTCGAGAGTTCTGGGCCTGGAATACAAGTCGGCTCCCCACTGCAATTCGCAAACATCGCGCGAGCTCTTGGGGTCAATTTCTATACGAACAGTCTGGCTTTGTACAGCGGCACGGGAGTGCGCTGATTTTGGTAGCGCCGGCGTCCCGCCGGCTGTCCCGAGGGCGTCTCGCCCTCGCTGTCTTTATGTCAAAGTGGGGGCGGGACGCCCCCATGACAGCCGCCGGGACGGCGGTGCTACGAAAACCGGCGCTACAAAATCAGTACATGATGGTTCTAGTCAAATGATGCGGCCACCAGGTGGTGTGATAGTGCGTCCACAGGCGGGCGTCGATCTGCGGGATGATGATCTGCTGGTCCTTGGGGCGGAGGTTATTAACCTCTTCGCAGAGCAGCGCGGTGGCGTAGATGCAGTGGGCCCGGATTTCAACTTCCTGCCGGCTGTCGCGCGGAATCATCTGGTAGGTATTGATGGCATGCTCCAGCTCGGGCGAGTAACTCACGATTCCCAGAATCCGCAATGCGACCGGAACGATGTAGTCGGCAAACGCCGTCATCTTTCCCAGATCTTCGAGAGGGAACTGATTGTTCTTTCTCAGGTTGGAGTAAACGAACCAGATTCCCAGCTGCGGCAGCTTGTAAAACTTGATGGTCGCGCCGTCGTAGGGGCTGACGTCGTTGAAGCGAGGGAACTCCTTGACCATGCGATCGATGATGCCGGCGCCGTTGTCATACAGGCGTGGCGGACAGGATTTCACAAAATTATGAAAGCGGCCGGCGTACTTTTCGGCCAGCACCGAGCCTACCTGATGCCACACTTCCATTTTTTCGTCGAGCATTGGCAGTTCGATGTTGGCGGCGAAAATACGTTCGAGGTCAGGCCGGGTTACCTGGGCGAGGAACTTGCCGTCGAGAATGGGAACGCCATTGTCCATCGCCCGCTTCATGCAGGCAAACAATGCATCGGAATCAGACCAGTGCCGCCCGGCGTAATCCACCTGGAATTTCACGTGGGTGGAAAAATCGGTGAATGCCGTGTCCACGCAATCGGCGGTCAGGACGAAATCAATCACATCTTCGGCGGTGCCTTTTCCCACGTCGAAGGGCATCTGATAATCCGGCATGGGAAGCTCTTCGTAGGCCATCCAGTTGGCGACTTCGACGATCTTATCCACGTGAGTGCGAACGTCGCGGGAGTGCTCAATCACGGGGTGCAGGCTGTCCAGCACCGGGCTGCCCTGGAGCTTGGGCCAGCGCGGGGCCGGCGCGCCAGTGGTCGCGTTCACGCCTCCTGCCAAGGTCGTCATGGCACCCAGCGTTGCCATCGCCTCGAGAAATTGACGTCGATCGGGAACTCCCACAAATGGCATCCTCATTATGATTCGAAGCGAGCCAGAGTTTGAAACTTATCCGTTGGCGCGTGCCACCAGCAGAATCGCTAGGGCATAGAAAACGAACATGAAGACCAGATAGATTTTGGCCTGGCTGCCCGAACCCTTGAACTCTCTCCAGGCCAGCACCCCCCACAACGCCGCGACCATGGGAGCGGATTGCCCGATCGCGTAGGAAATCGCCACTCCGGTAAAGCTGGCGGCCACGAGATTGAAAACCATGCCCGTGCCCCAGATAAATCCGCCGAGCAGTCCGAGAACGTGTCCGGCAGGTGGCCCGCTGAAGTAACCGCTGAAGCTGACGGGCTCGCCGACTAGTGGTTTCTTCATGAAGTAAACGTTCCAGATCAGGCAAGAGAGCAGCGCGCCCAGAGTCAGAAACACGGCCACGCTGTACGGTCCCAGCGGATTTCCGTGAGTCATGGCACGGGTCACGAACGGCGCCCAGAGTCCCATAAGGACGCCGGACACGATACAGGTAACGATGCTTTTCTTCGAGACGGAGCGCCCCGCGCTGGCCAGGCTGCCATAAGCCTTGCCGTCAAGGATCACGGCGACAACTGCGCACGCAACGCCAGCCGCCAACAAGCCCAGGTTGCCCCGAGGCTGTAACGCGTAGCTCGAAACCACTCCAACCACAAGAGCGATGCCGATCGAAACCGGGAAAGCCACTGCCAGTCCGGCCATGTCGATTCCCGCGACCAGCAGCAGGTTGGCCAGGTTGAAGATGGCGCCGGCAATCAGCATATAAACAATGTTCGAGCCATCGGCGGAATGAACATTGTTCAGGAAACTTGCGGGATCGCTCGACGACGTATTCCCCATGGTGAAGGCCAGGACGAGCGAGACGATGAATATTCCCAGAGCGTAATCCCAGTAGAAGAGCTCAAAGCGGTAGTTCTTTACGCCCTTGAAGGTGTTGGCCCAGGAGCCCCAGCAGATGGCGCTGGTGATCATCATCAACAGCGCAATTTCCAGACTGTGTGGCGTGTACATGGGTTTCTCCTTAGGTGCCCGCTACTTGCCTTTAATTCTGGAAACGAAAAGCTGCAGGAACCGGTCAGCGTCCACATCGACGCAGACCTTGGCATTGGGCGCGACTTTGTCTATCCCCTCGATTACATAGTGATCGCCGTGCAGCACGTTGCGCTCGATCATGCCGTGGCGATTGGCGACGGTTTCACCCCGGGTAAACTCGCCCCGGGTCTCGACGTCCAAGTGCATTTCCGGAGCCTTGACGAGAGAGGCATCAATCGCCACACCGACCGCGAGAGGATCATACATCGGCGAGCCCGGCGAGCCGAACTGCGCGGAAAGATCAACCGGGTACTTTCCCACGGCGTGGATGAAGTCGTTGACCGGACCATGGGTCTGGCCCAATTGATCGAGATACTTTTGGGAAAATAGAGTTTTGTCGCCGACATCCAGGCCCACCATGGTCAGGGGCCAACCCGCCTGGAAGACGATCTGTGCGGCTTCGGGATCGTTGTAAATGTTGGCTTCAGCCGCGGCGTTTACATTACCGCCGGTGATCGCGCCTCCCATGATGATCACTTCCTTGACCAGGGGAACGATGGACGGATCTTTGAGAACCGCCAGGGCTATGTTGGTCAGCGGTCCCACCGGAACCAGCGTGATCTCATGCGGCGCGGCGTGCACCATCTGGATGATGAGGTCCGGGCCAAACTGCGGATTCACTTTGCATTTGCTGGAAGGCAATTCGACATTCGCCAGACCATTCTTGCCGTGCCAGAACTCGGCGGTGATCAGTTTCTGAAAAAGGGGATGCTGGGCACCGGCCGCGACTGGAATGTCGCACCGGTTGGCGAGTGAAACCATCCGCAACGCATTCTCCAGGCCCTGACTTGCAGTCACGTTTCCGGGGACCACGGTGATGGCGCGCACGTCCAGTTCGGGAGAATTCAAGGCCAGCATCAGGGCCAGAGCGTCGTCGGTACCGGGATCTGTATCAAAAATGATTTTCTTTCCAGCTGCAGAGGCAGGGAACGCGGTGGCAAGCAGGATGGCGGCAGCGGCCAACCAAAAAATGATGTGGTTCAAACGTTTCAGAATTGGTTTTCTCCCGGACTCGAAGCAGCGTCGTAGCCTAGCTTTCAGACCGAAATGCTGTCAAGGCAAAATGAACAACTCACGTGGGGACAGCCGCCCCGGCTGTCCGGCGGAGCGAAGCTCCGCTATTCGTTTGGGCAAGAACTTTGTCGAGCTGCGCTCGACCGGACAGCCGAGGGCGGCTGTTCCCACGTGGGCTGAGGCGCACGAGCGGGGCGCTCGCGCCCACATACGCGGTGCCGTACAATTGGAATCGCCATTATGTCACTCGAGAACCAGGCACCCTACGGAGTGGCAAGCGACCTGAGCGTGGACACCATCGCCACGCTGGCCGGGCATCCACTGGTGTCGAATCGCGGCGTCCCACTGAATCTCGACTGGGTGCAGCAGGTCCGCGTCAACACCAGCGCAGTCGAACGCAGGGCGCAAAGCCACGTCGCCCGCAGAACGGTCAAGAGAGATTGGCAAGCGGCATGGTTGCTGCGCGCCGTTTCCTGCATGGACCTCACCACACTGTCAGGCGATGACACCGAGGAGCGGGTGCGCCGCCTCTGCGCCAAGGCCCGGCATCCCATTCAGGATCACCTGGTCAAGCGGCTGGGGATTGAAGAACTGAATATCAAGGTTGCCGCGGTTTGCGTGTATCACACCTTTGTGGAAACTGCAGTGCGTGCGCTCGCAGGGAGCGGCGTGCGCGTGGCTGCGGTTTCGACCGGCTTTCCCGCAGGACTGTCTCCGCTGAACGAGCGCGTGGCGGAGATTCGCCGTTCCGTCGAGGCGGGAGCCAACGACATCGATGTGGTTATCACTCGCGCCCATGTGTTCGGCGGCAAGTGGCAGGCGCTCTACGACGAGATCGCAGCCTTCAAACAAGCCAGCGGGCGGGCCCACATGAAGGTCATTCTCGGCACCGGCGATCTGCTGACTCTGCGCAACGTAGCCCGCGCCAGCTTCGTCGCCATGATGGCGGGCGCGGATTTCATCAAGACCTCCACCGGAAAAGAACCGACCAATGCCACGCTGCCCGTCGGCTTCGTCATGACGCGCGCGATCCGCGAGTATGCGCAAGAGACCGGGATGGCGGTCGGCTTCAAGCCGGCGGGAGGAATCCGCACCGCCAAGCAATCCATCGAGTGGCTGGCGTTGATGAAGGAAGAACTCGGACCATCCTGGATGAGGTCAGAACTATTTCGCTTTGGCGCCAGCGGATTGCTGAACGATATCGAGCGCCAACTTGAGCACTACGCGACGGGACGCTATTCGGCGGACTATCGCCATCCCCTGGCGTAGAAGCGAACGTGTGGGTCGGACACTCTTGTCCGAAGCTTTTGACTTTGATTTGTGTTCGAGTTCGTGTTCGATGCACACCAAACCAATATGAGCATTGCTGAAAAGTTCGTCGCCATGGAATACGGTCCCGCGCCGGAGGACCCGAAAGAGGCCCTCGCCTGGCTGGATGCTCATGGCCGCCGATTCGGACATTTTATTGACGGCGCCTGGCGGCAGCCGGCTGAAAGTGGATACTTCGAAACCACCGATCCCTCGACCGGCGAAAAGCTTGCCACCGTCGCCCAGGGATCCGCAGCAGACATTGACGCCGCAGTCCGCGCCGCCAGCGCCGCGCTGCCGAAGTGGCAGGCGCTCACACCGCACGCGCGGGCTCGCTACCTGTACGCGCTGGCGCGCACCGTGCAGAAACATTCCCGCCGCCTCGCCGTGCTCGAGACCATGGATAACGGCAAGCCCATCCGCGAGAGCCGCGACATCGACATCCCCCTGGTCGCCCGGCACTTCTATCACCACGCGGGATGGGCCCAGCTGTTGCATCAGGAATTTCCCGGATACACGGCGTGCGGCGTAGTCGGGCAGATCATTCCCTGGAATTTCCCCTTGCTGATGCTGGCCTGGAAAATCGCGCCGGCCCTGGCCACGGGCAACACGGTCGTGCTCAAGCCGGCTGAGTTCACGCCGCTCACCGCACTTGCTTTCGCGGAAATCTGCTCCGAGATCGCACTGCCGCCCGGCGTAGTCAACATTGTGACCGGCGACGGCTCAACCGGGGAAGCGTTGGTGAAACATCCCGATGTGGCCAAGATCGCGTTCACCGGCTCAACCGAAGTAGGGCGCGCCATCCGCAGCGCCACCGCCTCCAGCCATAAACGGCTCTCACTCGAGCTTGGAGGCAAGTCTCCGTTCATCATTTTCGAAGACGCCGATCTCGACAGCGCGGTTGAAGGCCTGGTCGATGGCATCTGGTTCAATCAAGGACAAGTCTGCTGCGCCGGCTCCCGCCTGCTGATGCAGGAAAGCATCGCCGAGCCGCTCATCGCCAAGATCCGCGACCGCATGAGCACGCTGCGCGCCGGCGCACCGCTTGATAAGTCCATCGACATTGGCGCCATCGTGGCGCGCGTGCAGCTCGACCGGATCAAACGGCTGGTGGACCAGGGCGTAGCGGATGGCGCCACCTGCTGGCAGCCGCAAATCGAGTTGCCCGCGCGCGGACTTTACTATCCGCCGACTCTGCTCAGCAATGTGCATCCCACATCGATTGTGGCGCAGCAGGAGATTTTTGGCCCTGTGCTGGCTGCGATGACATTCCGCACGCCCAGCGAAGCGGTCGAGCTGGCGAACAACACCGTGTATGGCCTGGCCGCGTGCGTCTGGAGCGAGAGTTTGAATGTTGCGCTGCACGTGGCCTCGCAACTCAAGGCCGGCGTGGTCTGGGTCAACTGTACAAATCTATTTGACGCTTCCTGCGGTTTTGGCGGCTACAGGGAGAGCGGCTATGGCCGCGAAGGCGGCCGAGAAGGCTTGCTGGAATATATCGAGCCGGCCTGGTTCAAGAATGCGCCCGCGTTGCCCGCCGCGAAACCGCCGGTGGAACAGAAATCAAGCGCCTCAGATTCAGCGACGCCTGCCATTGATCGCACCGTGAAACTTTATATCGGAGGCAAGCAGGCTCGTCCCGACTCCGGCTACAGCATGGAAGTACGCGCCGCGGATGGCCGGCTTCTGGGCGAGGCGCCGCTGGGCAACCGCAAAGATATTCGCAACGCCGTCGAGGCGGCGCACAAGGCCTCGGGATGGGCGAAGACCACAGCGCATAATCGGGCGCAGGTTCTTTATTACATAGCGGAGAATTTGTCACTGCGCGGCGAAGAGATTGTGCGCGGCCTCGCCGCGGTGGTCGGGGAAGCTCAGGCCGCAGTTGAAGTAAGTCTCGGCATTGAGCGCATCTTTTCCTATGCGGCGTGGGCGGACAAGTTTGACGGGGCGGTGCACAATCCTCCCTTCCGCAACGTCGCGCTGGCCATGAACGAGCCGCTGGGCACGGTGGGGGTCGTTTGTCCGAATCAGGCGCCTCTGCTGGGGTTCTTGTCGCTGGTGATGCCGTTGCTCGCCACCGGCAATGCGGTCGTCGCGGTGCCTTCTGAAACTTATCCTTTAATTGCCGCCGAGTTGTATCAAGTCTTCGATACCAGCGATTTGCCCGCCGGAGCCGTCAACATCGTCACCGGATACACATCCCAACTGTTGAAGACTCTAGCCGAACACGACGACGTAGATGCGGTCTGGTGCTTTGCCGATGAAAGCAGCGCGGTCGCCGCCAAGACTTACTCGGTTGGAAACCTCAAGCAGGTATTCACTAACGAAGGCCGCGCCATCGACTGGTTTGACGTGCAGCAGGGCGAAGGCCGCTGGTTCCTGCAGCACGCCACCCAGGTGAAGAATATCTGGGTCCCGTACGGCGAGTGAAGCCAGTTGCGCCGCGAGCGTTGACACAATCCGGGCCGCTCAATAGACTCGGCCTTCTTCACCTTTGCGTTTTCATGGCTGGAACCAAATCTATCTGCAGGGTCTTCTGAATCATGGCTAAAATTCCTCGAATTGCTGTGGTGGGCAGCGCCAATATTGATCTCACCACTTTTACCGACCGTTTTCCCAAGCCCGGCGAAACCATCTTCGGCCAGAAGTTCGATCTGGGATTCGGAGGCAAGGGCGCCAATCAGGCGACCGCAGCCAAACTGTGCGGAGCCTCGGTCTTTATGGTGGCGAGGGTCGGCAGCGATCTGTTCGGTCCGGCCACCATCGAAAATTTCAAGAAGCTCGGCATCGACACCACTCACGTCAAGCAAGTGGAAGGTGTGTCCAGTGGTGTGGCGCCGATATTTGTCGAACCCAGCGGACAAAACCGCATCTTCGTGGTCAAAGGCGCAAACGACCAATTGAAGCCGGCCGACGTCGATGCTGCCGCCGACCTTCTGAAAGCGGTCGATTGCATTGTGCTCCAGTTCGAAATTCCACTGGAGACGGTTTACTATACGGTCGCCTTTGCGCGGAAAAGCGGAATCCGGTGCATCCTGAATCCCGCCCCCGGCCAGGCGATCGACATCAAGGCCATTGACGGCCTCGACTACTTCGTCCCCAACGAGAGCGAAGCCGAGACGATTACCGGCATGCCGGTGAAGAACGTCGAGGACGCCAAGAAGTGCGCGGAAAAGCTTCTGAGCTACGGCATTCGCCGCGTCATTATTACGCTGGGCGCCAACGGCTCGCTGCTGGCGGGAAAAGAAGGCATGGAACACCTGCCGGCATTTCCAGTCAAGAGTATCGACAGCACGGGCGCCGGCGACGCCTTTATCGGAAGTTTCGCCGTCTTCCTCGGAGAAGGCCTTCCCGAACGCGAAGCCGTCCGGCGCGCCAATTTGTACGCGGGACTCTCCACCACCGGGGTGGGGACGCAGAAATCTTTCTATGATCGGGCGCGATTCGATGCCGAATGGGCGGCGCGCAGCAAATCCTAGCGCGGCTCGTCGCTCCGATTGGTCACTGGAACTTCTTTGCGCCCTTTGCGTACTTTGCGGTAAAGAGCTTTAACCGCAAGAGCCTTAACCGCAAAGGTCGCGAAGGATTCCGCAAAGGTCGCCAAGAAAGGCGATTGTCAGCCGCCGCCTGGAAAATCCGCGTTACAGGAGGAAGTTCTCAATGCGGAGAGCCTCAACGCGCGTCGTGCTCACATGTCTGCTGCTTTGCACTCTGGCCGCGGCGCAGAAGAAAATCAAAGTCATTGCTGACCAGGACAGCGCCGGCCCTCAGGGAACGAATTTTCTCTCCCTGCTGATGCTGCTGCGCTCACCCCAAATTGACCTGTTGGGCATCACCACCGTGAGCGGCGACCAGTGGATGGAACCCGCCACCGTGTTTGCACTTTGGGGTCTGGAACAGGCGGGCCGTCCCGATGTGCCCGTCATCAAGGGCGCCGAAATGCCGCTGATCAATACGCCCCGCGAGCAGGAACTTCGCGAAGCGCTTTACGGTTCTTACGTCGGCTGGCATGGATCATTCAATCCTGACGCGCCGAAACCCAAACAAACCTGGCCGCCTCCCGGCGGATATCCCAAACTCAAGCCGCGGCCGGGACGCGCGGCCGATTTCATTGCTGACACCATTCGCGCCAATCCCGGCGAAGTCGTGCTCTATTGCGCCGGTCCGCTGACCAACATCGCGCTCGCCATCCGCATGGATCCGGAGATTGTGCCGCTCACCAAGTCCATCTACATCATGGGCGGAAGCAGCGCGGGAGGTCCGGAACTGAACTGGTGGTGGGATCCGGAAGCGGCGGCCATCGTGCTGCGTGCTCCCTGGAAGGAGATCGTGGTGACGCCTTTTGAAGCGGGAGGACAGGTGTGGTCAAGCGAACAGTTGATGGGCCGGGCGGTGCAGGCGGGCGGACCGCTGGCCAGCCATCTTAAAAAGATGTACCTCGACTTCCAGCCGCCGAAGGGAACGTCGCTGTGGTCGATGATGTGGGACGAATTGACGGTCGCATCTATCCTCGATCCCAGTGTGATCAAAAAGTCCGAGGCGATGTACCTGGATGTCGATATCGACCACGGGCCGAAATACGGACATACCGTAATCTGGAAAAAGCCGGACGATGTTCCGCAATTCTTTCTGCCCTACAGCGGCCCTGACGCTCCGGATCGCGAGAAATGGCTTTCTCACCTGACGCCCCCTCCGCAGCTTCATCCCGCCAGTGTGCAGATGGAAGTGGACGTAAAGAAATTTGAGGATATCTTCGTCCAGGCAATGGCCAATTGATGTTGAACAAGGACCGGTTCAGCTGCGCCCCAATTTGGCAGCTACAGATTTCCGGTCAATTCACCCTGTCAATCCAAAAGACAAATAAGTACAATAGGGAACTTTCACAGGAGCTCTCCATGTCGAGAATTTTCCCGCGAGCCGGCTTTCTCCGAAGATTGATATTTTCTTTCTTCATCCTTCTTCTGTTATGCGGACCGATGTCTCTGGTCAGCCTGGCGTTCGAAGGCAGCGCCCCCGCCCATCTGCAATGCGAAGGCATGGAAGAGCCGCTGGGAATCGATATCGTCCATCCCCGACTCTCTTGGCACCTCCAGGATTCCAGCCGCGGCGCCCGGCAGGGGGCGTATGAAATTCGTGTGGCCACGTCGCCCGAAAATCTGGCGCAGGATCGGGCCGATGTCTGGGACAGCGGCCGGGTTGAGTCTGATCAGTCGGTCAATGTTGCCTACGGCGGCCCCGCCGTTGAATCTCGCAGACGCTACTACTGGCAGGTGCGGGTTTGGGACGCGCACGGGCAAGCTTCGTCGTACAGCCAGAACAGTTGGTGGGAGATGGGACTGCTGTCTCCCGACGACTGGAAAGCGAAATGGATCACCCGCGACATGCCGCTGTTGCGCGGAGACTATGAATCGGCGCCGAAATGGATCTGGGCCGCCGATGACAACGCGCTGACCAAAGCCACGCCCGGCAAACACGATTTCCGTTTCAGCTTCAAGCTGGCGCAAAAGCCCAAAGAAGCCACGCTCTTCATCACCGCCAAGGACAACGTGGCGGCCTGGGTCAACGGCAAGCAGGTAGTGGTCGAATCGCCGATGGGCAAGTTCGGTCGAGCGCAGGATCCCTGGGGTTATTTTCGAGTTATACCCGTCGGCAAGCTCCTGAACGCAGGCGCGAATTCACTGGCGGCTGAGGCGATTGTTCAGCAGGAGCGCAACAAGACTCCGCAGGCCGGATTCATTGCGCTTCTTCGGGTGCAGATGGCCGACGGCAAAATTGAACGCTTCACTTCCGGACCTGACTGGAAGACGGCGGCCGAGCAAACCGGGAATGCCTGGGTGGGGCAAACGTTTGACGATTCGTCATGGCCCGCTGCCGCCGTAGTGGCAGAAATCGGTCAGGCGCCTCTGGGCACTCCCTGGCCCGCTCAACCCGTCGATCTGCTGCGAAAAAACTTCACCGCAGCCAAGGTGGTACGGAGCGCTCGTATTTATTCGACCGCGTTGGGAACTTACCAGCTCTATTTGAATGGCCAGCGGGTCGGAAACGATGTTCTGGCTCCCGGATGGACCGATTATCGCAAGCGAGTGGTTTATCAGGTCTATGACGTTACGTCGCAGGTGCGGCAGGGCGGAAACGCTATCGGCGCGATTCTGGGGGGAGGCTGGTATGCCGATGGCTTGGGCTGGTTGCAGACGCGATATAACTTTGGACCCCCGCCGGTGCGGTTGCTGGTGCAGCTTGAAATCGAATATGCCGACGGCTCGCGTGATTCCATTCTGAGCGATGAATCGTGGAAGGCGAAACCATCTCCCATCGTCACGTCAGAAATCTACAACGGCGAAAACTACGATGCCCGGCTGGAACCGGTTGGGTGGGACCAGGCCTCGTTCTCCGACTTGCGCTGGGGAGGGGTCGCGACCGCGCCGCCGCCTCAGGCTCCGCTTGTGGCACAGGACTTCCAGCCCATCCGGGTCAACGAAATCCTCAAGCCCAAGAGCGTTACCAATCCCACGCCAGGAGTCTATATCTTCGATCTCGGCCAGAACATGGTTGGTTGGGCGCGGTTGCACGTTTCCGGCAAAAGCGGAACCAAGGTACGCCTGCGGTTCGGAGAGGTGCTCAAGCCGAATGGCGAGCTTTATACGGAAAACCTGCGTACGGCTGAAGCCACCGACACCTATATCTTGCGCGGGAAGGGAAGCGAATTGTTTGAACCTCACTTCACCTTCCACGGATTCCGCTATGTCGAACTTACCAGCTACCCGGGAAAGCCCACGCAGGACGCAATTGAGGGCATTGTGTTCTACACGGCGGCGCCGTTCACCATGCAGTTCAGCACTGCAAACCCGATTGTGAATCAGTTGTGGAGCAACATCCTCTGGGGACAGCGTGGAAATTTTCTGAGCGTGCCCACCGATTGCCCGCAGCGCGACGAGCGTCTGGGCTGGATGGGGGACGCCGAAGTCTTTTGGCGGACGGCGTCCTTTAACGCCAACCTTGCCGCCTTCTCTCACAAATTCACCACCGATATCCGGGACGCGCAAAGTCCGGCGGGCGCTTTCGCCGACGTTTCCCCGCGCGTTGGCCCCACCGGGGAAAGCGTCGCCGGCTGGGCTGATGCCGGCGTGATTATTCCGTGGGCAGCTTACCTGCAGTTCCGCGATACCCGGATTCTCGAGGACAACTGGGCTGCGATGGAAAAGTGGATGGAGCACATCGCAAATTCGAACCCGAATTATTTGTGGTTGAAAGAACGCGGCAACGATTATGGCGACTGGCTGGCCATCGGCAGCACCACCTCAAAAGACCTGATCGCCACGGCATATTGGGCGTACGATGCCTCGCTGATGATGCGCATGGCGCAAGCGCTTGACCGGCCCCAGGAAGAGCAGAAGTACAGGGAAATCTTCGAGAAGGTCCGCGCCGCGTTCAACCAGGAATACGTCAAGCCCGATGGCACGGTCGGAACCGGCAGCCAGACCAGTTACGTGCTGGCCCTACACATGAATCTCCTGTCACAAAAAAACAGGACGATCGCGGCCGAGAAACTGGTCGACGACATCAAGGCCCACGACTGGCACCTGACCACCGGCTTCCTGGGCACTCCATACCTGATGATCGAGCTCAGCAACAGCGGGCACAGCGATGTGGCTTACCGCTTGTTGCTGCAGAACACGTATCCCTCGTGGGGATACATGATCGAGCATGGTGCCACCACTATGTGGGAGCGCTGGAACGGCGATCAGATGATGGGCGATCCTTCGATGAATTCCTACAATCACTATGCCTACGGAGCGGTGGCCGAGTGGCTGTATCGTTACGCCGCCGGCATCGACGAATCGGCCGAAGATCCGGGCTTCCATCGCATCCAGTTGCACCCGCAATTCGATGCCACGCTGGGAGAGGCCAAGGCGACGTACGATTCGTCATACGGACCCATCACCTCGAACTGGAAGGTTGACGGCAACACAATCAAGTGGGACGTGGTGATTCCGCCAAATACCACCGGCCTGCTTTATTTGCCGGGCGGCCTTTCAGCCAGGATTCTGGAAGGCGGCAAGGACATACGGCAGAGTGCGGGAGTATCGTTTGTTCTCAGAGACAGTCGCAACGCGATCTACGAAGCGGGTGCGGGATCTTATACATTCACGATTGAAGAGTAGGTTGGTGGCGAACTTATTTTCATCCGGAAGGTGGATATGGACAGACGATCTTTGTTGCAGGCACTCCCCACGATCGCGCTTCTCCCAGCCGCAGTCTGGGCGGCGGCGCAACCCGAGATGGCTGGACCGGAAGGTCCGGCATCTACCGTTTACGAACTTCGCATTTACCACGCCAACGAAGGCAAGCTCGACGACCTGCTGAAGCGCTTTCGGGAGCATACGACCAAAATCTTCGAGAAGCACGGGATGAAGAACATCGCGTACTGGACCCCGCTTGACGATCCGCTAAAGGGAAGAACCCTGATTTATATTCTGGCCCACTCCAGCCGGGAAGCCGCGGTCCGCAACTGGAAGTCGTTCAGCGACGATCCCGAATGGCAGAAAGTGCGCGATGCCTCCGAGGTAAACGGAAAGCTGGTTGAGAAGGTGGATTCCACTTTCATGATGCTGACCGATTTCTCCCCGGCACCGTAAGCGGCGCTGTGCCATCGAGTCCGCGTCCTCGCGGGCTTTAAATCCAATAGGTAAATATATTCATTTTGCTTGACAGCGCCCCTCCGCCCTCGTTAGAGTGGCGCCGCGATCCGACTCAATCACAGGGGGCTGGAAATTTTCGCTCGCAGCATCTGGATGCCTTCATACCTCGCAGCCTCAGCGGCCTGGACTTGGTTCCCCCCTGGCAGATTCCCTCGAAAATTGCTTGCAGGAAGGACTCATTGACATGAATCGATACCGTCCAACATTGCTGCGCGCAGCTGCACTAGGATTCGTCCTCACGCTCATGACTGGCATGACGATCGCCCAGACTTCCAGCGACACGCTGGAGCAGGGCTTCCAGCAGCCGCCGGATTCGGCGAAGCCGCGAGTCTGGTGGCACTGGATGAATGGCAACATCAGCAAAGAGGGCATCAAGCTCGATCTGGAGTGGATGCATCGCGTGCGCCTGGGTGGATTTCAGAACTTCGATGCGGCCCTGGCCACGCCCCAGGTGGTGGACCATCGCCTGGCTTACATGACGCCGGAGTGGAAGGATGCATTCAAATATGCGACCACGCTGGCCGATCAACTGGGAATGGAAGAGGCGATCGCGGGTTCTCCGGGATGGAGCGAGACCGGTGGTCCATGGGTGGCGGCGGCGCAGGGAATGAAGAAGTATGTATGGAGCGAGACCCCGGTCGAAGGCGGCAAACCATTTACGGGGACGCTGGCGCATCCGCCGTCCAACACGGGTGCTTTTCAGGATCTGGGCGTTCGCGATGCTCTGGCTGCGCCCCAGGGCGCCCCCGCGCTTCCGCAGTTCTACGCCGATGCGGCCGTGATCGCATACCGCCGGCCGTCTGATGATGTCTCGGTCGAATCGTTGCATGCAAAGGTGACGGCCAGCGCGGGAACTCCTGACCCGGGCATGCTCGATGATGGCGTCGAAGAGCGGCCGGAGGTCGTCGCCGCGCACCGTGGCATCACCCGAGGCGACGACTTCGCCACCGTCAAGGTCGAGTCGGGATGCAGCGAGTGGCTCAGCCGGTTGGCAACCGCGGCGGACAGCCTCTCCCCCGACGCGACTCAGGCGGGCGTGACGAAGATGTGCTCGGCCGCCTCGGGCACGATCTCGGCAGTCTCGCCGGAGCTGCCCAGCAGCACGCCCTCGGGCGTGGAGATCGCGGCGATCACCTGACCCGGCATCGCACCGGCGCGACGCAGGGCTCCCATCAGGACCTCGTCCTTCTGCATCTCCTCGCTGATCCGCCGCACCCGCACCCGGCGCGAGTCCTCACCGACCGAGCTGGTCAGCGACTCGACCCCGTCGCGAAAGCTCT
>Ga0207657_10002983_pt1 | contig 18143 bp, 20 predicted proteins | sample KBSC33metaG_FD_184316 | JGI IMG/M metagenome (GOLD analysis project Ga0207657, IMG submission 184316) | Corn rhizosphere microbial communities from Kellogg Biological Station, Michigan, USA - KBS C3-3 metaG (SPAdes) (version 2) | ecosystem: Host-associated > Plants > Roots > Rhizosphere > Soil ... | reverse complement strand
TGCGTCAGGATGATCTTCAGCAGCGACTGGAAATCGAGGCCGTTCGCCGCGCTCGAGGCGGGCGCCGCCGCGGCGCTAACGGGTGCGAGAGCCATCACCATCTCCTTGCGTCGCGGAAGCCGGCTCGCTCCCGCCGTTGATCCACATTTCGCCGAGCTCCAGCCCGTGCTCCGCCAGAAGCCGGGCAGCGAGCTGGCGAAGGCGCGCGCCCTCCCCCGGCGCGAGCAGCGGCGCGGCGACGGCGAGCTTCACCGCCGCCGCCTGCGCGACCAGGGTCGCGGCCAGGGGCGCCCCCCGCGCGGCCCGCACAGGAACCGGCAGCCGACGCGCAGCTCCGGCGGGCCCAGGCTCTTCGCGCGCCGACTCGCAGCTCCGGGAGGAGGCGACCGGCGTCGCGGCGAAGATGCTGGCGGAATGCGGTGCCGGTCCGTGCGGATCGGTGGGTTCCGGCACGGGCGCGCTGCCGGCGACCGCCACCGGGGCCGGTCCGCGCGGCGCTGCCGCGGGGGCCGTTGCGATGCTGCTCGCGGGCACGCAAGGCAGCGGCGCGTCCACCTTCGCAACCGGCAGGGGAGCGGACGATATCCGCGTGCCGGCAGGCGCCGGCTCTGTCGCCGGATCGAGCGACGGTGCGGATGCGGCGCGGTAGTCCGGCAATGGTGCGGCGGAAGCGGCCGGAGCAGACGGCTCGGAAACTGCGTCCGGCGATGCATCTTCGCCAAGCGAGAGCGGCGCCGGCGCAACCCCGGCATAAGCGCCGAACATCCCCAGCTCGAGGAAGCCGAGCGCCCGCTCGGCGGGCTCCGCCTGCGGATCGGGCTCGCCGAGAAGCGTCGCGAATGATGGCCCGGCCATCGTGTCCGCGGATTTGCCGGCAATTGTCTCCGGCGGGAGCCATGGCGAAGGAGGGGTCTCGATCCTCATGGCCGCTTCCCCTGCCCAGCCGCGCTTTCCTGATAGGCCGCAAGCGCCCGCTCGTCGGCATCGCGACGACGGCGTCTGGCGGCGCGGCGCGCCAGTTGCGATGCAAGATCGGTCTCGGCCGCCGCGCGGGCGGCATCCGCGGACGCCCGTCCCTGCTCGGTCCTTGCGGCCTCGCACGCCTCCTCCGCCTCACGGACGCCGGCATGGCTCTCCTGAAGCAGCGCACCCCAGGCCCCGGCGATGGTGAAGGCGAGCGGGGATCGGCCAATCGCCGCAATCCATGCCGATTCCTTGTCCCGGTGCGCGGCCTCGGCGGTCTCCGCCGCGCCGGCCGCTTCGTCGACCCGCACGGCCGCCGCGGCATGCGCCGCCTCGGCCCGTCGCTGCCGCAGCCGCCGCAGCGCCACGAGGCCGGCCGCATCGGCCTCATTCAGCCGCCGGCTCATGATGCCGATGCCCTGAGCGCCGCAGCCAGCGCCGCTCGCGTCGAAGGCCACGCGCTCTGCGCCGATTCCCGCTGGGCGAGGAACTCGAGCAGGCGCGGCCGCGCCGCGACCGCCTCGTCCACCTCCGCGTTGCTGCCGGCAACGTAGACTCCCGCCTCGATCATCATCCGCGAGGATTCGTAGGTGCTGAGCAGCGCCGCGGCCGTCCGGGCGCGGGCGAGATCTTCCGCCGGCAGGAGCGACGAGGCGAGGCGGCTGATGCTCCGCGGCACGTCGATCGCCGGAAACTGCCCGCGCTCGGCGAGCGTCCGCGACAGCAGGATATGGCCGTCGAGCAGCGACTTCATGACCTCGACGATCGGATCGTCATTGTCGTCCGTCTCCGCGAGCACGGTCATCGCCGCCGTGATCGCGCCGCCGCCGCGGACCGCGCCGCACCGTTCGACGACGCGCGGGAGCGTCGAGAAGACGCTCGGCGGATAGGCGCGGACGGTCGGCGGCTCCCCCGCCGCCAGCCCCAGCTCGCGCAGCGCCATGGCGAGCCGGGTCACCGAATCGAGCAGCAGCAGGACGTGGTGGCCCTCGGCGCGCCAATGCTCCGCCAGAGCGAGGGCGTAATCGCATGCCCGCGCCCGCGTCGCCGCAGAGCGGTCGGAAGTCGCGGCGACCAGCGCCGTCCTCGCGCGAACATCTTCGGGGAGGGCCTCGGCCCACAGCGCCTCCACCTCCCGGCCCCGCTCGCCGACGAGGCAAAGCACGCAGCGGTCCGCCTCGACCTGGCGCGCGAGCTGCGCGAGCAGGCTCGTCTTGCCCACCCCGGCCGCGGCGAAGATGCCGACGCGCTGGCCCTTGCCGAGCGTCAGCAGCCCGTCGATCGCGCGGATGCCCGTCTCGACGATTTCGACGGGAGAAATCCGCTCGAGCGGGCTCGGCAGGGGCGCGTGCAAAGGACGATGCTCGGCCGCGCCGATCGGGCCCAAGCCGTCGAGCGGATCGCCGAACGCATCGACGGCGCGGCCGAGGAAGCGGTCGCCGACGGGAACGTTCTGGCCGTGCGGTCGCGCGACCACGCTCGCCCCCGGGAATGCCGCCGCGGCATCCTCGAAGGGCACGAGCACGACGGCATCGTCGCGCACCGCGGCCACCCGCGCGAGGAGGCCGGTCTCGCCGGCTTCGATGTCGCACAACGTCCCGATCGGCACGCCGGGGCCGTCCGCTTCGATCGAGGTCGGCAGGATGCGGCGGACGCGGCCGGTGCGGGCGATCGTCTCGGTCCCCCGGAGCGCCGCGAGGAACGGATGGTCGCTCATGGCTGCACCGAGGAGGCGGCGAGGGTCAGCGTCTCGCGCAGGCGGCGCCACTGCTGCGCCGGCCCGATCTCCATCGCGCCGAGGCGCAGGCGCAAGCGGCACGCGCCGGCCTCCAACTCGGGAAGCGCCTCGATCCGCACGCCGGTGGCCGCCGACAGCGCCGCCAAGGCATCGGCGTCCGGAAAGTCGGCCGCGGCGACGGAAGCGCAGACGACCGCCTCGCGGCTGAGCTGGCGGAGCTGCAGGTCGAGGCTTCGCGCCACCGCATCGGCCTGGGGCGCGCCCGGGCCGAGCACCTTGTCTACCGCCTCCACGGCGAGCGCCGCCGCCAGCCGCTCCAGCGCGGCAAGATCGTGCCGAAGCCGCTCGAGAGCGCCGTCCAGCCCCTCCCGCAACGCGGCAAGTCTCTCCTCGGCCCGAGTTTCGGCCTCTTCGAGGCCGGCGGCGCGTCCCTCCGCCGCCGCCGCCGCGACGGCGGCCACGGCCTCGTCGCGCAATCGGCCGATCTCGCGGTCGCGGGCGTCGACACCTGCCCGCGCTTCGGCAAGCTCCGCGCGCAGCGCCTGCTCGCCGTCTGCCGCTCCGCCGGCGGCAAGGACGCTTCCGAGCGGTCGCGCCCGACGCTCCGCGCCGGTCTTGAGGAGCGCGGTCACGTCGGGACGCGCGGCCGGATTAGCCGCCCCTTCATCTGGTCGAAGCGGCTGGGGCGGGGAAGCGGGGCAGGCCGCGGCGCGGCCCTGGGCGCGACAGCCGCGGCGGCCAGCGCCTCGATCGCCGCTGGCGTCATGCCGAAGCTGCGCTTGTCGTCAGCGGTCTGGGTGCCCGTGGCGGCGCGGACGCGGGCCCGCAGCCAGGGCGCCAGTCCCTCTGCAAGATCGACGGGCGGGGCCGCAGGGGCCGGCGCGGGAACCGCGTCGCCATGCAGCAGGGCGCGGATCCGCCGCCGCTGCGCCGGATCGAGTCGGCTCAGCACCGCCTCGACATCCTCGGTCCGCGCCGCGCCGAGGCGCGCGACGAGGCGCCTGAGCGCGCGGTCAGACACTCGCTTCCTCCTGCTCCAGCAGCGTCTGGAAACGGCTGACGAAATCGGCGCGCTGCCTCTCGGTGAGGACGCGCTCGCCCGACGTGCGGCGGCGCCAGGCGATGAAGACCAGGCCGGCGACGAAGGCGGCGAAGCCGGCCCACAGCCAGGACCAGCCGCCCGAGTCCGGCAGGCGGGTCTCGGCGCCGACCGCCGGAGCCGCGGCGGCCACGGGTGCAGGCACCACCGCATCCTGCGCGACGGTGATCCGCACGACGTCCCCGGTCGCGGCGTCGCCGCCGCCGATGGCGGTACGCACCGCGGCGCGCAGTCGCTCCTCCGCATCAGGAGCGAGGGCTGCGCCGAGGGCGACGGTGACGCGCAGGCCGACGTTGCGGCGATCGGAACGGGCTGCCTCGGGTCGCGTCAAGATTGCGGAGCTGCCCAGCGGCTGGGCGCGCACCGCGACTTCCGTCCCGCCCGGGGCGATGCCGGCGATCGCGCCGCGCACCGCGTCCTCATAGTGAAGCTCGAGGCTCGCCAGCTCCGGAGACCGGGACGGCTCGCCCGCCCCGTCCGGCTCGCTGCCGAGAATCTTGCCGTCCGCGTCCACCACGAAGACGTTCTCGGCCTCCAGCTCCGGCACGGCCGACGCGACGAGCCGCTGGATGCCGCGGACGGCGCCGAGCGAGAGGCTGCGACCGGCGCGCGGGATGATGCTCACCGAGGCCTTGGGAGGGATCCTGTCGTCGCGGAAGATGCTGCGCTCGCCGATCGAGAGGTGGACGCGGGCGCTCTCGACGGACGGCATTGTCATGATCGTGCGGCCGAGCTCACCCTGAAGCGCGCGCTGGTAATTGATCCGCTGCGCGAAATCGGTGAGGCCCATGTCGGACTTGTTGAACAGCTCGAAGCCCACCTGGCCCTTGAGCGGCAGGTCCTGGCCCATCACGGCCAGCCGGGTGCCGTCCACCTTGCCCTCCGGCACGAGGATGCGCGTCCCGCCGTCGGCGAGCTTGTAGGGGACCTTCTGCCGGTCGAGCTCGGCGACGATGGTCGCCGCGTCGGCGGTGCGCAGATCGGCGAAGAGGACCGCATAGTTCGTCCTCAGGAAAGCGAAATAGATTCCCGCCAGCGCGGCGCAGATCAGCGCGGCGGCGAGGACGACGAGGATGAGCTGCCGCCGCGGCGCGCCGTCCCCCAGGAATTTGACCACGTTATCTCCCCCCAAAGGAGCGCTAGAGCTGCATGTTCATCAGTTGCTGATACCCCTCGACGAGCCGCGAGCGGACCTGGAGCATCAGCTCCAGCGACAGCCGCGCGTCTTCGAGGGCGAAGGTGACCTGGTGGAGCGGCACCGAATCGTCGAGCGCGAAGGCGCGGACCTGCGCGTCGGCTTCGGCGACCTTCCGATCGACGCTCTGCACCCCATTCATCAGCACCTGCGCGAAGGACTGGGCCGGCGCGGCCGCTCCGGCGGCCGCGTGCGGCGCGAACAGCCGCTCGAGGCCGAGCGCCGGAGTCACCGGGGCGATGGGCGCCGGCGCGGTCATCCGTTCCTCCCGAGGTCGAGCGCCTTGGCGTACATCTGGCGCGCCGCCGTCATGGCGACGATATTGGCTTCGTAGGCGCGCGCCGTCTGGACCATCAACGTCATCTGGGCCGCGTGATCGACGCCGGGATAGCTGACGAAGCCGTCCTTGTCGGCATTGGGGTTCCCGGGCTCGTGGACGCGGCGCGGCGCCGCGCCGTCCGCCTCCAGCCGGTACACCGCGACGCCGCCGAGGCCGCGCGCGGCGGCGGCGCCGGTCTCCGCGCCCACCAGCGTCCCGAAGCGCGGGCCCGAGACGAGCCGCAACGGCTGGTAGACGCGCCCGGCGGGGCCGCTGCTGTTCGCATTGGCGAGGTTCTGCGCGATCACCTCCAAGCGCCGCCATTCGACGTCCAGGCCGGTGCGGCTGATTTCCATTGCCTGCATCACTTGTTCCCCATGATCGAAAGGCCGTGCAGCTGCATCTGCCGCCCCAGGAGCTCGACGAGCGCGGCGTATCGGCCGGCCGTGCTCGATGCGGTGGCAAGCTCGAGATCGAGGCGGAGCGTCTCTCCGGGCGCGCCTTGCTCGAGACGCGGGCGCACCGCCGCGATCGTTTCCGGCGAGCCAGAGGCCGCCGCCGTGAGCATGCGCTCGAAGCTGACGCGCAGCGGCCGATATCCGGGCGTGCTCGCGTTCGCGACGTTCTGCGCCGTGGCGATCGAGCGTGCCGACAGGCCGTCGAGCGAGCGCAGCACCAGAGCGGTAACCACCGGATCCATCATCGCGCGCCCCTCACTGAACCACGAGTTCGGCATGCAGCGCGCCCGCCGCCCGAACCGCCTGCAGCACCGCGATGATGCCGCGCGTATTGACCTTGAGCCGCGTCAGGCCCTCGACGAGATCGGACACCGTCGTATCGGGGAAGTGGCGGACGGCATCTCCGTGGCCTTCGTTCACGTCGAGCCTGGTGTTGGTGACGACGAGGCTGCGCACGCCGTCCCCGCCAGTCCCCTGGCCGAGGCCGTAGCCGCCATAGCCTTCCGGCTGGGAGGCCGTCCGTTCCGCCTTCACCGTCACGCGGATGTCGCCCTGCGACACGACGACGCTGGAGATGCGTACGTCGCCGCCGGCGACGACGGTGCCGGTTCGCTCGTTGATGACGACACGAGCGCGCTGGTCCGGCGCCACCGAGAGCTCGCCGAGCCTGGCGACAAGGCCGTTCACGTCGGCCGAGGCGCCCGCGCTGAACTGGATCGACGCCGCGTCGCGGACCCGCGCATGCGCCCCGGGCAGCGCGGCGTCCACCGCGCGGGCGATGCGGTCCGCGGTGGCCGGGTCCGGGTCGTTCAGCACGAAGGTCAGGTCGCCCTGGGCGTCGACGAGGCTGGCGGCGACCGGCGTCTCCACGGTCGCGCCGCCGGGGATGCGGCCGCTGGTCGGATAGTTGCGCTGCTGCGAGTTGAGATCGGCATCGAAGCGATGGCCGCCGACGACGAGCGGCCCCTGCGCCAGCGCGTAGACGCGCCGGTCGGGCGCCTGGAGCGGCGTCATCAGCAGCGTCCCGCCGGCGATGCTGCGCGCGTCGCCGATCGAGGAGACGTTGACGTCGATCGGGTCGCCGACATGGGCGGAAGGCGGGAGGTTGGCGGTGACGATCACCGCGGCGACGTTGCGGCTCTGCACCTGCTCGGGAAGCAGGTTGGCGCCCATCCGGCTCAGCACGTTGCGCATCGCCTGGCGGGTGACCTCGCTGCGCGGCGAGTCGCCGGAGCCCGAAAGACCGACCACGACGCCGTAGCCGACCAGCGCATTCTCGCGCCAGCCGAGGAAGCGGCCGAGGTCCTTCACCCGCACCGGCGCCGACGCGGCGGCGGGCATGGCGCCGGCGAGAAGGCCGAGGACGAGCAGGAGACGCAGCACACGCATCAGGCGAGGCCGAGGAAATGGAAGATGCGGGTGACGATCCCCGGCTTGGTGCTGCGGCTGACGAAGCCGGACCCGTCGTAGGAGATCTCCGCGTCGGCGATGCGCGAGGACGCGATCGCATTGTCGCGAATATCCTCGCGGCGGATGCGGCCGCGCAGGCGGATGAAGGTCTTCTCGCCGTTGATGGTGAGCATCTGCGCGCCGGCGACGTGGAGGTCGCCGTTCGGCAGCACCGAATCGACCGTGACCGAGATCTGCGCGACCATCTTCTCGGAGCGGGCGGTCTGGCCGGTGCCGTCGAAGCCGCCGCCGAGGCCGAGATGGGCGCCGCTGCTCCATTTACCGGCGCCGACGTCGGCCTGAACCGACGTGTTCTTGCGCGAGCCGCGCTGGGCGCTGTTCGTCGCGGCGGCATTCTCGAAGACCTGCACCATCACCACGTCGCCGACGGCGGCGGCGTTGCGGTCCGCGGCCAGAGCGGAGAAGCTGCCGGGCTTGTAAACCTCGTCCGCCGAGACCGGCGGCGGCGCGGCGGCGAGCAGGCTCGCCGGAATGAGCAGGAGGAGCCCGTTCATTGGCGCGTCTCCGCTTCCGCGACCGTGAAGACGTCCCCGCCCGCGCCGCGAACGAGGACCGGCTCGCCTGCCCGCGCCGCGCGCAGCGCAGTCACCTCGCGCGCCACAGTGGCCGCGCCGATCCGCGCGGTGACGAACAGCTTCTGCCCCGGCCGCACGGCGGCGAGCAGCGAGACGGGGACGGCCGGGACGACGTCGCCGGCGGCAAGGGCGCGCACCGCCCGTACCGTGTGACTTGAAGAATCGTAATGGAAGGCGGGCGCGGCCCGCTCCGCCGGACAAGCGGCCGGAGCGACGTCGGCGCGCAGCGCCACCTCTCCCGCCGCAAGCGGCGCCGCAAGGCGCAGACAGGCGCCGGCGCCGGCGCCGTCCGCCGGCGCGGCCGGCAGCGCGAGGAGGAATCCGAGAATGGCCACGCCCCCCATCGCGGTCAGCGCTTCAGCCCGTTGGCGATCGCCATCAGCTGATCGCCCGCCTGAACGAGCTGCGCGTTGGCCGCATAGGCGCGCTGCATCACCATCAGCGCCACCATCTCGTCGGTCAGCTGCACGTTGGACTGCTCCAGCGCGCCCTGCACGAGCGTGCCGGCACCTTCCTCGCCGGCCTGGGCGGAGAGCAGCGCGTCGGGTCCGTCGACCCGGAACAGCCCGCCCTCGACGGGGATGAGAGAGGAGACTTCGCGCGGGCGCACCAGCGCGATGCGGCCGATCTCGCTCGGCTGCGTTTCGCCGGTGAGGGTGGCGCTGACGGTGCCGTCGCGGGCGACGGCGAGCGCCGTAGCGCCGGTGGGAACGGTGATGCCGTCCTTGAGCGCGAGGCCCGCGGCGCCGGTGAGCAGCCCCTCCCGGTTCACCGCAAGCGTGCCGCCGCGCCACAACAGGCTCTGCCCGTCCGGTCCGACAAGCTCGATGAAGCCGTCGCCATCGATCGCCACGTCGAGAGCGTTGCCGGTCTGCTTGATGTCGCCCTGCGCCAGGTTGCGCTGGACCGCCGCCGACGAGACGCCGGCGAAGAGCTGAGCGGCGGGAACCCCGTCCCCGGTCCCGTCCGCGCTCGCCGGCGCCTGGCCGCCGACCAGCTCCGAGAAGCGAACCTCGGCCCGCTTGAAGCCGGGCGTGTTGATGTTGGCGATGTTGTTTGCGACGACTTCGAGCGCGCGCTGCTGCGCTTCCAGCCCGGTCGCGCCGATATAGAAGGGGCCGTTCACGTCAGGACTGCCCGAAGGCCGAGAGCGCGCGGCCCATCAGCTCGTCGTAGACATTGACCAGCCGCTGCGCGCTTTCCGCACGCCGAAGCGCCTCCATCATCGTCACCATCTCCTCCCCCGTCGACACGTTGGACGACTCGTACGCCCCCTGCCTCACCTGCGCCGCCACCGGAGTCGCCTCGGCGCCGCCTTCCGCGCTGATCGTCCCGCCGTTTTCGACAAGCCGCGCGCCTGTCGGCAAATCGACGATGGCGATGCGCCCGACCGGGACCGCGCCCTGCGTGACCGTGCCGTCCGCCGCGATCTCGAACGCACCCGGCTTCAGCACCAGATCGCCGCCGTCCACAGCCTGGAGCGCCTGCCCCGCCGCAGTGCGCAACCGACCATCCGCGGCGCGCACGAACTGGCCCTGCCGCGTCAGGAGAACCCTTTCGCCGTCGGCAACCGCAAAGTAACCTGGCCCCGAAATGTAAATATCGCTTGGGTTACCGCTGTTGACCTGTTTCCCCGGAGCCCCGTCGACATAAGAGGAGAGCCGCTGAGATCCTGGGTAACCGTCCCGTAGATCCGTCAACGTTTCGCTGAAGGAAACTTGCCGCTTGTAACCAGGTGTAGTCATATTGGCGACATTTTGCGACGCCGCTTCAACGCGTCTTTGCGCGTGTGTCAGCATTACTGACGCTGTTTCCAGGAGCCCCACCACGACTCGTACCTTAACCGCCGATAGGCGGTAATCAAGTGGATTCTTCCTGCATTTTTAGCAGCTTAACTTTTCTCCGTTTTCGCGGATGTTGCCGCCATTCTTGCTGTTTCCGATGTGTCTACTCGGCATTAACGACGCCGAACGATCGCAGGTCTATGGTGGAAGGAACTTCATTCACAGAGACCACTGCGAGCGTCGGCACACTGCGCCGCGTGAGGGTCTTGAGATGGCGCCGGACCTCCGGCCCGACGAGGAGCACCGGCGCGAGGCTCTCGCGCGCCATCGAATCGACCAGCGGGACCAGCTTGCGGACCAGCTGCTCGGCGAGGCGCGGATCGACGGCGAGGCCGGCGACGTCGGTGCGGCGGAAGCCTTCGGCAAGCTGCGCCTCGACCCTCGGATTGAGGCTCAGCACCGACAATTGCTGGTGCGCCCCGCGCAGCCCGTGACAGATATTATGGCTGAGCCGCTGGCGGACCTGCTCGGTCAGCTCGGTCGTGTCCTTGACCTGGCGTCCGACATCGACGAGCGCCTCGCAGATGAGGTCGATGTTGCGGATCGAGACCTCTTCCGACAGCAGGTTCTGAAGCACCCGCTGAATGTCGGATAGGCTCATCACCTGCGGCACCAGCTCCTCGATCAGTCCCGGCTGCCGCGCCCGAACGCCTTCGATCAGCTGCACGACGTCGCTGCGCCGGAGCAGCAGCGGCGCTTCGCGGCGGAGCACCTCGCCGAGATGCGCCATCATCACCGTCAGCGGGTCGACGAGCGTATAGGCCATGTCGAGGGCGCGCTCGCGCAGATGCGGCTCGATCCAGGTGGCGGGAAGGTCGAAGGCAGGATCGCGCGCGGCGACCCCCGGCAGCGGATCGGCCGGCGGAGTCGCGCGGATGGCGAGAACGAGCTCCGGGCGGATCGTCGCCTGCCCGTAGCGCGCGCCCAGCAACAATATCTCGTAATCCAGCGCCGGCGTCTCCGCCGCTTCCCGCACCCGCACGGCGGGAAAGGCGAAGCCGGTCGCCTTCTCCTGCTGGGCGCGCATCGCCGCGATGCGATCGGACATGACCGGCTTCAGACCCTGCCACGCCTGGCTGAGCTCGCGGCCGAGGACGACCTCGATGGCCGCCGGGGGATTGGCCCCCTCCTCGCCCGCGGCCGCTTCCTCCGGCTCGCCGGCCTCCGCTTCCGCCGCACGGGCGCGTCGCGCCGCCAGCCAACCGCCGCCGGCCAGGAGTCCGATGAGCAGGATCGGCCATTTCGGCATCCCCGGCAGCGCCAGCAGGACGAGCAGGGCGGCGATGACGATCAGGCCGATCTTCGGCACCGAGGCGAGCTGGTTGAAGACTTCGGTGCTGAGCTGGCGGTCCGCCGACGAGCGGGTGACGATGATGCCGGTCGCCACCGCGATGACCAGGGCCGGGACCTGCGTCACGATGCCGTCGCCGATGGTGAGGAGGCTGAACGTCTCGAGCGCGGCGGACCAGTCCATCCCCATCTGGGTGACCCCGACCACCCAGCCGGCGAGGATGTTGATGAGCAGGATGATGATGCCGGCGACGGCGTCGCCCTTCACGAACTTGCTGGCGCCGTCCATCGCGCCGTAGAAGGCCGCCTCCTTCTCCAGCGCCTTGCGCCGCCGCTTCGCTTCCTCCTGGTCGATGAGGCCCATGTTGAGGTCGGCATCGATGCTCATCTGCTGGCCCGGGACGGAATCCAGGACGAACCGCGCCGCCACCTCGGAGACGCGCTGCGCGCCCGAGGTCACCACGACATATTGAACGACGACGAGGATGAAGAAGACCACCAGGCCGACGACGAACTGCCCCTGGACGGCGAACTGCCCGATCGCGCCGATCACGTCGCCGGCGCGCCCGCCGGTCAGGATGAGGCGCGTCGCCGCGACATTGAGGGACAGCCGGAAGAGGGTCGCCACCAGCAGCAGCGAGGGGAAGGTCGAGAATTCGACCGGCCGCAGCACGTAGAAGGTGAGCAGCAGCACGGTGAGGGCGAACGCGAAATTCGCGATCAGCAGCAGGTCGAGCAGGACCGGGGGGATCGGCGAGAAGAGGACGAGCAGGATCGCCAGCACGCCGCCGACGAGGAACAGATCCTGGTTGCGCCCGACGATCCCCCTAAACACCCTTCTCTCCCTCTCCTGCGGGCCGTCGCTCGGCGCGGAGGCGGCGATAGATGGCCGCGACCGGCTCGTATTGCGCCTCCGGAACCGGATCTCCCGTCGCGCAGCCGCCGTAAAGCGCGCGCGCGAGCGGCTTGTCCTCGATCACGACGACGCCGTGGACGAAGGCGGTGCGGCGGATACGGGCCGCGAATTCATGCGCTCCTTTGGCGATCACCACCGGCGCCGCCATCGTCGCGGCGTCATATTTCAGCGCCACGGCAAGCCGCGTCGGATTGGTGACGACGACGTCCGCGCCGGGAACGCCGCGCAGGCTCTGCGCCGCCTTCGCGAACTGGGTATGGAGCTGCCTGCGCCGCTGCTTGATGCGCGGCTCGCCCTCCCGGTCGCGGACCTCCCGACGCACCTCGCGGCGGCTCATCCGCATCTGCTTCAGGAACATGCGGCGCACGAGAATCTGGTCGGCCGCGGCGAAGATGAGCGCGACGAGCGCCAGCGCGGCGAGCAGCCGCAGCGCCCCTCCGCCCAGCGCCGCGAGCAGCTCGCGCGCGTCGCGAGCATGCGCCGCGTCGAGGGTAGCCGAAGAGCGCAGCACGAGCCACGCGGCGGCCGTATAGGCGGCGAGCTTCAGGACGTTCTTCAGCGTCTCGATCAGCATCTTGACCGAGAAGACGCGCTTCAGGCCCTGGGCGGGGCTGAGACGGCTGAAATCCGCCTTGAGCGGCTGAGTGCTGAACAGGAAGCCGACCTGGACGATCTCGGCGATGAGGACGACCGCAAAGAGGAAGCAGGCAAGCAGGAGGACCGGGCGGAAGGCGCCGGCGAGCAGCCGTCCGGAAAGGGCAAGCAGCTCGAAGCGCCCCTCGCCGAGTTGCGGCGCGGTGACCAATGCGGCCCGCGACGCGTGCGCGACGTCCGCCGCGGCGCTGCCCGAGGCGGCCCAGGCATAGCCGGTAAATGCGGCGAGGACGGCGAGGAAGCCGATGTCGAGGCCGCGGGCGACGACCCCCTTCTCCCGGGAGCGCCGCAACTTGAACGGCGTCGGCTGCTCGGAGCGGCCCTCTTCGACGTCGGCCATCAGACGAGCCCCGGCAGCGCGTCGATGGTGAGGCGCAGCATGCGCACCAGCACCGCCGCGGTCAGCGCCAGCGTCGCCGGCAAGGCGAGGAGCAACACGATGGTCTTCACCTGAAAGCCGAGCACGAGCACGTTCATCTGCGGCACCGTCCGCGACAAGGCGGCGATGGCGATGTCGACGAGGAAGAGGCTGAGGATCAGCCCGCCCGCCATGCCGAAGGCCGCGGCGAAGATCGTCCCGAGGAAGGCGGCGAGCGGGCCGAGCGAGGCCGGCACCGCCCCCGAACCGAGCGGGATCGCGTCGGCCGACGCCGCGAGGATGCGCAGCACGTCGCTGTGGCCGCCGAAGCTGAAGAACAGCATCCCGGCGAGCAGGGCGAAGAGGGTGCCGATAAGCGGCGTCTGGGCCCTGCTCGTCGGATCGATCAAGAGGGCGAGGCCGAATCCGCCCTGGATGTCGACGGTCCGCCCGGCGAAGTAGATGGCCCCGAAGGTCAGCTGGAAGGGAAGCACGAAAACCAGCCCGAGAAACAGCTCCCGCGCGGACGCCACCGCGAGGGGGCCGGCCTCGAGCGGCAGGCCCGCGATCGGGTCCGGCCGCGCCGCCATGACCGTGGCCGAAATGCCGAGCGCCAGCAGCAGCCGGAATAGCGCCGGCAGTCGCACCAGAGTGAAAGGCGGCGCGGACAGAAACAAGGGCCCTATGCGCATCCCAAACAGCAGGGATGCGGCCATCCACGGCACGAACGGCGCAGCGATCACCGGAGCCGACTCAGTGAAGCTGGGGAATGGTTTGGATCGTCGCCACCGCGAATTGGGTGATTCGCCCGACCATCCAGGGGCCCAGCGCGATCAGCACAAATGCCGAGGCGAGGAGCTTCGGCACATAACTCAGCGTCATCTCCTGAAGCTGAGTCGCGACCTGCAGAACGCTGACCAGCAGGCCGACGAGAAGTGCCGCCGCCAAGACCGGCGCCGCGATGATGATGGTGTTCCACAGGAGCTGATTCATCAGCCCCAAAGCCTGATCCGACGGCACCTTAGCCCCCTTTGCCCCGGATCAGGTAAAGCCGGGCCAAGGCCTTGGTCAATGGCGATTCAACCAACGCGCATCGCGAATCGTACCTGCGCATGCCTGCCGCAGCTGGAGCCGAGGTACGGTACGCGCATCGAACCATGGAAAAGCCGTGGCGATAGCTGAAAAATGTTCGGTTTCAGCAAGTTGCCTTGCCGGTAGAATCGCCGGGATGGCAATTTCCGCCGAGCCGCACTAGCGCGGAGGGCAGCGGAGATTCGCGTGCCGGACAAGCTTACCGACTCGTTCTTCAGGGCCCTTTTCAATGCCCCCGTCCTGGGCATGGCCGTGGTCCGGCTGGACAGTCGGCGCATCATCGCCACCAACCCGCATCTGCGCCGCATCCTCGGCGTCAGCGAAGCCGAGATGGAGGCGCGCGCGGAGCGCGGGCGCGAGTTCACCCCCAGTGAATATCACGCGCTCGACGAGGCGGCGCTGCGCCGGCTCACCGAAACCGGCCACGTCGATCCGTTCGAAAAGGAGTTTCTCCGCCCCGACGGCAGCCGCGTGCCGGTGCGGGTGAGCGCCAGCACCGTTCCCGACTTCGCGGACCGGGCAGTGATCTTCGTCGAGGACATCACCGCCGAACGAGCCTCGCGCGGACGGGAGCGCGCGATCCAGCAGCGGCTCGAGATCGCCCTTTCGGCGGCGGACCAGGGCGTCTGGGATTTCGACCTCCTCACCCGGGAAATGATCTACTCGGACCGGGCCAAGGAGATTTACGGGCTGCCGCTCGACCGTCCGGTAACCTACGAGACCATTCGGGACGCGACCCATCCGGACGATTACCCTTTCACCTCGGCGCAGCTGCTTCGCTCGATCGATCCCGCGATCCGAGAGCGCAGCCGCTACGAATACCGGATCGTCCGCCCCGACGGCTCGATCCGGTGGGCCCTCGCCTTCGGGGAAGCGGTGTTCGACGGCCCTCCCGGCGCAGAGCGCGCCGTCCGTTACGTCGGCACGATTCAGGACGTTACCGAAGCGAAGCAGGCCGAGCGGCGCCAGCAATTGCTGGTGGCCGAGCTCGACCACCGCGTGAAGAACACCCTCGCCGTCGTCCAGGGCATAGCCTACCAGACCTTGCGCGGCGGCGATGTGCCCGAAGCCGTGGCCGAGGCATTCGCCGGGCGCCTGCAGGCGCTCGCCTCCGCTCATGACATCCTGGTCAACGCCGGGTTCGAGAGCGCGGATCTTCTCGGCCTCGCCCGCGCGGTGCTCGCCGTGCACGACGGTGGAGGCAGGCGCGTGCATCTGGAAGGCGAACCGGTGCCGATCTCGCCGCAGCTCGCCGTGAACCTCGCCATGGCCTTCCATGAGCTCGCCACGAACGCCGTGAAATACGGGGCCCTGTCGGTTCCGGGCGGGCGCGTGGACCTTGCCTGGACCGTGGACGGGGGCCGCCTCAACATCACCTGGCGGGAGAGCGGGGGGCCCCCCGTCGCGGTGCCGGAGGGCGAGGGCTTCGGCTCGCGCATGATCCGCCGCGCCCTAGCCAGCGAATCCGGCGGGGAAGTGTCGCTGGACTTCCGCCCCGGCGGGCTCCTCTGCCGCATCGACGCGCCGCTGGCTCGGGCGACCTGAGGGCCGGCCCCTCGCGCGAATTACCGACTCAGGGCTGGAAGATGCCTTTCAGCAGCTCCGCGGCGGCACGGCCGGCGGCGTCGGCCGTCTCGGCCGCGCTCGGGTCCCTTTGGATCAGCAGCGGGCGCAGCGCGAGGCGCATGTGCAGCTCGTCGGCGAAGGCGGCCAGCGCCTCCTCGTGGATGAAGACCGGCGTCGCGGCATCCTCGAGCGCGCCCTTCGCGCAGGTGCGCAGCGCCGCCGCGAGCGCGTCCAGCACGCCCTTCCAGCGGTCGGGTTCACGCAGGCAGACCATCAGCAGCTCGCGATAGTCGGACGTCGCGACCACCGCGGCAGCGTGACGCGCCACCTGCTGGATCCGCGCGCGCGCGGTCCCGCGCGACGCGACGTGCGCCCGTATCTGCGCGACGACCCTGTCGCGACACCGCTCGACGGCCACTTCGACGAGCCGGTCGATATTGTCGTAATGCGACTTGATGAAGCCCGGCGACGTGTTGGCGTGTCCGAGCAGCTCGCGCACCGTGATGCCCTCGGGCCGCTTGCGGGCGAAGAGACGGTAGGCGCCCGCCTCGACGCGACGGCACGCCTCGCGCCCGCGGGTCTGGATCGGCCGCTTGCGCGGCGGATCCAGAAGCACGGCGGGCCTTCCGGGCCCGCCGTGGTTCAGGTCCATCGCGGCGCCCCTAGAAGTCGAGCGTCACGCCGGCGAAGATGTACCGGCCGAGGGAGTCGTACACCTGCGGATAGGTGTTGCCGTTGCCGAACGGCGCCGGCGTGACGAGGATCGGGGGGATCTTGTCGAAGATGTTGTTGGCGCCGAGGCGGAACTGGTAGTGATCGCCGATACGCGCGGTCAGCACCAGGTCGAAGTAGTTCTGCTTCGTGATGTGGTCACTGCCGGCGGTCCGGGCGGTCGTGGCGAGATCCGTGTCGGTGCTGAGAACGTCGCGGTCCACGGCCGAGAAGTAGCGCCACTGGCCCGACAGGCCGATGCCGCCCGGGGCCGTGTAGGTCAGCCGCAGCTTGTGCCGCCAGCGCGGGTTGGGGGTGCCGCACGAGGCGCCGAAGAAGCGGGCGCAATCGTAGGACACCGCCGCGTTGGGCGAGCGGACGAGGCTGTCGAGATAGGTCCCGACGAAGCTCACCGCGAGGCTGCCCCAGCCCGACGGCAGCGGCTGCGTGTAGGAACCGTTGATGTCGAAGCCGCGGGTCGAAAGCGCACCGGCATTGACGTTGAGGTCGGTGACGTAACCCTGCGGGGTCAGCCAGATCGAACCGGAGGCGTCGCGGTGGATGTTGGAGCAGTAGAAGGGCGACGAGGTCGCGATGCACTGGTTGATGATCACGTTCGCGCCGAGGGCGCCGATCGCGTTCTTCAGCCGGATGTTGAAATAGTCGATCGACAAGGCGAAGCGCGGCAGGAAGCGCGGCTGCAGCACCACGCCCACGGTCAGCGAGTCGGACTTCTCCGGGGTCAGGTTCGGGTTGCCGCCCTGGAGGCCGTTATACTGCGCCGCCGGATTGGCGCGGATGCTGCCATATTGGCCCGCCGTGACGCCGGTGAGGGCGCACTGCGCCGCCGTCGCCGTCGGCGTGCCGCCCGGCGCGTTGGCGCAGGGATCGATCGAGCCGTCGAGCGCGACCGACTGGGCGGCGAACAATTCGACGATGTTCGGGGCGCGGACCGCGCGGTTGACGGAGGCGCGGAACTTGATGTCGCGCACCGGCGCCCACTCGCCCTCGATCTTCCAGGTGTCGGTCGAGAAGCTGTTCGCCGCGATCTGATACTTGGAATAGCGGTAGCCGCCGCGGATCTCGAGGAGCTGGAAGAAGGGCCGGTCCTCGACGATCGGGAGCTGGACCTCGGTGAAGGCCTCCTTGACGTGGAACTGGCCGTTCAAGCCGATCGTCGCGCCGCCCTGGCCGGCGAGGTCGCCGGTCGAGAAGGCCTGGTCGGTGGCGAATTCGAGCTTCTCCTTGCGATACTCGCCGCCGATGTTGATTGCGAGGCCGTGGTTCGCCCAGGGCGTCTGCAGGCCGTACTCGCCGAGCTGGCCGGTGATCGACGCGGTCGCCACGCTCTCCTGCGTGTTGCCGCGCGAGAAGCCCGGCGTCTGCAGGTAGGCCAGCGCGGCGGCGGTGACGCCGCCCGGCGTGAAGATGTCGTACGGGACGCAGTTCGCATCCTGGCCGTTCAGCGTCGAGCGGCAGACCGGCGTTCCGCCCGGTCCCGTGACGACGTCGAGGGCGCGGCGGATGCGCGTCACCGAGAAGTCGTTGAAATAGGTCTGGGCGAAGACGACGCGGCCGTACTGGTAGGAGGCGTCGTAGGAGAAGCCGCCGCCCAGGTCGCCGCGCATGCCCGCGACGAGGCGATAGTCGGTGTGCTGCAGGTCGTCGCGACGGCCGCCGCCCTCGACGTTACGGCGCAGGATCTGCAGATTGCCCTGGAAATAGGGATTGCCGTTCTGGTCGATGAACACGGTCGGCGGCGTGCCGGCCGGGTTGGCCGCGGTCGGCGCCTTGAAGCCGACGAGATTGGCGGGAGCGCAGGCGATCGCGCGCTGCTGCGCGGAGAGCAGCGGGTTGTCGCAGTTGATCGTCGTCGTGTTGCCGAAGTCGCCCGA
>Ga0207657_10002982_pt1 | contig 18145 bp, 18 predicted proteins | sample KBSC33metaG_FD_184316 | JGI IMG/M metagenome (GOLD analysis project Ga0207657, IMG submission 184316) | Corn rhizosphere microbial communities from Kellogg Biological Station, Michigan, USA - KBS C3-3 metaG (SPAdes) (version 2) | ecosystem: Host-associated > Plants > Roots > Rhizosphere > Soil ... | reverse complement strand
CCCGAACGAGCGAGCCGCGCGACGACGAAGCCCAAAGCGGCTGCCGCGCCGATCGCGACCGCGGGCGATTTCTTCACCAACTCGCGCGCGTCATTGAACAATTCGTCGACGTCCTTGTCACGGAACGATTCGGAGAAATTGCCGATGCTCTCGGCCGCGCGGCGGGCATAATCGCCATATTGGCTGCCCAGTTTCTCGTCGATCTCGCTCGCCGCATCCTCGACCGTCTGAACCAGGCTGTCGAGCGCGCTGGTCGCGCGGTCCTTGCTGGTTTGCGCAAGGTCGCGCGCCTTGTCGGTCGCCTGGCCGCGCAATTCGTCGATCCGCTCGAAGAAAACGCCGCGGCCGTCGCCGGACGCGGTGCCGCTACCCGATATGGCAGAGGTCGGCGATTCTTCCGCCGCGGCCGGTGCCGCTGCCTGATTGTCGCCATTGTCGCTCACACCCGCACCTTCGATGATGGTGTCGGTGCCCTCGGGAAGCTGCTCGTCGGCTGAAGGCATGTTCGATCTCCTGGCTAAACTCACTCGCCCGATTCAACCGCTGCCCATAGGGCTGCGTTCCACAGGGGCCAGAACTTCTGGTCGGCAACGGCCGTGATTGCCCCGAAAAGGCTGTCGGCAAGGCGCGCAGCGCAGTCGCGTAGTCGAAACTACGCGCAAGCAAGCAACGCAGCCGGCGGCCTTTTCCGGGCAACCGCGAAGCGGCGGGCGCCTTTCTGCGCACATGGGCGTCGCGCGTCGGTCACGATGAATTCGCATCGCTCCCTCCTTGCTCCTCCCTGTGCGCAAAAATGCGCTCCGTCCCAGCCATTGCCGACCAGGAGTTCTGGCCCTCTAATACACTTTTCGTATCGGAAGCGGAATCATTGCCTCCACGGCTCGTCGCCGATACAGGCCGCGCCATCCTGTAGCTTCACCTATCGAAGGAATCTTGCGCATGACCGCGATCGTCGACGTCCACGCCCGCACCGTGATCGACAGCCGCGGCAATCCCACGGTTGAGGTCGACATCACGCTGGAGGATGGCAGCTTCGGCCGCGCCGCGGTGCCCTCCGGCGCCTCGACCGGCACGCGCGAGGCGGTCGAGCGGCGCGATGGCGACAAGAGCCGCTGGGGCGGCAAGGGCGTCGACGATGCGGTCGATGCGGTGAATGGCGAGATCGCCGATGCGGTCGAAGGCCTCGAAGCCGAGGATCAGGGCGAGATCGACGCGGTCATGATCGAACTCGATGGCACCGAAAACAAGGGCCGGCTGGGGGCCAACGGCATTCTCGGCGTCAGCCTCGCGGTCGCCAAGGCGGCGGCCGAATCGCGCGGGCTGCCGCTCTATCGTTATGTCGGCGGCGTTTCGGCGCATGTTCTGCCGGTGCCGATGATGAACATCATCAATGGCGGCGCGCATGCCGACAATCCGATCGATTTCCAGGAATTCATGATCGTGCCGATCGGCAGCGAAAGCCTGATCGAGGCGGTCCGCTGCGGCACCGAGATTTTCCACACGCTCAAGAAGAAGCTGCACGACAAGGGTCTGGCGACCGCGGTTGGTGACGAAGGCGGCTTCGCGCCCAACCTCGCCAGCCCGAAGGATGCGCTCGATTTCATCATGGGTTCGATCGAGGCCGCCGGCTACAAGCCGGGCGAGGATGTCGCGATCGCGCTCGATTGCGCGGCCTCAGAATTCTTCAAGAATGGCGTCTACGACCTGGAAGGCGAGGGGCGGAAACTCAGCCCCGCCGAGATGGTCGATTATCTGGCCGAACTTGCCGCCGCCTATCCGATCGCCTCGATCGAGGATGGCATGGCCGAGCAGGATTGGGAAGGCTGGAAGCTGCTGACCGACAAGATCGGCCACAAGGTCCAGCTCGTTGGCGACGACATCTTCGTCACCAACCCCAAGATACTGGCGGAAGGCATTCAGAAGGGCGTCGCCAACTCGCTGCTGGTCAAGGTCAACCAGATCGGCACGCTTTCGGAGACGCTGGAAGCGGTCAGCATGGCGCAGCGCGCCGGCTATACCGCGGTCATGTCGCACCGATCGGGCGAGACCGAGGATTCCACCATCGCCGATCTCGCCGTCGCCACCAATTGCGGGCAGATCAAGACCGGCAGCCTCGCCCGTTCGGACCGGTTGGCGAAGTACAACCAGCTGATCCGCATCGAGGAAGAGCTGGGCGCGATCGGCCGCTACGCCGGCCGCACCGCACTGAAACGCTAGGCCGCCCTCCCTACACCGTCACCCCAGCGAAAGCTGGGGTCCATCTCCCGACCCGCGTCACCAGCGGCACGTTCTGGAGATGGATGCCAGTTTCGGCGGGCATGATGAGCAGGGGGATATTGCTTCGCGCTCTTCGCGCTCTTCACGCTCTTGCCGCCGCGGCAGCCAGTCCGGCTGTCCCTGCGCTCGTTTCAGAGCGCCCGCACCTTCGTGATCTGCGTCGCCACGGAAACCCAGTGGCCGTTCCGCTTCCTCCAGACATCCAGCCAATTATAGGTTCCGCCGCTCTTCGTGCCGGCGTAGACACTTGCCTCATCGTCGGCTGCCATCAGATAGGCGGTATCGCCGAACACCTTCACATGAACGTCGTGGAGCACGAACTTCTTCATGACGAGCTTCCTGCTGGCCACATCGTCGATGAAATGCGCTTTGTCGGAGATGCCGGTTGCGCTCTGGCATACCCAATCGTCGCCCACGATTTGCGACAGGGATTTTGTGTCGCCAGCGATCATGGCGCGACCAAGCTCCTGCTCGAGCCCGATTATCAGCTTCGCATCGGCGGTGCTGGCTGCGGCATCCGCTGGCGTGATCAGGATCGCGCCGCAGGCAAGAATGGGAAAAAGCATTCGCATCGCCACTTCTCCTCGCTACTATGTAACTACCTAAAAGCGATTTTGATGGTTAAGATAACTCCCACCCAAACTCAAGCCCCACTCCATCGGGTTGGCGGAAATCTGGCGCTGGACTTCGCCAACACCGTCAGCTGGAGAGGCACGCGGAACGAGACGGATCACATCGCTACGACGGCGGGGCTGTATCGATGGGCGGCCGAAAGCCGCCTGCTAGATGGCGCGAGCTCCGCCCCGGATGATGATAAATGCCTCATGACGGCGCATATCCTGCGGGCGGGGATCAGGTCGGCCATGGAATCGATCCTGGCCGGACGCGATGTGGCCGAGGACAGGGCGGCGCTGATCGGGATTCTCCGCGGCGCGCTCGGCTCGGCCGAAATGGTCGGCAGTCCGGCGCAATTTCGGTTTCGCGATCCATGCGATCTGATTGTCGGGCCCGTCGTCCTTGCCGCCGTCGATCTGCTGCGCGACGAGCGGCTATCGCGCCTGAAAATGTGCCCGCGCGACGAGTGCCATTGGTTGTTTCTCGATCTCACCAAGAACAGGTCGCGGCGATGGTGTGACATGGCGGCCTGCGGCAACCGCGCCAAGGTCGAGCTGCACCGGCATCGGCACCAGCCGGGGTGAGCACGTCGCGCGCGAAGCGCGTTTCGGTCGGGCTCGGTCCAGGCCCGCTTCATCCGGGGACGAGAAGAAACATGCAGGCTGCGCCGTTGAACGGACCGTGCGCGCAAGCGGGGGAGGGGTCCTTCCAAGCTCTCCTATCGCCCGGCCAAGCCGGATTGTATTTCCTAGTCAATAAGTAGGAAATACGGTGCGCGCATCCGATTGAGGAGTGCGTGACGATGACCGAAGGCGAACTCGGCCTATCCCCTTTGTGCCTGCTGGTACCCGGTCTCCACGATTCCGGCCCCGGCCATTGGCAGACGATCTGGGAACGCGAGCGGCACGATTGCCTGCGCGTGCAGCTCGGCATGTGGGACGATCCGGTGCGCAACGTCTGGATCAGCCGCATCGATCAGGCGGTCGGCGCGGCGCAGGGCCCGGTCGTGCTGGTCGCGCACAGCCTCGGTTGTCACGCTGTCCTGTGGTGGGCGAGCCTGCTCGGCGAGAATGCGCCGAGCAATGTCGTAGGCGCGTTGCTGGTGGCCCCGCCCGATGTCGACCGCCTCGGCGCCGATCCCCGCGTCGAACGCTTCGCACCCGCCCCCAAATCGGTGCTGCCTTTCCCGACCACGATCGTCGCCAGCAACGACGACCCCTGGTGTCATGCCGACCGCGCGGACGAACTGGCCTGCGCGCTGGGCGCCCATTTCGTCCTGCTCGATCAGGCTGGCCACATCAACGCGGACTCTCGCCTGGGTGCGTGGCGCGAAGGGCAGGAATTGCTCGAACGCGTCCTCGACGTCCGGCCGCGCACGCGGATGGCGCTGAGCGGGCAGGCTCGCGCTGTCGCGGCGCAGGCACATCTACCCTTGGGACGTTGAGGGCCGACGCGGCGGGGGCAATTCTCGCTCAGGCCGCGCTGGCGCACGCCTCGGCGCGGTCGTGCCACTGATAGGCGCCCATAATCCCAGGCCCCGGCCCTGGGCGGAGTAACTGTGGAATATCCGGCCGCCTTCGATCGTGAAGCGCTCATCACCGGTAGCTCACGCCAGGCCGATTGACATGTACCGGCATCAGAGCGCCCCTTCTCCCTAACCTATGTGAAAGCCGCTGCTTTAACAGGAACTTCGCTCCGAAATCCCGGTTCTGGTTGCACTTTTCCGATGCAGGGGAAATCGATGGAAGCTCTACAGCTCGAGCGCGATGTCAGCGGGGTCAGTCCTTACGTGCTCGCACTGCGGAGAGTTCTGCGCGAAGGCCTCGGCAAGAGGGTTGCGCACTTCCCTGTTGGTGATCTGGATGTCGAATTGCTCGCGGCCGAGGATTCGCTTTGGGCGATCATTCGCCGCGACGGCGAAGGGGGGCTCGCCTTGCGCGCCGCTTATCTGGCCGGCGACTTCAAATGCACGTTGCTCAGGCACGATCCGGGGGAAGTCGCCGCGCTCAGGCTCGAGAGCGCGCTGGGCGAGCATCGCGTCACGATAAGGACGGGTGGCGATGCCCTTGATCATATGCGGATGACGGTCACCCTGCGCCCGGCGGCGCCGCTGCTCGTCCCGTTCATGCCGCGTGACCTGTATCCGCTCGACAGCAACGATGATCCGCTCGGCGCGCGCGGCGTGGTCGAAGCGGGTCAGCGTGGCCTGAACAGCGGCCTGCTCTACTTCCGCATGGAGGAGCCGTCCTTCGGCAACATACTCTACTTCCAGAATCTGACGGCGATGAACGATTATTATCGCGCGACCAAGACCAAGCCGGACGGTGCGGTCGGCGGGATCTGGCCCGAGCTCGGCTACCTGATCCCGACCCCGGCGCAGAGCGGCACGCCGCCGTCCGACCCGCTGCCGGCTGGCAAGCAGGTCGTTCTGTCGGATGCGATCCTTGTGTTTCGCCACGCGGCGCCCCCGCATGAACGCGAATCCGCCCGGCAATTCCTGCAGATGCTCGGGGTTGCCTATAAGATGATCGATCTGCCCCGGACCGAATATCGTGACTGGATCGACCGCGCCGAGCGCACGCTGCGCGATCTCGACCAGGCGCCCGAGGCGACGATCGAACATTACGGGCACCGCTACATCCACCCTTATACCGCGGCCGAATATCCCGACATCATGGTGCAGATGTCGCTCGTCGCGGCGATCCACGAATGGGGAAAATGGAGCGGGACGCCGCATCCGCTCGAGGCCGAATTCAAGGCGGGGCTCGATCGGTTCTACGACCCGAAGCTAAAGTCGCTGCGCCGCTATCTGCCGAATGTCGGGGACGACAAGGATGCCGACGCGGTCGACAGCTGGTACCTCTATCACCCGATGCTGAACCTCGGCCTGCTCGCGCTGGACGGCGACGAGGCCGCGCGCGGGCTCCTGATGAAGTCGATCGATTTCGGCATCAAGGCCGCGCACCATTTCGATTACAAATGGCCGGTCCAGTACAGGATCACCGACTTTTCGGTGATCACCGAGGTCGCGGAGGCCGATGGTCGAGGCCAGACCGATGTCGGCGGGGTCTATGCCTGGGTGATGCTCCAGGCCTACGAGCTGACCGACGACAAGAAGTTTCTCGACGAGGCGCGCGCCGCCATCGATGCCGCGATGGGGCTGCGCTTCAACATCAATTATCAGGCCAATCTTACCGCCTGGGGTGCCGCCGCCTGCATGCGGCTGTGGCGGATCACCAACGACGACATCTATCTCCAACAAAGCTACGTCTATCTCGGCAGCTTCTTCCACAATTGCGAAATCTGGGAGAGCGAGATCGATCTCGCCCGCCACTACCGCAATTTCCTCGGCGCGACCTGCCTGCAGGATGCGCCTTACATGGCGATCTACGAATGCTTCGATTCGTTTGCCGCTCTGGAGCGCTATCTCGACGATAGCGGCCCGGAACTGGAGCCTGCGGCCCGCATGCTCATTGCCGAATATTGCAAATATGCGCTCGACCGTGCCTGGTATTATTATCCGAACGTGCTTCCCCCTGAAGCGATCTCGCCGAAACAGCGCGAGCCCAATGGCCACGTCGATCCGAAATTGAGCTTCCCGCTCGAGGATCTCTACCCCGACGGTCAGCTTGCCGGTCAGGTCGGGCAGGAAATCTATGGCGCTGGCGCCGCCTTCATTTTTGCCACGCGTGCCTTCCATAAGGTGGAAGGCGCACCGTTCCACATCTATTGCGATCATCTGCTGCGCGCGAGCGAGCGCACCGGCGATCGCGCCCTGACTCTCACACTGGACGGCGGCGAGACTTGCACCGCCGGCCTCAGCATCGTCCGCCTGAAGCGGCGGACGCTTCCCAAGCTGACGGTGACGACCGCCGGCGGTGATGCGCTGCGCCCGCATACGTCGTCCAGGGATCGGATCGACTATCGTATTCCGGCGAACGGCAGGGTGGTGCTGACATGGCGATGACCCGCGATCCGCATACCCGGCTGGACGGCAAGAGGGTGCTGGTGACCGGCGGCACGAGCGGCATCGGCCGCGCCACCGTCGCGCTGCTTGTCGCGGAAGGCGCGCATGTTCTCACCTTCGGCCGCAACCAGGCAGGGCTCGACGAGACTCTCGCATCGCCCGGGGCCGTGGATCCTGCACCGGCCTGACCGCCGACATTGCGACCCGCGAGGGCTGCGATGCGGTTTTCGCCGCGGTCGATCAGCAGCTTGGCGGAATAGACATTCTCGTCGCCTGCGCTGCCCTCGGCGCGGAGCCGCTTCACCTCATGGAGGACGATGCCTGGCGCTACGTGATCGACACCAACCTGAAGGGGTATCTCGCCACCGCGCGCGGTGCGATCAAGCGCATGCAGCGGCAGGGTAACGGCCACCTTGTCTTCGTCGGGTCGATCAGCACCGATATCAAGGCGGAGGGCGAGAGCGTCTATTCGGCGACCAAGGCCGGTATCCAGGCGTTTGCCGAAACCTTGCGCAAGGAAATCGCCGAAGACAACATCAAGGTCAGCGTCGTCCAGCCGGGCTCGATCGCGACTCCGATGCAGGAATGCAGCGACGCCGAAAAGGATCAGGCGATCGCCGAGCACAAGATGCTGCAGGCTGAGGAAATTGCCGAGGCCATTCACTTCATCCTGACCCGGTCCGAACGCGCCGATGTGGTCAACCTGCGCATCGAGCCGCGCCTCCAGAAGACCCACTGAGGCCGCGCGACGAGCGATGAAGATCGCCTTGGAACGCTTTCGTCCCGGCTAGATCCGCCTCGATCTGCGACCCATCCTGACCTTGGAGAATGGCAATGTTTCCCAGGACCATGCCGCGCGGCCGGCGCGTCCTTATTACGGGGGAGCCAGCGGAGTAGGCGGATTAGTGGATTACCCCCGTCGCAAGGTGCGGTGGTTTCCGATGAGAACGCCGTTTGCGGTTTGAGCGGGCATGACGCCGCCAATTGGGCCGCGCCTGTGCGGTTTCGCTCTTTCTCAGATTTGAAAGCATGACAGGTCGCCAGGGAGTCCTGCGTCGCCAGGAATGGCTCGTCGCGGCCTCCACCGGTGAGGGGTGACAAAGGCTAAGAGCCGGCGTCACCGCTGCATTTCGCTCCGGCTTTCGCGGGATACGTTCAATCCGCCACCAACGAGGCGTTGACGGCAGGGAGGGGAGGGATAGGCTGTGCAGATGCCCGATCCCTGCCCGCATTACCATTCCATCGCCGATGTGACGCCGAGCGCGGACGGCTGCGAGGAGTGCCTCAAGAGCGGTTCTTGGTGGGTGCATCTACGCCTCTGCCGCACCTGCGGGCATGTCGGCTGCTGCGACGATTCCCCAAATCGCCATGCGACCAAGCACTTCCACCTGACATCTCATCCGATTATCGAAGGGTATGACCCGCCGGAGGGATGGGGCTGGTGCTATGAAGACCAGGTCGATTTCGACCTTTCCGACCGGATGACGCCGCATCCGCGCCCGATCCGAAGATTCTTCTGATGCCCAGCTGCGCTAAGTGCCGCACCGGCCCGCACCCCCAGCAGGCTATTCTATGGGAGGCGGGGTGGGGGTGCGGGCCGGTGCGGCACTGGATTCAGCTTGGCTGAATCCCAAAGGCGCGCGCGGCTCCGCCTGACTCAGCTTTTGCACGTTTCGGCGGCTTTTCGCTTGAAGCCATTGGCGGAACGTGATTCTTTGAATTCCGTGACGCGTCGCCCCGCCTTGAGCATGATCCGCTCCGCTTTCTGGCCCACTGTGGCCGCGGCGGTGATCATCTATTTCGCGGGCGCGGCGATCGTCGGCCAGAACGGGCTCTTCTCGCTCGCGGGCTATCGCCACCAGCGTGCGGACCATATCGCCACGCTGAAAGCACTCCAGGCTGAACGCGATCGGCTCGCGCATCACGCCGATTTGCTCGATCCGCGCCATGTCGATCCGGATCTCGCAGAAGAAATGGTGCGCAAGCAGACCGGGCAGATTCGCCCTGACGAGGTGATCGTCCCCGTCAACTGAAGCGCCATCCGCAAATCGCGCTTCCGGATTATAGCCACACGATTGCAAAAACTGCACTTGCCACAGCGGAACACACCGTTGCGGGAGCGGGTTTGTCCCGCCTATAGGGGCGCGTTTTCATAGCATCCCTCTGGAGAGAGATCGTCTTGGCTCGAGCAGCAAAATCGGCCGCGCCCGTTGCGCCGGCAGCAACGCCGCCTGCTACCCCCAATCGCGAGCGGCCGCCCGAGCCGAAGCCTTATGACGCCTCCAAGGAGGAGATGCTCGAATTCTATCGGCAGATGCTGCTCATCCGCCGCTTCGAGGAAAAGGCCGGTCAGCTCTATGGGCTCGGCCTGATCGGCGGCTTCTGCCATCTTTATATCGGCCAGGAAGCGGTCGCGGTCGGTCTGCAGTCCGCGCTCAAGGTCGGGCGGGATTCGGTCGTCACCGGCTATCGCGACCATGGCCATATGCTGGCTTACGGCATCGATCCCAACCTCATCATGGCCGAATTGACCGGCCGCGCCGCCGGCATTTCCAAGGGCAAGGGCGGCTCGATGCACATGTTCTCGGTCGAACATGGCTTTTACGGCGGCCACGGCATCGTCGGCGCGCAGGTCTCGATCGGCGCAGGCCTCGCCTTCAAGCATAAATATGCCGGCGATGGCGGCGTCGCTCTGGTTTATTTTGGCGACGGCGCGGCCAATCAGGGCCAGGTCTATGAAAGTTTCAACATGGCGGAGCTGTGGAAGCTGCCCGTCATCTTCGTGATCGAGAACAATCAGTACGCGATGGGCACCAGCGTCAATCGCGCCTCGGCCGAGGATCAGCTCTACAAGCGCGGCGAAAGCTTCCGCATCCCCGGCATCCAGGTCGACGGCATGGATGTGCTCGCGGTGCGCGGCGCGGCCGAAACCGCGCTGGAATGGGTTCAGGCGGGCAAGGGCCCGGTTCTGCTCGAACTCAAGACCTACCGTTATCGCGGCCATTCCATGTCCGATCCGGCCAAGTACCGCTCGCGCGAGGAGGTCCAGTCGGTCCGTGAAAAGTCCGATCCGATCGATCATCTCGCCAAGATCCTGGCCGAGAAGGGCGTCGGCGAGGATCAGCTCAAGACGCTCGACAAGGACATCCGCAAGATCGTCGCGGACAGCGCCGCCTTCGCCGAGGAAAGCCCCGAGCCCGAGGCTTCCGAACTCTACACCGACGTCCTCGTCGATACTTATTGAGCGCATCAGACATGCCGATTGAACTCAAAATGCCCGCGCTTTCTCCGACGATGGAGGAAGGCACGCTCGCCAAATGGCTGGTCAAGGAAGGCGATACCGTCAAATCCGGTGACGTCCTCGCCGAGATCGAAACCGACAAGGCGACGATGGAATTCGAAGCCGTCGACGAAGGCACGATTACCCAGATCGTGGTGCCCGAAGGCACCGACGGCGTGAAGGTCGGCGCGGTGATCGCGCTGATTACCGGTGAGGATGAAGATGCTTCGGCCGCGCCCGCTCCCAAGGCGCAGCCGGTCGAGCAGCCCAGCGATCAAAAGGCCGAGCCGGAAGCCGTGAGCCGATCGGAAGAGGCGCCAAAGCAGATGCCGACCGCCGCGCGGGCCCTGGTCGCCGACGTCGCCGATACGCGCGAAGATCCGGAAGCCCCCGAGGGCACCGAAATGGTCCGAACCACCGTGCGCGACGCGCTGCGCGACGCCATGGCCGAGGAGATGCGCAGGGACGAGCGCGTCTTCGTGATGGGCGAGGAGGTCGCCGAATATCAGGGGGCCTACAAGGTGACCCAAGGGTTGCTTGAGGAATTTGGCGACAAGCGCGTGATCGATACGCCGATCACCGAATATGGCTTTGCCGGGATTGGCACTGGCGCGGCGATGGCGGGCCTGCGGCCGGTCGTCGAGTTCATGACCTTCAATTTCGCGATGCAGGCGATCGACCACATCATCAATTCCGCCGCCAAGACTAATTATATGTCGGGCGGCCAGATGCGCTGCCCGATCGTGTTCCGCGGGCCCAACGGGGCGGCGGCACGCGTCGCCGCGCAGCACAGCCAGAATTACGCGCCCTGGTATGCCGCCGTCCCCGGCCTGATCGTGATCGCGCCTTATTCGGCGGCCGATGCCAAGGGGCTGCTCAAGGCGGCAATCCGGTCGAACGATCCGGTCGTCTTCCTCGAGAATGAATTGCTCTACGGCCAGTCGTTCGACGTTCCCAAGCTCGACGATTATGTCTTGCCGATCGGCAAGGCGCGTGTCGCCCGCGCGGGCAAGGACGTGACCCTGGTCAGCTATACGATCGGCGTCGGCGTCGCGCTCGAAGCCGCCAAGCTCCTGGCGGACGAGGGTATCGACGCTGAGGTGATCGATCTGCGCACGATCCGGCCGCTCGACAAGGGCACCGTGCTCGCCAGCCTCAAGAAGACCAACCGCATCGTCGTGGTCGAGGAAGGCTGGCCGACCTGCTCGATCGCGTCGGAAATCGCTGCGATCGCGATGGAAGACGGCTTCGACGATCTCGACGCGCCGGTGCTGCGCGTCACCAATGTCGACGTGCCGCTGCCTTACGCCGCCAATCTCGAAAAGATGGCTTTGATCACCGCCGATCAGGTCGTCGCGGCCGCGAAGAAGGTCTGCTACCGCTGATAGCGCGATGGCCCGTCAGGGGAGGGGCCGGTGTCTGAGGCGCTCGTCCAGCTCGCCGACCCTGAACGGGCGCTCGTCATAGCCTACGCGCCGCCCTCGCGCCGCGCCGGCCTGACCGCCTTGTTCGCGCTCGACGAGCGCTTCGGGCAGGTCGTTGCCTCCACCAGCGAACCGCTGATCGGCCAGATGCGGCTCGCCTGGTGGCGCGAGGCGCTGGAGAAGCTCGATCGCGATCCCGCTCCGGCCGAGCCGCTGCTGAGCGCGCTCGCGGACGATGCGCTCCAGAACGGCGTCACCGGCAAGGCGCTCGCCGATATCGAGGATGGCTGGGCAGCCCTGATCGACGGCGAAATGGATGACGATGCGATCGCGCGCCATGGCCGCCAACGCGGAGGCAAACTGTTCTCCGCCGCATCAGCATTGCTCGGTGCCACCGATCCGCGCCTGACGACCGCGGGTGAGGTCTGGGCACTCGCCGATCTCGGATTCCGCCATTCCGATGCGGGGGTCCGTGATGCGGCCCTCTTGCGCGCGCGCTTGATGGTGGACGCGATTCCCGCCGGACGCTGGCCTGCCGCCGCGCATCCGCTTGCCGCGCTTTACCTGCTCGCCCGCCGTGACGCCCGCACCGGACAAAGAATGCAGGGTAGTCCTGGCCGGCTGCTGCGGGTGCTGGCGCTTCGCCTTTTCGGACGATAACCTGGCTCGCGAACGGTTTCGGGGGAGACAGATATGTGGCGCTACTGGGTAGGAGCGGCGGCGGCGCTGCTCCTGGTGGTTGGAGGGGTTTTCTACTGGCGCAGTACCGCAAGCGCCAAGCATAGCCTGCCGTCCGCGCCGGCCGCGACACAGGCTGCGGCCACGGACGACACGGACACGCTGCCCTCGCCTCCGGAGGCGAGTGACAAGACGCGCGAGGAGAAGCGCTTCGCGCGCGCCGATCATGACAAGAATGGTGCGGTCAGCCGTGACGAATATCTGATGGCGCGCCACCGCAACTTCGCCAAGCTCGACGTCAACAATGACGGCAAGCTCAGCTTCGACGAATATGCGGTCAAGGCCGAAGAGAAATTCGCGACTGCGGATGCCGACCACTCAGGCAGCCTGAACCCAACCGAATTCGCCACCACCAAGGTCGAGCGCAAATCGAAGCCCGGCTGCTCCTGCCGCAAGCAGGATAGCCAGAAGGGCGACGATGGCGAGTGACACGATCCGGATCGTGCCGGGGGACCTGGCCGATCCCCGCATCATCGATCTGCTCAATCTCCATGTTTCGAGCGCGCTTGCCGAAAGCCCGCGCGAAAGCTGCCATGCCTTCGACGTATCCGGATTACAGCGGCCGGAGATCAGCTTCTGGGCCATCTGGGACGGTGACGTGCTGTTGGGCGTGGGCGCGCTGATGGAGCTTGGCGAGGGGCATGGCGAGGTGAAGTCGATGCACACCGCCCGCGCGGCGCGCGGCCGTGGAACAGGCACCGCGATGATTCGCCACATCATCGAAACCGCCCGCGCCCGCGGCTTGTGGCGGCTCAGCCTCGAAACCGGCTCGATGGACTATTTCGCCGCCGCGCGTTCGCTCTACGCGCGCCACGGCTTCGTCGAATGCGCGCCGTTCGGGAGCTATGTGGTAGATCCCAACAGCGTCTTCATGACGCTGGATCTTGCGGATTCCGGCTGAATACCAGCCCAAGGAGCGCGGCCAGGCCGCTGCCTGCTATCCGGCCCGAAAGCGCATAGCGGGCGGCGGTAACAAGGGTATCAGGCGATCTGCCGCGCCGCCGTGCGATTGCTGCGGACCAGGCCGCCGAGCAGGCCGAAGCCCAGCACCATCGTCATCCAGCTTGCCGGCTCGGGCACGCCATCGACACCGGCCGAGCCCCCTGGGCCTTCCAGGTGCAGCGGCGCGGAAAACAGCGTGCCGACCGAATTCTGGGTGAAACCGTAGCCCGCGGTCGCCTGGTACAATTCGTACTGCGTCGGGCTGTCGGAGAAGAGGTTATATTCGTGGCCGGCGCTGCCGAACAGCAGGCCCCAATAGCTCACGGTCGGCGCGCCCGGATAATAGACATTGTCGTAAATGAACCAGCCGTCGGCGCTGTAGCTCGGCGAAGGCTGCGCCGGGTTGCCGATCAGATGGGTCACGACATCCCCCGAAACATCGCCCGAAATGCCGGTCACGTCATAACCGCCGACGCCGTTCAATACGTCGCTGGTGGTGACGACCAGATTGGCGGTCAACGGCGCGGCGCCATTACTCTGATAATCGACCAAATAGGTCGCGGCCTGCGCGGACCCCGTCAAGGCAAAGGCGGCGATCGCCGAAAACGCTACACTCGAAAACTTCACAACCTGTCCCCCGAAATCCTCAAACGCCCACCCGGTCCAGAAAATTAACTATAATCGACAATTGGATCGAGTAGGATTGCAAGAAGTATTAGCATAGCCTTCACCACGAAGATATTTATCCTTCGGTCAGGGTGGGGATCATCTTTAGATACCGCCGGCACCCCGCCAGGCGGCTTCAGAAACATTCTTCAGTGTCTGGCTGCCAGGGTGGGCGCCGGGATGGCTTGGGAATTCCGCACTCCCTTGCGGCGGTGCGCACAATCTCTACATGCAAGCCTTGGCCATGGCGTGAAGCCTGGCGCGGATATTGCGGGTCGGATAGACCTGCCAACAATCGGAATTTTAGTGACAGTCCCAGGTAAAGAATTGCTGTTCCTCGCGCTTGGGGGCTCGGGCGAGATCGGCATGAACGTCAATCTCTACGGCTGCGACGGCAAATGGGTGATGGTCGATCTCGGCCTGACCTTCGCCGATCCGGCTTACCCAGGCATCGATCTGATCCTGCCCGACCTCGACTTCATCGAGCAAAGGCGCGACGATCTGATCGGCATCGTGCTGACCCACGGGCATGAGGATCATATCGGCGCGATTCCCTATCTCGCCGCCGATCTCGGCGTGCCGCTTTACGCGACCCCCTTCACCGCCGGCCTGATCAAGGGCAAGCTCGAGGAAGAGGGCATCACCGAACAGGTCGAGCTCAACATCATCGAACGCGACAGCAGCTTCAATCTCGGGCCGTTCGGCTTCACTTATGTGCCGCTCGCCCATTCGATCCCCGAAGGCAATGCGCTGCTGATCGAGACGCCCTACGGCAATATCTTCCACACCGGCGACTGGAAGCTGGATGAAGAGCCGTTGCTCGGCACCCCCTCCACCGCCGCCGAGCTGACCGAGATCGGCGACAAGGGCGTGCTCGCGCTCGTCTGCGATTCGACCAACGTGTTCAACGATAGCGCGTCGGGCTCGGAAGCCGCGGTGCGCGAAGGTCTCGATGGCGTAATCAAGGCGGTCACCGGGCGCGTGCTCGTCACCACTTTCGCCTCCAATGCGGCGCGGTTGCAGACTTTGGGCGAGGTCGCGCGCGATTGCGGACGCAAGCTTTGCGTCGCGGGTCGCTCGCTCGATCGCATCATTCGCGTCGCCAAGAGCGTCGGCTATCTTGAGGATTTCCCACCCGTCATCGACTTCGACGAGGCGATGCGCCTGCCGCCTAGCGAAGTGATGATCATCGCTACCGGCGGGCAGGGCGAAGCCCGCGCCGCGCTCGCCCGCATCGCGTTCGACAGCCATCAGATCAAGCTCAGCGAAGGCGACACCGTCGTCTTCTCCTCCAAGCAGATCCCCGGCAACGAGATGGCGATTGGCCGCATCCAGAACATGCTGGCGTCGAAGGGCGTGAATATGGTCACCGAACGCCAAGCGCATGTTCATGTGTCCGGCCATCCCGGCCGGCCCGAGCTCGAACTCATGTACAAATGGATCCGCCCCGAGATCATCCTGCCGGTCCACGGTGAGATGCGGCATATGGCCGAACAGGAGCGTTTCGCTTCGTCACTGGGCGTGCCCAAGGGGATCGTCCAGCAGAATGGCGATCTGCTCCGCCTCGCCCCCAACGGGCCGAAGAAGATCGGCAACGAACGCGCCGGGCGCCTGATCCTCGATGGCGATGTCATCCTGCCCGCCGACGGCACCACCATGAACGAACGCCGCCGTATCTCCGCCAACGGCCTGATCGCGGTGACGGTCGCGCTCGACGACAAGGGCCGGCTGCGCGGCCAGCCCGCAATCGCGCTGCAGGGCGTGCCGGTCGAGGAGGACAAGGAGGATTTCATCGAGGAAGCCGCGACAGCGGCCGCCGGTGCGGTCAAGGCCGGCAAGAAGGACGAAGCCGCGCTGCGCGAGGCGATCCGTCTGGGCGTGCGCCGCGCCGCCACCAATTGGACCGGCAAGAAGCCCGTGGTCGACGTTTCGGTGATCCGCGTCTGACGCCATGCGCTGGAGCTCGATCGCCGCCATCTACATCCTCTTCTGGGCGATGAGCTTCTTCCTCGTCCTGCCTTTCCGCCTCCGCGCGGACGGGCAGGACGAATTCGTCCCCGGCCAGGCCGCCGGCGCGCCGCCGAAATTCAGCTTCGCCCGCACCGCCAAATGGACGACCCTGGTCTCGGCCGTCCTGTTCGGCCTCTATTACGCCAATTACGTCTATCAATGGCTGCCGGTGAACAGGTTCAACCTCGTCCCGGATCGGGTGCTGGAGGGGCAGTGACCGGCTGCACAGGTTGGGCGGGGTGTGCGTTGGCCCGACAGATCTGACAATCTGAGCAAGCGCAGCGCCGGCTGGCACGCCACGCAGCGCCTCGCGCGCGGATGCGCTTACTCCGGCACCAGATCGCGCGGCGTAAGTGTGACCACATGTTGCGTTCCGGCACGCTCGAACGTGACGGCCAGCGGACGACCCACCGGCACCTGCTTTAGCATCTGCTTGGTCTCGCGCAGACCTTGCCGCGCGACGTCGACGTCGCCGACGGATCGCAACAGATCGCCCGTCTGAATCCCGGCTTCGGCCGCAGGGGTGCCGGGAGACGCGTCCACCACCTTCAGCTGTCCGTTATCGAGGACCACCACCATGCCCGTGCGGTTATATCCGTACGCCGAAAGGTCCGGGTGCGCGACGCGCGCCAGATACATTGTCTGGTGCGGGTAATCGAACGTCACCGTGAAATGCCGCAACGCTCCATTGCCCAGATTGCCGCCATAAGCAGGATCGCTGAACGCGCCATATTGGGCCGTCGACAGGCTCGCCGCGGGACGCAGTACGACTTCGGAGCCCAGCGCCAGTTTCGCGGCGCGGATGATCGTCGAGCGACTCGCGCCGCCCGTCCCGAAGCCATCGACCATCGTTACCGCATCCAGATAACGGGCGCGAAGCCCGGTGCGCTCGACGAACGGCCGGGTCATCGTCACCGTCTGGCCGGAACCGGTGTCGATATCGAACAGCGCCGGCTCGTCGTCGAAGCGACCCGCCACCTGCGGCATATGCTCATACAACTTGAACGGGACCGGCGTCCCCGCCGCACGCCGCTCGGCTGCCGAGAAATGGTCCGGCGCTTCGAACGTCACCGTGTTGGCCGCATAATCGATGCGGGTCACGAAGCGCTCGAAATATTCGAGGCCGAGGATGCCGCTGATCAGTTCGCCCACCACATCGGGTGGGCTGGTTTCGAGCACCGCGATCGTCTGGTTCTTCAACACCGCGCCGCCCGCGCCGATGCTCGCGACCCTGGCATAGCCCTGCTCCACGCGGGACTCGCCGGCGCCGCCCGACTGCCCTTGTCCCTCGATCCTGATCCCGAGCTCCCGCGCCAGTCGCGGCGAGATGATGTTGTGGCCGCCGCTATCGAGATAGAAAAGGAACGGCCCCTTGCCGTTGATAGAGGCCTCGATCATCACCTCGGTATCGTTGGGCCGCATTGCAACCGTCGTGCGGCCCGACGGCGGCAGCGACCAATCTTCCGGCTGAATGCGTGGCATTGCATAGGCGCTTCGGGGCTTCGGCGCGGCGACGGCGCATTTATCGAGCTCATATGTCTCGCTGACCGATGTCTCGCCATCCGCGATGGTCTCGATCCGCCCGGGCACAAGCGCGCGCCCGCACCGGCGGTAGCGCGAATAACGGATCTCGGCCGCTTGGCCGAAAGTCAGCTGCTCGTGAATGCTTGCAAGCAGATGCGTTTGCGGGTCGAACGTCGCTCGAAACGGCTGGCCGCCGCGAGGGGTGACCTCGATGCTGTTGCAATCGACCGGCTTGATCGTCGCGCCGGCGCGGTCCGCGCGCCACCACAGGTTGGAATTGCGATAGGCCTGGTTGATGGCCAGAGCAGGCTTGTTGCCGCCAACTTGCGGAAGATAATAGTTGGAAAGGTCCCGCATCCAGGGGGTCGCGCCGTCGAAGCCGTCGCCGCTCCTCGACAGGCCGGCTTGGCTGGACTCGACGTACCGGCCGGTAGCGAGATCGACCGTGGAGGCTGCCGTGCCATCCATGCCCTCGCTATGATAAAGATAGGTCCGCACCAGCGTTCCTGAACCGGCCGAAGCCGTGGCCCGTTGGTTAGCCCGGAGCAGCAAATCGGGCGTGGCGTGCGCAAGGCAGGTTGCGGCGGCGACTGCAAACATGCTGGAAAGCGTCCTATTCAGTTATCCTGCGCGCGTTTTAGGGCGATGGCTGCCGATGAATATTGAACCGAATTCACCTTTGCGCGCGCGTTACGGCTGCGG
>Ga0207657_10002980_pt1 | contig 18154 bp, 17 predicted proteins | sample KBSC33metaG_FD_184316 | JGI IMG/M metagenome (GOLD analysis project Ga0207657, IMG submission 184316) | Corn rhizosphere microbial communities from Kellogg Biological Station, Michigan, USA - KBS C3-3 metaG (SPAdes) (version 2) | ecosystem: Host-associated > Plants > Roots > Rhizosphere > Soil ... | reverse complement strand
TGCGGCCCAGTAGTTGCGCATCTCCTCCGACCAGTCCCAGGTCGGCAATCCGGGCGCGATCACGACGAGCCGCGAGATGAGCTCCTGCTTGGCGAGCGCCGTGCGCAACGCGACGGCGCCGCCGAACGAGTTTCCGACGAGGGCCGCCGGCAGATGCTCGACGACGACGTCGACGAAGGAGAAAGCCTCCGTCGGCAGCGGCGACTCACCCCAACCGGGTAGGTCGGGCGTCACCACCTCGTGCTCGCGCGAGAGCACGGCGACCTGCCGCTTCCAGAGACGCGAATCGCCCAGCGCCGAGTGGAGCATCACCACCTTCACGCGGCGAACGCTACTCGGCGCTGGGTCTTCCCCGGCCCGGAAGATGGGCCGAACGGCTCATGAAGACGTCCGATCCGCGGTCGATGATCCCCGCATGGACGATCCAGGCGTGCTGCACCGGATCGAGGACGACCTCTCGGAGAGTTGGATCGAGGACTTCGCGGCCGACGGCGTGCAGGCGCTCGAGGCGTACCTCGCCAAGCACCTTGCTTTCCTGTCGTACCTCGAAGACTCCCCGACCGCGTAGCAGGCGAAGACCGGCGGAGGGTCGAGGCCCTCACACGCTGGAGCTTGTGCCGCTCGGACGCGCTCGGCGGCGCGCTGCTGCGTCCTCGGTCGCGCCCATATGTCTCATATGGGCGCTCCCTGCGTCCTTGCATCGCACTCGCCGATCACGCCCGATCGGCGAAGCCTGAGCATGTGAGAGCCTCTAGGCCTCCGCGAGCCCCAGAGCCTTCTCGAGCGAGCCCTTCGGCATAGCGCCCACGGCAGACGCCTGTGGCTCGCCATTCTCGAACAGGACCATGAACGGGATCGACGCGACGCCGTAGCGCTGCGCGAGGTCCTGCTGCTCGTCGATGTTCACCTTCACGATCTTGAGCTGATGCTCGTCCGCGATCCGGTCGAGGACGGGGGAGACCGCATGGCACGGTCCGCACCACTCGGCCCAGAAGTCGACGATCACCTTGCCGCCGGTCTGGAGGACCTCGGTCTCGAACGTGTCGGTCGTTGCGATGGTTGCCAAACTGATTCCTTTCGAGTTGAGTCTTGCACTGCTTCAAAACGCGCGGCCAGGATCGTTTGTTCCCGCTCGCTACTCTCAGCAAGCATGTTCACGCCTCTACCGGACAAGCCCGATCATCCCGCACTCGAGCTGGAAATGCTCGAGATCTGGGAGCGTGAGCAGACCTTCGAGCGCCTGCGGGAGCGCAACCGGGGCGGCCCGAAGTTCCGCTTCATGGACGGCCCGATCACCGCCAACAATCCGGCGGGCGTCCACCACGGGCACGGCCGGACCCTGAAGGACGTCTTCCAGCGCTACAAGGCGATGCGCGGCTTCGACCAGCGGTACCAGAACGGGTTCGACTCCCAGGGCCTCTGGGTCGAGGTCGAGGTCGAGAAGGAGCTCGGCCTCGGCTCGAAGCGCGAGATCGAGGAGTACGGCCTCGCCGAGTTCGCGCGCCGCTGCCGCGATCGCGTCGCCCACTACAGCGAGGTCATGACCAACCAGTGCATCCGCCTCGGCCAGTGGATGGACTGGGAGAACGACTACTACACCTTCAGCGACACGAACATCGAGTACATCTGGGCGTTCCTGAAGGAGATCCACGACCGCGGCTGGCTGTACAAGGGCCACCGCTCGACGCAGTGGTGCCCGCGCTGCGGCACATCGCTGTCGCAGCACGAGCAGGCCGGCGAAGAGAACTACGTCGAGATGGAGCACCCGTCGCTCTTCGTGCGCTTCCCCCTCAAGGGCCGCGAGGGCGAGGCGCTCGTCGTGTGGACGACCACGCCTTGGACGCTGCCGGCGAACGTTGCCGCCGCGGTCAAGCCGGATGCCGAGTATGGGCTGACCGAGGACGGCCGCTGGGTTGCGGTCGCGCGCTTCCCCGACGAGACGTTCGTCAAGCGCGCGCCCGGCTCGGAGCTTGTTGGGCTGGAGTACTCCGGCCCCTTCGACAACCTGCCCGCGCAGGCGGGCGTCGTGCATCGCGTGATCCCGTGGGACGAGGTCGCGCTCGACGAAGGCACGGGGATCGTCCACATCGCGCCGGGCTGCGGCGCCGAGGACTTCGAGTTGTCACGCGTGCACGACCTGGCGGTCGTTGCGCCGATCGACGAAGCGGGGCGGATGCTGCCGCTGTTCGGGGACTTCCATGGGCTGTCGACGACCGAAGTCGCGGAGCCCGTCGTCGCCTCGCTGCGCGAGCGCGGGCTGCTCGTCTCGGTCGGCACGATCGTCCACCGCTACCCGATCTGCTGGCGCTGCAAGACGCCGCTCGTGTTCCGCGTCGTCGACGACTGGTTCATTGCTGCGGACGAGATCCGCCAGCCGATGTTGGACGCGAACGCGACCGTCGACTGGACACCGCCGCAGTACGGCAAGCGGATGGACGACTGGCTGCGCAACATGGGCGACTGGAACATCTCGCGCAAGCGCTACTTCGGACTGCCGCTGCCGTTCTATGAGTGCGAGTGCGGCGACCTGAACGTGATCGGCTCGCGTGCCGAGCTCGAGGCGCGCGCGGTCTCCGGTCTCGACGACCTGCAAGAACTGCACCGCCCCTGGATCGACGGCGTGCGCATCCGGTGCGAGCAGTGCGGCCGCGACGTCGAGCGCATCCCCGAGGTGGGCGACGCGTGGCTCGACGCCGGCATCGTCAACTTCTCGACGCTCGGTTGGCGGAACCCCGAGTGGAAGCCGCACGGCTACGCGACCGGGGCGTCGGCGGGGCTCTCCGGTGCCGACCTGCCCGATCACGCGTATTGGGAGGAGTGGTTCCCGGCGGACTGGGTCTCGGAGATGCGCGAGCAGATCCGGCTGTGGTTCTACTCGCAGTGCTTCATGGCGGTGACGCTCGAAGGGCGATCGCCGTACCAGCGGGTGCTCACGTACGAGAAGGTCTTCGACGAGCGCGGCAAGCCGATGCACAAGTCGACCGGCAACTCGATCGAGCTCAACGACGCGCTCGACCGGATGGGGGCCGACGTCGCGCGGTGGCTGTACTGCGCGCAGGTGCCGAGCCAGCCGCTGCGCTTCGGCTACGGGCTCGCCGACGAGGTGAAGCGGCGTCTGCTCACCTTCTGGAACTCCGTCTCGTTCTTCGTCACGTACGCGTCGATCGCGAGCTTCGACCCGAGCGCTGCGCCGGCCGAGCCGCAACCGCTCGACCGCTGGCTCCAGTCGCGCACGGCGCAGCTCGTCCGCGACACGACGGCCGAGTACGAGCGCTACTGGACGCCCGGTGTCGTAACTGCCTTCGAGTCGTACGTGGAGGACCTCTCCAACTGGTACATCCGCCGGTCGCGGCGCCGCTTCTGGGACGAGGATCCGGCCGCGCTTGCTGTGCTCTACGACTCGCTCACGCAGGGGCTCCGTGTGGTCGCCCCCGTGATGCCGTTCCTTGCCGACCATCTCTGGCGGCATCTCGTCGGCCCAGACGAGTCGGTGCATCTCGCGCCGTGGCCCGAGCCGCGCGACGTCGACGACGCACTCCTCGCCGAGGTGGCCGACGTACGGCGCGTGGTCGAGCTGGGACGTCGCGCGCGCGACGAGGCCCGGCTCAAGCTGCGCCAGCCGCTGCGGCGGCTCGTCACCGAGGGTGCACCACTCGCTGCATCGCATGCAGACGAGATCGCCGACGAGTTGCGCGTCAAAGAGGTTGTGTTCGGCGAAGTCGAGGCCTCCGAGCTGCGCGTGAAGCCGAACCTGCCGGTGCTCGGCCCGAAGCTCGGCGCGAGGCTCGCCGCAGTGCGCGAGCACCTTGCCCGCGGCGAGTTCGAGGAGCTCGACGGCGGGCGCTTCCAGGTGGACGGGCACGTGCTCGAGCCTGACGAGGTGCTGGTCGAGCGCGTCGGCCGCGCCGGCTGGGCGGTCGCAAGCGAGGCAGGTGTCACCGTTGCCCTCGAGACGGCGCTCGACGACGAGCTGGTGCTCGAGGCCAAGCTGCTCGACCGCGTGCACGAGGTGAACGTCCTGCGCCGCGACAGCGGGCTCGCGATCACCGACCGCATCAACCTGTGGCTGCCCGACGCCGACCTGCTCGAGCAGTATCGCGAGCGCCTCATGACCGAGACGCTCGCAGTCTCGGTCGAGCTCGGCGATCTGCGGGTCGAGCGCGCGTGAGGTACCTGCTCGCAGCGTTCGCTGCGCTCGCGATCGCGGGGTGTGGCGTGTCGTCGTCGGGGACGCCGAAGGACGATCCGAAGCAGGCGGCAGTGAAGGTGCTGAACCAGATCGTCCACAACCACTACACGGAGGCGTGGGACGACCTGCATCCCGCCGACCAGGCGGTCGCACCGCGTGACGAGTACGTCGGCTGCGAGAGCAGGTCGCCCGTCATCGCGATCCCTCTCACGGTGCGCGCCGTCGGCGTCAAGGATGAATCGATCGGTCTCGGCGACGGATCGTTTGTGCAAAGCAAGGCGGTCGCGCTGCGGCTCGGCTTCGAAGGCGGTTTCGCCGTGACGCATACGGTGCATCTCGTCGCATCGCACGGCGCGTGGAAGTGGATCCTGCCGTCGTGGCGCTTCCGCGACTACAAAGCCGACCGCTGCCCGACGGACGCCGGCTCGTCGCCGCCGCCGTCCCAGAGTTAACGCTGTGACTCGGCGAGCGCGAGCTCGCGGCGGAGCTCGACCGGCAGCCGGAACTCGACGTCCTCGTCCACGAGCCGATACGCCTCGATGTCCTCGACGCCGCGCGCGCGGAACCAGTTGCACACGCCCTCGACGAGCTTCTCCGGCGCGGACGCGCCGCTCGTGACGCCGACCACGTCGACTCCCTCCATCCACGTCTCGTCGATCTCACTGTCGTCGTCGATCAGGTACGCGGCGACGCCACCGGCGCGCGCGACCTCGACCAGCCGGTTGGAGTTCGACGAGTTGCGCGAACCGATCACGAGCAGCAGCTCGATCTCCGACAGCATTTCCTTCACCGCCCACTGGCGGTTGGACGTGGCGTAACAGATGTCCTCGCGCTTCGGGGCGTGGATGTCCGGGAAGCGGGCGCGGAGTGCGGTAATGATCTCACCGGTTTCGTCGACTGACAACGTCGTCTGGGTCACGTACGCGACCTTCACGGTGCCCAGCTCGAGCCGGTCGACGTCGGCGACCGACTCGACGAGGACGATCGAATCCGGTGCCTCGCCCATCGTCCCGACGACTTCCTCGTGACCGGCGTGGCCGATCAGCACGACCGTGTAACCCTCTGCCGCGTAGCGGCGCGCTTGGACGTGCACCTTCGTGACGAGCGGGCAGGTCGCGTCGATCGTCTGGAGCCGGCGCGCCGTTGCGTTCGCATGCACCGACGGCGCGACCCCGTGCGCGGAGAACACCACGGTGGCACCCTCGGGGACCTCGGTCTCCTCGTCGACGAACACCGCGCCGCGCGCCTCGAGGTCGCGGACGACATGAAGGTTGTGGACGATCTGCTTGCGGACGTACACCGGCGGCCCATAGAGGTCGAGCGCCTTCTCGACTGTCTCGACTGCGCGCTCGACGCCGGCGCAGTAGCCGCGTGGGGACGCGAGGAGGACTTTGCGAACCATCGGCGGTCAGGGTAGCCGCACAGGTGTCAGACACTCTTGGTGTCTGACACCCTAGAAACGCCAAGGCCCGCTGCTCGGGGGGTCGTCGCAGCGGGCCTCGCGTGATCGCTCACCGCGGCATATGGCCAGGAACGCGCGCCGCGGTTCGCATCGCCCAGTGGGAATGACGCTACTCCACCGGCGCCCACGGACGGAATAGGCCGAGAGGCCCATCTTTACAAGCAGGGCGCGTACGGCTCCCGCGGAATACCATTCGAACGCCAGTGACCGACGCAACCCAGGCGGTGGTGCTGAACGGCGTGCCGTTGGTGCTGCTCGCAGCCGCGTACGCGGCTGTGACCGTCGCCGTGCTGCCGGCGCTGTGGCGCGACCGCGGCACCGCCCACCCGCTCGATTGGGCGGTCGTGCTCGTCTTTCCCGCGATCGCCTTCTCGGCAGGGGTGTTCGGTGTCCTCGTCTTCCTGGAGCGCCGCCCGCTTGGCGGCCACATCTGGCTGTCGTTCGCCGCCACGCTCGCCGCGTTCCTGCCCGTCCTGCCGATCCTCATCCGCTGGCCCGAGCGCGCGTTCCTCGTCAGCGGCGTCAGCCGCTCGTTGATCGCCGAGGAGCGTGCTTCGTCGCGCGACCGCGAGCTCACGGCCGTCTCGGAGATCTCCGTGGCACTCGCGCGGGCGCGGCTGCCGCTCGACGTCGCCCGGCCGCTCGCGGCACACGTCGCGAAGCTCCTTGGCGTCGGCTTCGTCGGCGTCGTGCTCGTCGACGAGGAGGGAAGGGAAGCCCAAGGCGTCTACGCCGAGTCGGCGGGCAGCGCGGTGCCGTGGTGGGCGGACACGAAGATCGACCTGCGCGGCGAGCCGTCGGGAATCGCTCGCGCCTACTTCGACGCAGCTCCGGTCACGGTTTTCGACGTCGAGGCGTCGTCGCTTGTCAGCCCGCGACTCGCGACGCTTGTCGGCGCGCGGAGCGGCGCGTGGGTCCCGATGATCACGGAGGAACGTGTCGTCGGCGTGCTGGTGCTCGCGACCACGGGCGAGCACCGCGAGTTCATCGCCGCCGAGCTCTCGGTTCTGCAGGCGGTTGCCGCCGAGGCGGCGATCGCGTTCGAACGGCTCCGATCTGCGGCAGCGCTCGCGGAGGCGCTCGAGCGTGAGAAGCGCGCGGCCGAGATCGTGCGTCGCCTGCGAGCAGAGCTCGATCCCGACTCGGTCGTGCGCGTCGCCCGCGATGAGCTCGGCGACGCCCTCGCGCTCGATTCGATCGCGATCGACGCGTCTGGCGATCACGCTCGCGTCGACGTCCAGCGTGCGACCCCGCTGACGGACGGCGAGCTCGCGCTCGTGGAGATGGTTCGGTATGAGATCAGTGCGGCCGTGCGCACGGCGGCGTTGCTCGCCGACAGCTCACGCCAGGCGCGCGTGCAGCGCGGCTTCTATCGCATCGCTTCATTGCTCGGAGAGCCTGTCTCCCCGGCGGAGGCCTACGACGCCGCCGCTCAGGCGGCGGCGGAAGCGCTCGGCGGCGACTTCGCGGCGGTTCTTGCGCGCGGCGCCGGCGGTCTCGTGTTCGTCGGCGCTCACGAGCTGCGTCCTGAGGTCCGTGACTTGCCGATCCCGCAGGCGTTTGCGGATGCCGCGGACGACGGGCAGATGCTCGCAGCCCCAGAGCTCGCCCAGGACAGCCGTTTCACCGACGCGTGGCGCGCTTCGTCGTTCAGCTCACTGCTCGCGATCCCCGTGCGCGGAGAACAGGCAGAGCTGGTCCTCGTGTTCTTCGACGAGCCGCACACGTTCTCGCACGACGATCTCGAGCTCGCGCAGCAGGTCGCGCGTGCTGCCCGAGGCGCGCTCGAGCGCAGCCGGCTCTTCGACGCCGAGCGCACGTCTCGCTCGCTGGCGCAGCAGCTTGCCCGGACCGGGAGCTTGCTCGCGACCGAGCTCGACCCTGCGGCCGTGCTCGACGCCGTCGTCGCGGAGGCGTGCGAGCTGCTGCGCGTCGACGCTGCGGCGCTCACGTCGCTCGATGACCGCGATCTGGTGGTAACGGCCGCGATCGGAGACGGCGCCGACGGCGCCGTCGGCATCCGTTCGCCGCTCGGCGCGAGCGCAGCAGGGGATGTCGTCCGGTCACGCGCGCCGGCGGTGTACGAGGACGCGTCGCAGAACGACAGCCTGCGCGAGGGCGACGTCTTCCTCGCGGCCGGCCTCTCCACGTATCTCGGAGTGCCGCTGGGTGCGCCCGACGGCGGACTCTACGGCGTGCTGTCCGTTTACGGCCGGACACCGCGTGTCTGGCGCGCGGAGGAAGTGCAGGCGCTCGTCGCCCTTGCCGCAAACGCGGCTGCGGCGCTGACGAATGCCGAGCTCTATCAGCGTGTCGCCGTCGAGCGAGAGCAGAGCGGCGCGATCCTCGCGAACATCGCGGACGGGATCGTCGCCGTCGACCGCGACCGCCACGTCGTGCTCTGGAACCGCGCAGCCGAGGAGATCACCGGCGTCCCGGCGAGCGAGGCGATCGGCCGTACGCCCGCTCAAGTGCTGCAGCGCGAGCTCGAGTCGGAGACCGGCGGCACCAATCGCCTCGTTGCGATCAAGCGCGGAGCGGACGACGTTTGGCTATCGCTCTCGGAGACGGTCATGCGCGACCCAACCGGCGCCGTAGCCGGACGCATCTTCGCCTTCCGGGACATCTCGGCGGAGCACGAGCTCGAGCAGATGAAGACCGACTTCGTCTCGACGGTGTCCGTCGAGCTGCGCACCCCGTTGACATCGATCTACGGCTTCGCCCAAACCCTTCTTCGCGAGGATGTCGGTTTCTCCGACGTCGAGCGGCGCACATTCCTCGAGTTCATCGCGCGTGAGTCGGAAGGCCTGACGGCGATCGTCGACGCGCTGCTCAATGCGGCGCGGCTCGACAAGGGCGACCTCACGGTCACGCTCTCGCCGACCGACGTCGTGGATGTCGTGCACACCGTGGTGGGCACGGCGGCCGGCCATGCGAACGGGCACCGGTTCGTCGCCGAGGTCGACAGCAGCGCCGGGCTCGCAAATGCAGATCCGGACAAGCTGCGACAGGTTCTCGACCAGCTGCTTGCGAACGCCGTCAAGTTCTCGCCGGGCGGCGGCACGGTGACCGTGTCGGTCGAGCGCCGCGAGGACGCGATCGAGATCGCCGTCGCCGACGAAGGCGTCGGTATCCCGGCCGGCAACGTCGACCGGATCTTCTCTAAGTTCACGAAGGTTGCGCGCGGCCCGGGGACCGGTCTCGGGCTGTTCATCGCCCGTGGTCTCGTGCGCGAGATGGGAGGACGTATGTGGGTGGAGTCGACCGAGGGCGTCGGTGCGCGGTTCGTGTTCGCGCTCACGCCGGCAGAGGATGTGTGAGAGTTCCGCGATGCAAGGCATAACGGAATCGATGTCGAGCGGATCCACCCGGGTGCTCGTGATCGACGACGAAGCTCCCATTCGCCTGCTGTGCCGCGTCAACCTCGAAGCGGAGGGAATGCAAGTGCTCGAAGCCGCGGACGGTCCGAGCGGTCTCGAGAAAGCGCGCGCCGAGGCACCGGACGTCGTGCTGCTCGACGTGATGATGCCGGGCCTCGACGGCTGGCGTGTCGCCGAAGAGCTGCTCGACGATCCACGCACGTCGTCGATTCCGATCGTGTTTCTCACGGCGCGCGCCGAGCTGCGTGATCGCGCGCGCGGCATCGACCTCGGCGGTATCGACTACGTGACGAAGCCGTTCAACCCCGTCGAGCTCGCTCCACTCGTGCGCAATCTGCTCGCGCGCGTCGAGCGCGGCGAACGCGATGCCCTGCGGCACGAGAAGCTGACCGAGCTGCGGGCGCTGCTCGAGCGCGACGTGCTGCGCTAGACCCTCCTGCTAGCCGGCGAAGTCGGCGGTGACGACATGCGCGGCGTCATAGCCGAGGAATGCGCCGACGAGGTCACCGATGCCGATACGGGTGAATCCGGGGCGGAGGAGGTTCGCGCGGTGCTCCGGACTCGCTAGCCACGCGCGAAGGATCCCGCCCGCCGAGCCGAACGCCCCGTTTCCCCACGCGAGGTTCTCGCCGGTCCACGTTCCTTTCACGTCGAACTGCGCCATGCGTGCGCCGAAAGCGCCGTGTTGAAAAGTTTGCGTCACGAGCATGGCGCGCGAGTGCGCTCGCGCTGCGCGTTGGAGGCGCGGGTCATAGCGAAGAGGCGCGAGTCCGTGCGCTGCACGAACCCGGTTCAAGTCTCGAAGGAGTCGCGCTTCGGCGCGTGTCAGCCCGGCGGCGGCGGTGGTGGTGGTGAGGACGAGAACGAGAATCGCCGCGCCGAGTGCCGTGAGCCGCTTCAGCACGCGGGGGATCATAGGGAGTCTCTCGGATCACCGCGCTGATTGCGCGAGACCTACTGCAAATAGGACGATTCCGGCTCCTACGAGTTGTATCGCGTCAAGCGATTCCTTGAGCCAGAGCCAGCCGACGATCGCGCCAACGACCGGTTCGAGCATCGCGACGATGCCTGCGGTGGTTGCGCTCACGTGACGAAGCGCACTGACGAGCAGGAAGAACGGCGCGATCGTGCCGAGCACGATCATCCACGCTGCGAGGAGCCACACCGGTGCGTGGTGTGACGCGAGCGTTCCGCCGAGGCTCGTGTCGACCGTGAGTGCGTGCGTCGGGAACGACCACCACGGGACGATGACGGCCCAGAACAGCGACGCGAACAGGAATCCCCACGCAAGTAGCGACACCGCGTCGCGCCCCCCGACGACGTGCTCGGCAAGGAGCACGTAGAGCGCGTACGCAAACGCGCCGCCGAGCGCGAACGCGAGCCCCGCGCTCGAGAGCGACTTGCCGCCGCCGAAGATGTCGACGATCAGGCCGAGCCCCGTGAGCGCGAGTGCGAGCGCGAGCCAGATGCGCTTGCGGACCGGTGCGTGTTGCACGAACCGCGCCCACAGCGCGACGAGCAGCGGTGCGAGGTACTCGACGAGCAGCGCGATCCCGATTGCGAGGCGGTGGATCGCGAGGAAGTAGAAGAACTGCACGAAGGCGAGACCGCCCATACCGAACGCGACGAGGTAGGGCAGCTCGCGTCGCGTGAGGCGAAGCCGGTGCGGCGCGGTGACCGCGAGGATCGCGACCAGTCCGGCGGCTGCGCCGAGCGAGCGCACCTGTGCGAGCCGCTCGGATGAAAACCCCGTTGCGAGGATGGTTTTCGACACGCCGCCGTTCAGCCCCCACAGCGCGGCGGCGATCGCGGCCATCAGGTAGCCGACCCGCGGACGCCGGCGGCGTGCCGGCTCGACGGGGAACGCCGCCTCGCTCACCTACACTCCTTCGGAGAAACGGGACGTAGCTCAGCCTGGTCAGAGCGCCGCCTTTGGGAGGCGGAAGCCGTCGGTTCGAATCCGACCGTCCCGATTTCAGTGTTCAGAGAAGCCAGTCGCCTGCGCGCAGGATCGGCACGGCTTCGCCGGATGCGGTCACGCCGTCGATCTCGAGGTCGTTCGAGCCGATCATGAAGTCGGTATGGATCGATGAATGGTTCACGCCCTTCTCCACACGCTCTTCGGGGCTCAGCTCGCCCGCCCACTCGACCGCCTGCAGGATCGGCGCGCCGAGCGCGATGTGCGACGACGCGTTCTCGTCATAGAGCGTGTCGTAGAAGACGAGCCCGGTCTCGCCGACCGCCGAGTGGCCATCGACGAGGGCGACCTCGCCGAGGCGGGCGGCGCCGGCGTCGGTCGCCACATGCGTGCGCATCACGTCTTCGCCCGTTCCAGCCTTCACTTCGACGGCGCGGCCGCCTTCGAAGCGGACCTCGAGGTCGCGCACGATGTTTCCCTGGATCTGCAGCGGGAGCGTCGAGCGGACGTGGCCCTCGACGCGGCGCGAGTCGGGCGTCGTGAACACCTCCTCGGTCGGCATGTTGGCCACGTGGTCGATGCCGTTCGAGTGGTCGAGCGCCGCCTGCCAGGCGCTCTCTGCATGGAGGCCGATCATCAGGTCGGTGCCGGGCCCGCGGTAGCGCAGGTGGTCGAAAGCGCGCTCGTTGAGCGCCGCCGCGCGCGCCTGCAAGCGTGCGATGTGCTCTCGCCACGCCGTGACGGGATCGTCGGTGTCGAGACGCACAGCGTGCGCGACGGCATCCCAGAGCCGTTCGACGTCCGGCTCGTCGAACACCGTGCGCGCCCAGCCTTCGTTCGGATACGCGACGATCGACCAGTTGCACACGCCGTCGCTCAGCCGCAACGACGCTTCGGCGACTTCCTTCATGCGTGCCTTGCCGACGCGCTCGCCGTCGAGATCGGAGTACAGCTCGGGTTCCGGGTTGCCGGAGATGGCGAGCAACGCCCCGCCGATGCGGCCGAGCTCGTCGTAGCGCTCGACCGCCCACGGCGGCGAATAGCCGAGCTGGTCTTCGGCGGCGTTCGCGATGTGCGCGCGGCGCACGTGCTGGTCGCCGTACTGCACGTCGACGAACGACGCGCCGGCTTCGTATGCGGCTCGTGCGATCTCACGCGCGAACGGCGCGTGCTCGATCAACGCGTTGACGGCCAGCACCTGGCCAGGCTGCAGGTTCACGCCGACGTTGACGGCGAGCTGCGCGTACTTACGGAGACGGTCCTCTGCGGCGGACACGGCGCAGAACGATAGCCACCCGCGAGGTGCTGTCGGCTGGCCGGGGTGCTCCGTAGACTTGCCGGGCCGTGAAGGGTCTCCTCGCAGCGCTCACCGTCGTCCTCCTCGTCTCGGCGTGCGGGGCAGCCGGAACGACGATGTACACGAAGGATGCGACCGAGGCGTGTCTCCAAAAGGCCGGATTGCAGCCGCGGCCGGTCACCGAGACGGCCGACTTCGTCGCGAACTCGGCTACCGGCGGCGCGTTCGTCGTGCAGCTCGTCGACAACCGCGTGACCGTCTCCTTCGGTGAGACGGAGGCGGACGCGAACAACATCGATCAGGCCTACCGCAGGTTCAAGGCAACCAATGTCGGGATCAACGACGTGCTTCGCCGGCAGGGGAACGCATTGATGCTCTGGCACGTCCATCCGCAGGACACCGACCTGGCCACGATCACCGGTTGCCTCGAGAAGTAGATACATCAATCTAGTTTGATGTAATATCCGGCGCGTGGAGACGCGGCCGCCGGTCCTGTTCCAGCTCGCGGGTCATCCGACCCGCTGGCGCCTGCTCTCCGAGCTCGCCGCCTCGGATCGCCGCGTGCGCGAGTTGACCGACGCAGTGGGCGAGCCGCAGAACCTGGTCTCGTACCACCTGCGGCTGCTTCGCTCAGGCGGTCTCGTGGCGTCGCACCGCAGCGCGTTCGACGGACGCGACTCCTATTACGGGCTCAACCTCGAGCAGCACGGGGCGCTCTTCGCGGCGACCGGCGCCTTCGCGGCGAGCGTCGCGCCTGCGACGCGCCCACTGCGGATGCTGTTCCTCTGCACCGGTAACAGCTCGCGCTCGCAAATCGCCGAGGCGCTGATCGAGCAGCTCTCACACGGTGCCGTGCGCGCATGGAGCGCGGGCAGCAAGCCGAAGACGCTGCACGCGAATGCGGTCCGCGTGATGGCCGCGAGGGGAATCGACATCTCGCGCAACGAGACGAAGCCGCTCGATCTCTTTGCTGAGGAGCGGTTCGACCTCGTGATCACGCTGTGCGACAAGGTGCGCGAGGTGTGCCCGGAGTTCCCGGACACCCCGGGCGCGCTCCACTGGAGCGTTCCCGATCCTGCCGTGGCGCCCGGCACGGACGACCAGACCTATGCCGTCTTCGAGCGGACCGCGGTCGACCTCGAAGCGCGCATCACGTTCCTGCTCCACCGGCTCGGGGTCGGCGGAGCTGATCGAGGAAAGGAGTGACTATGAAGCTCCCGTACCAGGAGCCTCTCGTTCCGATCGAACCGGGGGAGCGGCAGATTCCCGAGCCGCCCCGCCGCGGCGAGCCGGGCGGCCCACCGTGTGGCATCTGCACCGGGAACGCGACGTCGGCGGTGTGGTCGGACGAGAACTGGACGCTTCATCCGCCAGTCGGCGGGAGTCTGCCCGGCGCCGTGTGGCTCGCAAGCCGCGTGCACGCCGATTCGTTCTCCGACCTGCCGGCTGACGTCGCAGCGGAGTTCGGGCCGGTGGCGGCGCGCGTCGAGCGCGCGATCCTCGCGCGCGGTGACGTCGGCCGTGTCCACCTCTATCGCTGGGGCGACGGGGGCGCGCACTTCCACGTGTGGTTCATCCCGCGGCCGCTCGGCATGCTCGAGGCATCGGGGATGGCGCTCCCGCTCTGGGAGGACATCCTGCCGAACGTCACCGACGATGCGCTGGCCGACGCGGCCCGTGAGGTCGCGGCCGCGATGTGAGCGGTTCGCTCGCACGGCGGCTCGGCACGACCGACGCGGTCGTCATCGGGCTCGGCTCGATGATCGGCGCGGGCGTCTTCTCGGCGTTCGCGCCGGCCGCGGCGGCTGCGGGCAGCGGCCTGATGATCGGGCTGGTGCTCGCCGCCGGCGTTGCGTACTGCAATGCAGTTGCATCGGCGCAGCTCGCGGCGCAGTACCCGACCTCGGGCGGCACGTACATCTACGGGCGGGAGCGTCTCGGCGAGTGGTGGGGGTTCCTCGCCGGCTTCGGGTTCGTCGTCGGGAAGACGGCGTCGTGCGCGGCGATGGCGATCACGTTCGGTGCCTACGTCGTTCCGGGCTCGGAGTGGGGACGCCGCGTTGCGGCATTCGCGGCGGTCGTCGTTCTCACCGGCGCGAACCTGCGCGGCATCTCGCGTACGGCGCGGCTCGCGCGGGTGCTCGTCGCTGCATCGCTGGTCGCGCTGGCGGTCGTGGTCGGCGCGATTGTGCTCGGCGATCACACGTCGTCCTCCCATATCGGCAGCGTGTTCGCGCACGGCGGCGTCTACGGCGTTCTCCAGGCTGCGGGTCTCCTCTTCTTTGCGTTCGCCGGCTACGCACGCATCGCGACGCTCGGCGAGGAGGTGCGTGATCCGGCACGGACGATTCCGCGCGCAATTCCGCTCGCGCTCGGGATCACGGTTGTCCTCTATCTCGTCGTCGGCGTCGCTGCACTGGCTGCCGCCGGTCCAGCGGTGCTCGCGGGGAGCCACGCGCCGGTCGCCGCGGCGGTGCGCGCGGCGGGCGCCGCGTGGTCAGTCCCGGTCGTTCGTGTCGGGGCTGCGGTTGCGAGCCTCGGTTCTCTGCTCGCGCTGATCGCGGGCATCGGGCGCACAACGCTCGCGATGGCGCGCAATGGCGACTTGCCGCGAGGCCTCGCCGTTGTCGAGGAGCGGCGCCAGGTTCCCGCGCGTGCGGAGCTCGCAGTCGCCGGCGTGGTGGCGCTGCTCGTCGTGACGACCGACCTCCGTGGTGCGATCGGCTTCTCGTCGTTCGGCGTGCTGCTCTATTACGCGGTCGCGAACGCGTCGGCGTTCACTCAGGACGCTCCGCATCGACGCTGGCCCCGCGCGCTGAACGTCGCGGGGCTGATGGGGTGCTTGACACTCGTGGCGACCTTGCCGGTCGCGTCCGTCGCCGCCGGCGTCGCGGTGTTGCTGGTGGGCGTCTGCCTCAGAGCCCTTCTTCGGCGAGGAACCGCCGGAACCAGTAGAGGAACACGACGAACAGCACGATCGCCTGCTCACTCGCCATCGTCACGCCTGCGATCTCCTGGTCGGTGAGCGGGCTCAGTCCCCAGATGCGCGGGTGTGCGTCGACGTAGTAGTCGTACACCGGCCGTGGCAGCAGGGCGAGCAGCAGCCCGAGCGGTGACGCGAGCACGAACGACGCGAACGCGTACGCGGCGCGGGCGCCGGACGCGAGCCGGCGCGGCACGTCGTGGACGAGCGGCCACCAGACGAGCAGGCCGGTGCCGAAGTAGCAGGCGTGCTCGATGTGGATGAGCCACGACTGGTGCTCGAGTGCGTAGTCGTAGATCGGCGGCGCGTGCCAGGCGAAGTAGTCGGCGAGCCACACCGGTAGGGCGACGGCGGGATGGATCGCGATGCGCCAGCCTTTGAACCGCGCAGCCGCGGCGGCCATCGCAGGCGAGATGCCGAGCACCGCGAGGAGCGGCGCCCATTCGGCGAGGATCACGTTCTGGAGCAGGTGTGCGGTTAGCAGGTAGTGCAGACCGAGGTGGTGGAGCGGCGTCCAGAACGCGACCGCCAGCAGCGCCATCGAGCCGGCGAAGCAGACAATGCGCCAGCGCGGTGCGCCGAGCCGGCCGACGAGGAACAGATAGAGCAGCGACAGCGCCGGGATGACCACCGTCGTGTCGACGTCTGCCTGCCAGGCGTAGGGCGAGTGAGCGTGAGCGAGCACCACGGCGGGCTACGCTAGTTGCGCCGGGCGGGTGTGGCCGGATGGTGCAGTGAGCCCTAGCGCAATTCGCCTGGCGTTCGGCGACCGGGCGTCAATCGATCATCGGGAGCGCCGCTAATCTGGTCGCGCGCGGGTGTAGCCGGATGGTGCAGTGAGCCCTAGCCGCAATGCGTGGTTACGCTCGTCGTGATGACTCCGCGCTTCGCCTGGCGTTCGTCGACGGGGCGTCAATCGATCACCGGGAGCGCCGCTAATCTGATCGCGCGCGGGTGTAGCTCAATGGTAGAGCCCTAGCCTTCCAAGCTAGTTATGCGGGTTCGATTCCCGCCACCCGCTCTCTCGTCTTCCGGGACCGCGCTGACGTGAGTGCAGGGAACGCCGGGGAAGCGCCACCGCGAGGCGCCTCCCCGGCCCAGGTTCTATCGGCGCCGCTACAGGCCGGCGCACTGTCCGATCTTGCGGCCGCCGACGGTGTTCGGCTGCCCGCCGTCGTCGGGATTCACCTGCGCCTTGGGCGTGTTGCCCTGGCAGATGAGGTTGCGGCCGATCACGTTCGTCATGACCTCACTCGAGTCCGGGTCGACCTGGCCGGGAACCGGCGGGTCGACGAGGCCGTTGATGACGCTCTTGTTGTTCGAGAAGATCACGTTGCGGCCGACGTGGTTGCGGATGAATCCGATCCACCCGCCCGTCCAACCCTGGATCACCGCGTTGCCGTCGATCGTGTTGTCCTTGGTCGGGTAGTTCCGGAACTCGCCGCTGACGCCACCGCCGCCGCCGTGCGAGATCAGGTTGCCGTGGATCGTGGCAAAGCTGATGTACAGGCTCAGCGGCTGGTTGGCGATCACGTTGCCGTCGACGACACTGTTGTGCGGCGCGGCAGGGTTATAGGTGCCGAAGCCGAGGACACCGCCCTTGCCGACGAGCACGTTGCCGCCCACATGCACCGTCGTCAACGGCGACGCGGCGTGATCGTTGAGCGACGCGCCCGCGGCGACCACGAGGTTGTGCCTGACGGTGACCGTCCCGCCTCCGAACATGCACGCGCCCGTGACCGTCAGGCTGCTGTAGTTCCCCGCCGCGATCGTCCCACCGGAACAGGTGGTAGACCCCGGACGAGCCGCAACCGCACTCGAGACCACGAAGATCAACGTGCCCAACGCGAGCAGCAGAACAATGCTCCGCAGCTTTCTCATCTCACTCCCCCATCGTCGATGACCGTCTGACCGTAGCGCCAGTCGAATGCCCGCCAATCAGCGTTCAGCAAACTGAACGGAGCCGAGCGAGAGCGCCGATCGGCCGGCAGATCGAGCCGCAGTGCGCTGAAAACGCGGGAAGTGACGACCCGGACGCCGCCTGCGGCGCCTCGCCGGTTTTACAGCCCCGTTACGCGGCGGGCTACGCGGCTGCGCTGTCGGCCACCGACGTCGCGACGTCGGTGTCGGCAACGATCTCGGTCTCGACCTCGACCGGCTGCTCCTCCGGCACGCTGGGAGCGCTGCCGGGGATGCGTTCGATCAGCTCGCGGACGAGCGAGACGAGTCGGGTGCGCGATTCGGAGAGGAAGCCGTCGGCGTCCTCTTCGTACGCGCGGAGCGCGTCGAGCACTTCGTCCATCAGGCGGTCGGCGCGGATGCGCGCCTCGCGGACGATCTCGGTTGCGTCGGCGCGCGCCTCGGCGCGGATCTCGTTGCCGGTGTCGACGAGCTTCTCGCGCTCGACCTCGACCTCACGCTCGCGCTCGGCGATCTCGGCCTCGGCCTGGGCACGCACGTCCTCGGCCTCGCGGCGCTGCTCGGCGATCTCCGCCTCGGCGCTCGCACGCAGGTCGAGCGCCATGCGCTGCGCCGTGACGAGCGCATCGGCGACCGCCTCCGACCGCTGGCGATACTCCTCGACGTCACGTGTGAGCTCGTCCACCTGCCGCCGGAGGTCGTCCCGCTCGCGCGTCAGAGCCGAGCTGCGCTCTTCGACCTTCGCGAGGAGCGCGTCGGTGCTCGTGCGGTCGTATCCGCGGAACCCGACCGGGAGGTCGTGCGGAGCATCGGAACGCCTGGCCACGATTTCACCATCGCCGGAACGCGTCCGCGGAGCAATCCCCCGAGCGAGTGGCTTGGTCTCAGCGCAGCCGGTCGGCGAACGGCTCGAGATCGTCGGCATGGAGCCCGATCTCGCCTGATTCCAGCGCCGCTTTCACCTCGCGCGCCAGCTGGACGGCCTCGCTGACCTGATCCGGGTCC
>Ga0207657_10002979_pt1 | contig 18154 bp, 16 predicted proteins | sample KBSC33metaG_FD_184316 | JGI IMG/M metagenome (GOLD analysis project Ga0207657, IMG submission 184316) | Corn rhizosphere microbial communities from Kellogg Biological Station, Michigan, USA - KBS C3-3 metaG (SPAdes) (version 2) | ecosystem: Host-associated > Plants > Roots > Rhizosphere > Soil ... | reverse complement strand
ACGACATTCGTCGCATGACAGGCAAGCGAATACTCAACTGCGCACTCGTGCTCGGTGTGATCTTCCCGGCGATCGCGCACGCGCAGGCGTCGTACCTCTTCGTGTGGGCAGGCGGAAAGACCGGCAACGAGATGATGGCAACGATCGACGCAACGCCTGGTTCGCGCACGTATGGCCGCGTGGTCGCGACGGCGTCGACAGGGCAGGTGGGAATGCCGCATCACACCGAGCCGGAGCTGGGGGCGAACGGGCATCTGCTCGCGAATGATTTCGGTGCCGGCACGACGTGGCTGTTCGATCTTCACGAGCCGCTGCATCCGCGAGTGATGGCGTCGTTCGGCGATGTGGCCGGATTCAGTCATCCCCACACGTTCATCAGGCTCCCGAATGGCCGCGTGCTGTCGACCTTCCAGTATCGCGCGGATTCAGGGGCGCGCGAATCCGCCAGGATGGACGACGACATGCGCATGGGCGGCGAGCATGCAACGGGCGGTCTCGTGGAGATGGATGAGAGCGGACACGTCTATCTCGCCGCGCCCGCAGCCGACACGACGATTCGCGATCGACGCATCTATCCGTACAGCGTGCTCCCCTTGCCCGCCCTGGATCGCGCGGTCTCGACGACCACCGACATGGACGGGGCGGACAGTGCCGCAACCGCCCAGTGGGTGCAGATCTGGCGCCTCTCGGATCTCGCGCTGCTGCGTACGATCGCGCTGCCACCCGGGCCCCGTGGGAACGAGAACCAGTTCACCGGCGAGAGCCGGGTGCTGCCCGACGGGCGCAGCGTGTACATCCACACGTTCAACTGCGGGCTGTTTCTGCTTCGCGGCCTCGAGGGCGATCATCCCCGGGCGACGTTCGTGAAGGGGTTCGAGGGAACCGATTGCGGCGTTCCCATTCTGACGGGCCACTACTGGCTGCAGACGGTGCCCGGGGCGCACGCGCTCGTCGCGCTCGACCTCACCAATCCCGAGCATCCAACGGAAGTCTCGCGCGTGACACTGCCGGCCGACGAGGCGCCGCACTGGATCGCGATCGACGCGGCCGGACGTCGCATCGTGCTCGACTCCGGCGGCCACGGCAGCCGGTTGTTCGTCATCGACTTCGATCGCGCGAATGGGCATCTGTCGCTCGATCAGCGCTTTCGCGATCCTGGCGCGTCGAGTGCGGGGGTCCTGCTCAGCGGCGCGAACTGGTCAGGGTTCACGGGCACGGTCGTTCCGCACGGCGCGGTATTCTCCCGCTAGCCGAGCTACGGTTTCCAGGACCTCACCTTCGACGTCAGCTCCCACATCATGTCGTCCAGTGCCGCGGGTGAACCGGCGGTGCGCGTGTTGGTGAGCGCGGCCCAGCAGAATCCGCCCGAGGTGCGCACGAGAACGGCCGTGGTTCCGGGGAGATCGCCGACGTGCCACCAGTTTCCCCTCGTGTTGACGTTCCACCCTCGCGCGTAACCGGGATTCGCGGCGCTCGGTGTAGTCATCTGCACTATCGTCCCGGCGCGAAGAATGTCACGCGACGCATCGAAGCCGTCGACGCGGGACGCGAAGCGCACGAGATCCGTCGGCGTGGCGATCCATCCGCCGTGCGAGTCCATGCGCGTCACGTCGAGAGCGTACGGATCGAACCAGGGCACATCCTGTCCGACGTACGCGACCTCGTTCGGCGCGCGATCGCGGGCGGAGCTCCGCGCGATGCGCATGTCGCCGACATCGCAGCGCGAAAGAATCGTCCTCTGCACATACTCGGCGTATGGTACACCGGAGATGGACTCGATGACGCGTCCGAGCAGGCAGTAGCCGAAGTTCGAGTACGCGTACACCGTCCCCGGTGCATTGAGCAGCGGCTGCGTATCGAGTGTGTGCGAGATGAGCTCGGACTGATCGAGCGAAGTGTCGGAGAACATCGGATCGTGCTCGGGTCCCCAGCCGCCCGCGCTGTGCGTGAGCAGATGATCGACGGTGATCTGCTCGATGTTGGACGCGTAGGGTTGACGACCGTACCGGGTGCCGAGGATGCCGAAGGCGCCGAATACGGTGTCGCTCAGGCGGAGCTTTCGTGTCTCGAAGAGCGAGAAGATCGCGGCCGCGGTGATCGGCTTGGTCACGCTCGCGATGCGAAAGAGCGAGGCGGTGGTCAGCGGCTCGCCGGCATCGCGGTCTGCGGAACCAAATGCGGCGGCGTACACGAGGCGGCCCGCGCGCGCGATCGCGATCGAGAGCCCAGGCGCATCGAACTGATGGCGAAACGACTCCGCGACGGCAGCCATTGCGCGGCGCTCGGTCTCCGGGATGTCGTCGGAGGCGTGCGTGGCAGCACGAAGCAGGGCGCGCACGCCTGGAATGGCGAGCGCGCCACCGATACACGCGACACCGATTGCGTGTCGTCTCGACATGCGGTGCGGCACTGGTTGCTTCCTCGTGTCTGGTCCAATTGGACGCTCGGCTCGCGCGGCACGATGATCAGTGTCGAAGCGGCGGTATGTTCGAGCCTCGTGACGACGCACCCCCGGAGTGGGACGACGTACGAAGTGCCGAGGGCACCATGGCCGACTATTCGCCCAGCGCCTCGATGACTGCGCGCGCGGTCTCGGCGCGGGAAAAGTTCCGCTGGCCGGTTCGGAATGGTCTTCCGGCGGATCGCCGAGGACGCCGCGTTCGCGACCGCGCGCAACGATCCGAACAAGGTTACTTTCCAAACGCTCCGCCACACGTTCGCGAGTCGGCTGGTGATGAGGGGCGTCGACCTTTCCGGCTCGCGACTTTTGACGGAGAAGGCGGCACAACCCAGCTGCCGCGCTGGCCCGTCGGAAATCTGCCCCGGGCAGCGCCCCGAGTACCCCGTTTTTCGAGGCATTTTAGTGGCTCCCCAGTTCATCTACGTCATGAAGGATCTGCGCAAGGTCGTCCCGCCCAGCCGGGAGATCCTGCGCGGCATCTATCTCTCCTTCTATCCTGGCGCCAAGATCGGCGTGCTCGGCGCGAACGGAGCGGGGAAGTCCTCGCTGCTCCGCATCATGGCCGGCGTCGACCAGGACTTTCAGGGCGAGGCGTGGCCCGCCAACGGCACGCGGATCGGCTATCTGCCGCAGGAGCCGCAGCTCGACGCGACGAAGGACGTGAAGGGCAACGTCGAGATCGCGGTCGCCAAGAAGCGCGCGCTGCTGCAGAAGTTCGAGGCGATCTCGATGAAGTTCGCCGAGCCGATGTCCGATGACGAGATGACGAAGCTGCTCGAGGATCAGGCGAAGGTGCAGGAGCAGATCGACGCACAGAATCTGTGGGAGCTGGACCGCAGCATCGAGATCGCGATGGATGCGCTGCGGCTGCCGCCTCCGGACGCGGACGTCAGCACGCTGTCGGGCGGCGAGAAGCGACGCGTCGCGCTCTGTCAGGTGCTGCTCGACCAGCCCGACATGCTGCTGCTCGACGAGCCGACGAACCATCTCGACGCGGAGAGCGTCGCGTGGCTCGAGCGCTTTCTCGCGGAGTTCCCGGGAACCGTCGTGGCCATCACGCACGACAGGTACTTCCTCGACAACGTCGCCAAGTGGATTCTCGAGCTCGATCGCGGCGCCGGAATTCCGTACGAGGGGAACTACAGCGCGTGGCTCGAGCAGAAGCGCGTGCGGCTGCAGCAGGAGGAGAAGACGGAGTCCGCGCGTCAGCGCTCGCTGCAGCGCGAGCTCGAGTGGGTGCGGCTCGCGCCGCGCGCGCGGCAGGCGAAGAGCAAGGCGCGCATCCAGAAGTACGAGGAGCTCGCGGCGAGCGACACGTTCGAGAAGGTGTCGCAGAACGAGATCGTGATCCCGCCTCCGCCGCGGCTCGGCAACGACGTCGTGATCGCGAAGGGCGTGCGCAAGAGCTTCGGCGACAAGCTGCTCTTCGACAACCTGACGTTCTCGCTGCCGCGCGGTGGCATCGTGGGCGTGATCGGGCCGAACGGCGCCGGCAAGACGACGATGTTCCGCCTGATCACGGGCGAGGTGACGCCGGATGCGGGAACGATGACGATCGGCGACACGGTACAGGTCGCGTACGTGGATCAGGGACGCGAGCTCAATGGCGAGAACACCGTCTACCAGGAAGTGAGCGGCGGGCTCGATACGATTCCGGTGGGCAAGCGCGAGATCAACTCGCGCGCGTATCTCGCGAGCTTCAACTTCCGCGGCGCCGATCAGCAGAAGAAGGTGAAGGACCTCTCGGGCGGAGAGCGCAACCGGCTGCATCTCTCGAAGCTGCTCAAGAGCGGCGGCAACCTGCTGCTGCTCGACGAGCCGACGAACGATCTCGATGTCGACACGCTGCGCGCGCTCGAGGAGGCGCTCAACGACTTCGCGGGATGCGCGGTGGTGATCTCACACGATCGCTGGTTCCTCGATCGCGTGGCGACGCACATGCTCGCGTTCGAGGGCGAGAGCGAGGTCGTGTGGTTCGAGGGGAACTACAAGGAGTACGAGGCGGATCTGCACAAGCGCAAAGGCGCGGACGCGGATCAGCCGCACAGGATCAAGTACAGGAAGCTGGTGCGAGGGTAAGGCCCCGTCCCGGGTCACCGAAACACGTTGAAGTGCCCCAGCAGCCACCACAGCAAAAGAAAAATCAGCACGGTGCTGAAGCAGCCGCCGCCGAGCTTCTTGGCGCCGTAGCCGGCCGCGAGACCGCGTAGCAGTTTGCTCATGTCGCTCTCCTGAGTGATCGATCACGCTCAACGCACATACTCTGCCACGACCGACGACTACGGAGCACTTTTACCGGAGTCCCACCACGCGTCCGGGCTTGCGTTGCGTCATCTGCTCCCTCACCACCCCCGCCAGCACTCGCAAGGCGCGCTCCGTCGCCGCGCGATCGTACGCGGCGTAGCCGAGCAGCAGCCCCTCTCGGCCGTCGGTGATCGACGCTGGCGCCGATCGCGAGATCGGCGTCACGAGCACGCCCCGCTCCGATGCCGCCCAGCTCACCGCACCCGCATCCACCCCGCGCGGCAGCAGCCCGAGCAGCCGCATGCCCGCGGGTGCCGGTCGCATCTCCAGCAGCTTGCCCATGATCGTGGACGCGAGCTCGATGAGGTCGTGCTGCCGCTGGCGATACAGCTCGCGCGTGCGACGGATGTGGCGCGCGAAGTGCCCGCCCGCGATGAACTCCGCGAGCGCCGCCTGCACTTCGACCGAGGTGTGCATGTCGCTCGCGAGGCGCGCGCGCGTGACCGCCTGCAGCAGCGACGGCGGCACCACCAGATATCCCACGCGCAGCCCCGGCGCGAGCGTCTTGCTGAACGTGCCGATGTAGATCACGCGCCCCGCGCGATCGAGCGCCTGCACCGCCGGAATCGGATCGGTGTCGTAGCGATACTCGCCGTTGTAGTCATCCTCGAGCACCCACGCGTCGGCACGCGCGGCCCAGTCGAGGAGCGCGAGGCGTCGCTCGAGCGTGAGCGTCACGCCGAGCGGTGCCTGGTACGATGGCGTGATGAACGCGACGCGCGCGTGCGGTGCGCGCCGCTCGCCTTCACTCACATCGAGCCCGTGCTCGTCCACCGGCACGCGCACGATCTGCGCACCCACGGCTCTCAGCGACGCACGCACGGGCCGGTATCCCGGCTGCTCCACCCACGCGACGTCGCCCGGATCGAGCAGCACGCGCGCCATCAGGTCGATGCCGTGCTGTGCACCGTTCGTCACGATCACGTTCTCCGCGCTGCACCGCACGCCGCGCGCGGTCGAGACGTATTGCGCGATCGCCTCGCGCAGCGGCGGATAGCCGCGGGTGTCGGTGAAGCTGAGAAGCTCGGTTGCACGCGTGCGCCAGAGACGCCCGGTGATGCGCGCCCAGAGCGCCACGGGGAATTCGTCCAGCGCGGGGTAGCCGAGCGCGAAGGGAACCATCCGGTGCGTCGGACGCGAGACGTTGAACTCGTCGATCATCTCGGTGGCGGCGCGCGACAGCCGGAGCGGCCGCTCCGGAACGCGCGGGGCACGTCCCTCGACGCGCATCGCCGAGCGGCGGTGCGCGGACGTGTTGAGCGTCGTCGCCACTCGCGTGCCCGCACCCGAGCGCGCCGTCGCGTAACCTTCGCTCACGAGTCGCTCGAACGCCTGCAGCACCGTCGTGCGCGACACACCGAGATCGTCGGCGAGCGCGCGAGTCGATGGGAGCCGCATTCCGGGAGCGAAGACGCCGTCCAGAATCGCGGACCTGAAGCTGGAGTAGAGTTGCCGGTGCATGGCCTCACCACCCTCGCGCTGCAGCGCGAGATGGGGCGTCAAGGCATCGGCGACACGGGCTCGGGACATGGAAGAAACGCAGGTAAATGGTCTGATTGAAATGCGAGCTAATGGCCCTATGGATACAGCCATTCCCTGTGGCAGTTTAGCGCATAAACCGGGGCTTCGCACCGGGTGTCCCGAGAAAAGGCCAGAGAGGGCAACGCATGCAGACCACGCTCCTTTCGCTCGTCGCGCTCGTCGCAGTGCAACTCGTTGCGGCACATACGGATGAGAAAGCTTCATTCATCACGACCCTGGGCCGCGACACCGTCGTCGTCGAGAGCAGCGAGCGCTCCGGGAGTCGCCTGACGGGAGACATCCTCGTGCGCGTGCCCGCCACCGTGCGCGTGCACTATGAAGTGGAGCTGCGCGCGGATGGATCCGTCAGGCGCTCGACGTACGAGTCCGATCCCATGGGCGCGAAGAACATGGCCGGCCGGCGGCTGACGCTCGACTTCGATGCCGATTCCGTTCGCGCGACCATCGACTCCGCCGGGCAGACGCGGAAAGTCGTTCGTCCGGCGCCCAGAGGCGTGGTGCCGATGCTCATGACGGGCTTCGGCGCATCGTACGGCCTGTACAGCGCGATGGGTCTCTACGAGCTGCTGCTCGAGCGCGCGAAGCCATCCGTGAACGACACACTCACGGTGCCTGCCATCGATATCGCGACCGGCGCCATCACGAAGCGGAAATTCCTCGCGCGCTCCGACACGCGGATCGACGTCGACTACTTCGGCATTCTCTGGACGCACCTCACCGTGGATCCGAACGGTCGCATCACCGCGGCCGACGCGCGCGAGACCACCGAGCAGACGAAAACGGAGCGGACCGAATTCGCGGACCTCGGCGCGCTCGCGAAGTCGTTCGCGTCGGCGGACCGTTCGGGGAAGGGTGTGGGCCCGGCGTCGCCGAACGTGATCGCGAAGGGGACGATCGGCGGACAGGCGGTGATCGTTTCCTACGGCAGTCCGCGCCGCCGCGGCCGCGTCATCCTCGGCGAGGTCGTTCCCTACGACAGGGTATGGCGCACCGGTGCGAACGAAGCGACGGTGGTGACGTTCGACAGGAACATGACGATCGGCGGCGCGCCCGTGCCGGCGGGTGCGTATTCGCTGTGGACCATTCCGAAGCGCGACGGCACCGTGCAGCTCATCATCAACCGGCAGCACGGGCAGTGGGGGACCAACTACGATCCGGCACAGGACCTCGTGCGCGTACCGATGAGGGCGAGCACCGCGCCCGCACCGCAGGAGAATTTCCTCATAGACATCCCGGGATCCGGCAGCGGCGGAGAGCTGCGCATGAGCTGGGACGTATTCGTGTGGAGCGTTCCGATCGCGCTCGCGTCATGACGAAGACCTTCGAGCTCGGCCGCGCCTTCTTCGCGGCGGTGATCGTCTCGTGGCTCGTGGCCGCGCCGAACAAGGGCGGCGCGTTGCTCATCGCGCCGGCGCTCGCCAATATTTCGCCAGCGGCGGCTCCCGCTCCGGAGAGCGCCCGATTCGCACCCCGTGCACCCCTCGCATCATGACCATCGCCGACACCATCCGCGCGGATTTCGAAGAGGAGATGCCATCCACGCGCAAGGTGATCGAGCGCGTGCCGAGTGATCGGGGCGAGTGGCGTCCGCATCCCAAGTCGTTTCCGATCGGGCATCTCGCCCAGCTCGTCTCCTGGATGCCTGGCTGGATCACGAACATGGCGACGCAGCCCAGGCTCGATCTCATGACGTCGCCATCGTACAGCTTCGAGGCCACGGACACGCTGCTCGCGACGTTCGATCGCAACGTGCGCGAGGCGAGAGCGGCGCTCTCGACGCTCGACGATGGAAAGCTCGATCACTCGTGGTCGCTCGTGGCGGGCGACAAGACGTTGCTCAGCAACACCGTCGGCTCCGCGCTCCGCCAGACGATCCGGCATCTGGTGCACCATCGCGCGCAGCTCACCGTCTATCTCCGCATGCTCGACATTCCCGTGCCGGCCACTTACGGGCCCTCCGCAGACGATCGCGCGGGCTTCTAGCCGTTCGGGGAACCGCCCTTCACTTCTGCCATGAGACCATCGTGCTCGACGTAGCCCTGCTCACGGATGCACGGGCGTTTCTTCGCTCCGGCTATCTCGTGAAGATCGAGCGGTGCCTCGATCTGCTCGGCGAGGACGACATCTGGTGGCGCGCCAACGATGCGTCGAACAGCATCGGGAATCTGCTGCTGCATCTCGATGGCAGCACACGCATGTGGATGCTCCGCGTTGCGGGCGGCAGGCAGATCGTTCGCGATCGCGATGCGGAGTTCGCCGAGCGAGGGCCGATCCCGAAGGCGGCGCTGCTCGCGCGGTTGCGCTCGACGCTCGCCGAAGTGGACGAGGTGCTCGCCGGGCTCGACGAGGCGACGTTGCTGGAGCGTCGGCAGTCGACCCAGGGAGAGGTCACGATACTGTGGGCCGTGCTCCACGCGGTCGAGCATTTCGCCATGCACACCGGCCAGATCATCACTCTCACCAAGTTGCGCACCGGTTCGGCGTTGCGCCTCGCGAACTGATTCGCGCGTGAAGCAGGTGATGCGCATCGAAGACGAGAACGGACGGCGCGGTGAGTGACTCGAGGCCCATGAGCCGGCGCGAAGCGCTCAAGCTCGCTGCCGCGATGGGCGCGTCGCTCGCGTGGGCGCCATCCATGTCGGCGCTGTCTGCGCTCGCGCGAGTCGAACGCCGCGATCTCTTTCCTGAGGGAGTCGCGTCGGGCGACCCGCATCCCGACAGTGTGCTCCTCTGGACGCGCCGTCCGCCCGTGAACGGTGACGGCGCCTCACGCCTCACGGCGCAGATCGCCGCCGATACAGGGTTCGAGCAGGTGGTCGGCGAAGCGCACGCCGTGATCTCCGCGAGCGCCGACTGGACGTGCCGCGTGCTCGCGGCGGGGCTCGCTCCACGGCGCGAGTACTGGTATCGTTTCATCGACGAGCGCGGAAACACGAGCCGCACGGGCCGCACGATCACCGCGCCCGCGAGTACGGATGACGCGCCGGTGCGCTTCGCGTTCGTCTCCTGCCAGAACAACCAGCTCGGCGCCTGCAATGCGTACCGCAGGATGATTCGAGAGGACGAGCAGCGATCGGCGAGCGACCGCTGCGGATTCGTGATGCACCTCGGCGACTTCGTGTACGAGCTCGTGTGGTATCCGGAGGACCGGCCGCAGGGATACTACGATCGTCGCATTCGCGATCTCGTGCGCTACCCGCATGGAGAGAAGCACGCGGATTTCCACGTGCCCACGAGCGTCGACGGATATCGCGCGCTCTACCGCGCGTACCTCGCCGATCCCGATCTGCAGGATGCGCGCGCGCGCTGGCCGTTCGTCTGCATGTGGGACAACCACGAGTTCTCGTGGAAGGGCTGGCAGAGCCAGCAGAACTTCGGCGCTGGACACGTTCCCGCGCAGACGCGGAAGGTCGCTGCTGCGCAGGCGTGGTGGGAGTATCAGCCTGCGCGAGTGATCAAGGAAGGCCATGGCGGTCTCAATGACTTCACCCCGCCACGCGTCGCCAACGTGCCGTTGCGCAGCATCGACGCGAATGGACTCGGCGAGGAGCCCGACAATCTCGCCGCGATCCGCGCCCTCACGTTGTACCGCACGCTCCACTACGGCCGGAATGTCGATCTGCTTCTCACCGACAACCGCTCGTATCGCTCCGAGCCGGTGAACGATCGCGCCGAGATGAAGCCGTTCAAGCCGAAAGGCTTTCCGTTCTTCGTTCTCGACGAGGCATTCGGCGCGCTCGATGCCGGACGCACGTACGGGGGCGGTCACCCTCCTGCGACCATCGAATTCGACGGCGCGCAGCTCCCGAATCCGAGTGTGCATTCCCCGCCGGGCTCGATCCTCGGCGCGAAGCAGAAGACGTGGTTTCTCGAGCGGCTGCGGTCCGCGCGTACGCCGTGGAAGATCTGGGGCAACTCGCTCGGATCGCTGGACTGGCGCACCGATCTCCAGCATCTGCCGCCGGATGCCGTGCCTCGGTGGCCGTCGCCGGGTTATGGGCTGATCACCGAAGACGACTGGTCTGCGTACCGGACGGAGCGCAACGAGATTCTGGACACCGTGCGCGCCAATCGCGTGGCGGGATTCGTGTCACTCGCGGGCGACCGGCACGCGTTCACTGCGGGCCGCATGTCCACGAGTCTGCCGCCTGGAAAGTTCGAGCCCGCAGGTGTCGAGTTCATCACCGGCTCGATCTCGGCGCCCGGTCTCGTCGAAGCGGCGGAGCACTACGTCGCGAAGGACGATGCGCACCGCGCGATCTACTTTCACGATGCGCCCTCCGGTTCCGTCGCGACGATCAATGCGGCGCTTCGACATGGCGTCGCGACGTGTCTCGTGCTGCGGGAGACGGGCGACGAGAAAAAGGCACTCGAGGCGTCCAATCCCGATGTCGCGCCGCATCTGTCGTTCGTGGATCTGGCTGGCCATGGCTATGCGATGGTGAGCGCAGCGGCGGATGCGCTCGATGTGGAGTTCGTGTGCATCGCGCGTCCGATCGAACGGGCTTCCGGTGACGATGGAGGGCCGCTCGTCTACCGCGTCTCGCACCACGTGCCGCTCTGGCGCGCGGGTGAAGCACCGGCGCTCGAGCGCAGGGATGTCGAGGGAGAGCCGCCGCTGCTCGCCTGACCGCGCGTCACCATGTGAAGTCCGTGCGCACACCGGCGGCCGGGAACGCGAGTCGCCGGCTCGATCCTGCCTTCGCGAAGGCGCGCTCGAGATCGGCGCGCGACTGCGTGAAGTGCGCCCATCCCTCGTAGTGCAGAGGCACGATCGTCGCGCGTGCCATCGCCTGCGCGGCCCTCACGGCATCGTCGGCGCTCATCGTGAGATCGTTCGCACCGGCAACGCTCACGCGCGCCCTGCCGCAGAAGAGCAGCGCGACGCGCACGTCGAAGCGCTCGCTCACTTCGCGCACGCCGTCGAACCACACCGTATCTCCGGACACGTACACGGTGCCGGTGACATCCTCGCGTGTGAGCGCGAAGCCGATCGCAGGCCCGCGATCGCCGCCGGCAGGGCCGTGTCGCGCAGGAGTCGCGGTGACGCCGAGTACCTTGCCTTCCGGCGACCTGATCTCGCGATGCTCCCACGTCGCCATGCCACTGGCATTGCCTCCCAGGCGTGCCGCACCCGCGTTGGTCGTGAGCACGGCTCGCGCACTCGCGAGGAGCTCGCGTCCGGCGCGATCGAGATTGTCGAAATGATGGTCGTGGCTCAGGAGCACGGCATCGATCGGGCGGATGGTGGCAGCATCGATTGCAGGGCCGATCGACTTCCGCAGCGTGTACTCGTTCGTGGGATACGCCGAGCCGGCGGGATCGAAGGTGGGATCGGTGAGGAACCGAAGGCCGCCCCACTCGATCAATGCGGTCGGTCCACCGATGTACGTGATCCCTACGTCGTTTTTGCTCATCGACGCATCTATCGGTCGCCAGTCTGGACGTACATGGTTACGCAGCAGCGTGCATGGCGTGTGACCATTTCCGGGAGGCAGCATGGCCACTTCGATTGCACCGGCAGAACGCCCCGATCCGCTCGCAGGCAATCTGCGTGGCTTTCTCCTCCTGTTCTTCGTTCTGCAATGCCTGGTCCTTCCGTATTACCTGTTCGGCATGTTCCACGCGGCCGGCGTCACTACGAGTAGTGTGGATCCGAGTCCCTACGTGATCTCGTACAACCGTTTCGAGTATCTGCTCGGATTGCCGATGTTCGTCGCCACCGTGATCGGCCTCTTCCTGATCCTGGCGCGCGACCCGCGCACGATCGCCTGGTGGAAGACGTTCTCCGCGATCTCGCTCGCGCTCAGCGTGGCGCACGTGTGGCTCGTGCGTGGCTTGCCTCACGAGCACTTCCGGCCCATTACGACGATACTCGTGCAGCATGGATTTCCCGCCGCTGCGATCTGGCTGGCGTACTGGACGCTCTCGTCGCGTGTGAAAGTCGCGTTCGGGCCGCACTACGCACAGCCGGCGGTGAGCTACGCCGTGCTCGGTGCCGTGACCGCCGTCGCCACGCTGATCGTGCTACTCGTGATGGGAGCTTCCTCGCTGGCGTGAGCCGTTGGCGAAGAAGCTAGCGCGCGCTCTGCGCGAGCCTTTCGCTCGCCTCGCGAAATCCTGCCGGCAGCCCGACATCCAGAAAGATCCCGCGGAGCACCCGGCCCCTCAGCTCGCCGCGCGCGAGCATCGTCTGCATCACCGGAATGTCGTCGAGCTCGCGTCCGGGCTCCAGCGTTCGCTCCACTTCGTTGATGATCTCGAACGCCGCCGGAGTGAAGACGTAGCGGCCGACGCCGGTCATCGCGGAGCGTGCGCTGCCGAGGTCGAAGGTGCTCTCGTGTGCGCCCTTGCTCGGGATGCTCTCGATGAGGAATTCGTCCCCGATGCGCATGCCCGGGTAGATCGGCGTCGGGCCGCGTGACGCGGCAATATCCGCGGTGATCTCCGTGAGCCCGACGACGTTCACGTGCTCGCGGTCGTACGTCTCGATCACCTGCGCCACCGCGGGCTGCGGCGTATCGACGAAGAGATTGTCCGGGAGCGCCACGGCCACGGGCTCACCGCTCGCGAAGCTCCGGCCCACGCGCACCGCATCCGCGAGCCCCTTCGGCTGCATCTGCACCGCGGTGTCGATGCGGGCGGGCATCCCCGTCGCACCGGCCACGCTTCTCGCAAAGGTGACCACGCTCTGCTTGTCCGGCGATACCACGATCAGGGCATGCTCGATCCCGCTCTGCGCACACTCGCGCAGCACGTGCGCCAGCACCGGTTCTCCGGCAATCGGAAGAAGCTCCTTCGCCATCCCGTGCGAGATCGCGAGCATCCGCGTTCCCTTCCCGCCGCACGGAATGATCGCCCTGTGCACTCCGGACATCAGCTGCGATCCACTAGGCCACGATTTCCATGCGGCGCGAAGGAGCCGCGCCCGTCACGAGATGTTGATGAGCGTTGATCACGCGGCGATACGCTTCGCCAACCGGACGGATGTTCCGCTCGAGGTCGTAGAGCCCGACGGGATGCAGCTCGTTGTATTCGTGCCTGAGTGCGTGCTGCCAGTCGATCTGATCGGTGAGCGAGTACCAGGTGAAGCCGCGTACCGGCACGCCCGACGCCATGAGACTCGTCACGTCCTCCCACTGGCGCTCCAGCCAGCTCACGGCGTGATGACTCACGCTGTTCGTCTCGCAGTGGAAGAGCGGAATGCGATAGCGGTCGTAGTAGTCGCGCGCGAGCGAGCGGAAGCCGAGGCCCTTGTGATTCACGGTCTGTCTTCCGTTCGCGGCGATCCGGTGCTCGCAAGTCGAGTAGTAGTCGAGGCCAAGCCAGCGCTGTCCGACCCCGCGCTTCTCGCGAAAAAAGCTGAGATCGTTGGAGGTGACACCGTTGTCATTCAAGAACGCGGCCATTCCCGCATCGAGCTGGTGCCCGAGGGTCAGATCCAGCGAGAGATGCTTGATGCCGTTCCAGTGATCGGCCATCCGCTGCGAGCTCTTGCCCATCGGAATGAAGTGCTCCGCGGACTCGCCCTGCACGATGATCGCGTCGGGCCGCACGGACAGAATCGCTTCGACCGCGAGCTCGTTCGCCATGCAGAGGTTGCGCATCGCGGTCACGAACGAGCGGTCGCTCGACAGGCACTCGTTCCACCAGCCGCGCAGCGCCGAAAACGATGCGCAGATGAAGATCTCGTTCACCGGGGTGAAGTGCCGCACCCACGGATAGCGTCGCGCGAACTCGCGCGCGTAGCTCGCGAAGTGGATCGGGAATGCGACGTCCTGGAAGCCGCCGAGCCAGTCCGGCACTCCGAAATGGCAGAGATCGGCGATCACCGTCACGCCGAGGTCGCGGAGCTTGTGCATGGGCGCGTCCGCGCTCGACCAGTCGAAGCGGTCGGGCGCCGGATGCGTCAGGTAGTACGCCGGCCCGAAGCGGAGCGCGTTGACTCCGATGCTCGAGAGGAGCCCGAAATCCTCTTCCCAGCGGGCGTAGTGCCCGCATTTCTCCATCTGATCGATGCGGCGGCCCGTCGAGAGCGTCGGGTAGCTGTTCTCGATCCCGGTCGTGAAAAAGAATCCAGAGTCCATCGGCATGTGTGGGGGTTGCCGTCAAGACGAGCCAGACTGTCGGGAATAACAGTGGTCGGGATGATACCCCGCGGACCATGTATGGTGGAGCCCGCTGAGCGGTTATTCCTCGATTCTGGCTCCGGTGGCCGGCCGGACGATCCAGCTCCGCGCGCGGTGGGGGAATTCTCGCGCGTAGGCGGCCTCGAGCGGTCTCACGGCGGCTGAGAGCGCTTCCGGCGCTCCTGTGGCAATGGCACACCCACCCCATCCGGCGCCGGTGAGCCGGGCGCCGCGAATGCCGGGAAAGGCCTGAACGCGCTCGACGAACCAGTCGAGCTCCGGCGAGGAGCATTCGTACAGATCGCGCAGGGATGCGTGCGATGCGAGAAGCAGCTCGCCGGGAATGATCCCCGTCTCCTCGAGCGCGGCGACCGCCAGCTTGACGCGGACATTCTCCTCCACCACGTGCGTTGCGCGCTCGCGCAGCACGGGATCGAGCACGCCCGCGCTCACGTCCGACATCGTCGCATGCGCGAGCTCTCGGACTTCGGGATGCTCGCGCTGGATGGCCGCGAGCGCGAGCGCGCACTCGCTCCGGCGCGTGGCGAACGCGGATTGGCGCAGCCCTCTCGAGACTCCGGTGTCGAAAATGAGCACGTGCTCGTTGCAGCGCACGTGCTCTGTGCGCATGGTGTCGCACCAGATGTGCAGCGCCGAGCCTTCGCGCGCGAGCGCGGACGCGAATTGATCCATTATCCCGCAAGGCACGCCGACGAATCCCGTTTCCGCGCGCCACGCCGCCTCCGCTGCCTGCTGCGCGGACAGTCCCAGCCCGAGCAGATCGGCTATCGCGAACGCCGTCGCGACTTCGAGTGCGGCGGATGAGCTCAACCCCGCGCCTGCGGGAACGTCGCTCGAGACGGCGATGTCGAGCTGCGGGACGCGCGCGCCACTCTCCGAAAGCTCGCGAACGACGCCCGCGATGTAGTCCCACCACTCGCCGCTGCGCACCGGCTCGCGTGCATCGAAGGTTCCCATGCGCTCGTGCGTGGCGCTCGCCACGCGCGACACATCGCGGCCGGGCGCCGCTCGCACCGCAACGTACGTGCGGTGGTCGATGGCGATCGGAAGCACCTCACCACCGTTGTAGTCCATGTGCTCGCCGATCAGGTTCACGCGCCCCGGCGCCGAGGCGACGCGCTGCGGCTCCTCGCCGAAAGAATCGATGAAAAAGGTGCGCGCGAAAACCGAATTCATTCGTTTATCGAGTGGCATGCGACGTGCTTCTTCTATGGTAGTGTAGTCGAGGCTGGTTCGCTGACGCGATCGCGGCAAATCAGGAGGGTACCGCTAGATACCCCCGTTACTTGTGCGTAGGAGTTGTCTTGCATGCTGAAGTCCATCGCCTCCGGAGATCTCCCGCGCCGTTCTCTCGCCTCGACTCCGGAAGCCACAACGCTCCTCTGCTTCTCACACCTGCGCTGGGACTTCGTCTATCAGCGTCCACAGCATCTCCTCTCGCGCTTCGCCCGAACGAGTCGGGTATTTTACATTGAAGAGCCGGTCTTCGGAGCCGGACGCGCGCATCTCGACATCTCGGCGCGCGAGCACGGGCTTCGAGTCGTCGTCCCCCAGCTCCCGCACGGTCTCTCGGAGAGCTCGCAGCACGAAGCGCTGCGCGAGCTGATCGACGAGCTCATCGCCGAGGAGTCGGTCACCGCGTTCGTGGCGTGGTACTACACGCCCATGGCGCTGCCCTGGACGCGGCATCTCGAGCCGATCGCGCTCGTGTACGACTGCATGGACGAGCTCTCGCTCTTCCGCGGAGCGCCGGCCGAAATGGTGGAGCGCGAACGCGAGCTCATAGCGCTTGCCGACGTCGTGTTCACCGGCGGCACGAGCCTCTACGAAGCGAAGCGCGAGCGCAGCGACAACGTGCACTGCTTCCCGAGCAGCGTCGACGCCGCACACTTTCGGCAGGCGCGCGTTCGACGCCACGACCCCGCCGACCAGGCGCAGATCCCGCATCTGCGGCTCGGCTTCGCCGGAGTCATCGACGAGCGCATGGACATCGGTCTGCTCGCGGAGCTCGCGTCCGCGCGCCCCGATTGGCATCTCGTGCTCGTGGGGCCGGTCGTCAAGATCAATCCGGATCAGCTGCCCCGGCTTCCCAACATTCACTATCTCGGCGCCAAGCCCTACGCCGAGCTGCCGTCGTACCTGTCCGGCTGGGACATCGCGCTGCTGCCGTTCGCGCTGAACGAGTCCACTCGCTACATCAGCCCGACCAAGACGCCGGAATATCTCGCCGCCGGGCTGCCGGTGATCTCGACGCCGATTCGCGATGTCGTCGCGCCGTACGGCGTGGCAGAGCTCGCGAGCATCGGGAGGAACGCGGCCGACTTCATCGCGGCCGTCGAGCGCGAGCTCGCCCGTTCCGAGAGTGAGCGCACCCGCTGGCTCAAGCGCGTGGACAATTTCCTGTCCACCATGTCGTGGGACCGCACGTACGAGCGGATGAGCGCGCTCATATCGCAGGTCATCCTGAATGCAAGCGAAGTTCGGGAGGTCCCGCTCGCCAACGCCCGCCGTGCCTCCGCGGTCGCGACGCGCTTCAACGTCGCGATGGAGGCCTGACGATGTTCGACTACTGCATCGTCGGCGCCGGATTCGCGGGAAGTGTGCTGGCCGAGCGGCTGGCGCGCGGCGGGGGGAAGCGCGTCCTCGTGGTCGAGAAGCGGCCTCACATCGGCGGGAATGCGTACGACCACTACGATGACGCCGGCATTCTCGTGCACCGGTACGGTCCGCACATCTTCCACACGAACTCCCGCGACGTCTTTCAGTATCTCTCGCGCTTCACCGAGTGGCGGCCGTACGAGCACAGCGTGCTCGCGAGCGTGGATGGCCAGCTCGTGCCGATCCCGATCAACCTCGACACGCTGAACCGGCTGTACTCGCGCAACATGACGACGGATGAAGCCGAGGCGTTCCTGAATCGGGTGGCGGAGCCGCACGAGCATCCACGCACGTCGGAGGACGTGGTGGTGGCACGCGTCGGACGTGAGCTGTACGAGAAGTTCTTCCGGAACTACACGCGAAAGCAGTGGGGGCTCGACCCGTCGCAGCTCGACGCGAGCGTGACTGCGCGCGTGCCCGTGCGCACGAATCGCGACGCGCGCTACTTCACGGACACGTACCAGGCCATGCCGAAGCACGGCTACACGCGGATGTTCGAGAAGATGCTCGATCACGAGAACATCCACGTGCTGCTGCAGACCGATTATCACGACATCGAGGGGCTCATTCCCTACAAGTCGATGATCTACACGGGTCCGATCGACGAGTACTTCGACTACGTGTACGGGAAACTTCCCTATCGCTCGCTCTCGTTCAAGCACGAGACGCACGACCAGGAATGGTTCCAGCAGGCCCCGGTCGTGAACTTCCCGAACGAGCATCTCTACACGCGCGCGACCGAGTTCAAGTACCTGACGGGCCAGAAGCATCCGAAGACGAGCATCGTGTACGAGTATCCGACGGACGAGGGCGACCCGTACTATCCGATTCCGCGGCCGGAGAATGCGGAAATCTACCGGAAGTACAAGGCGCTCGCGGATGTCGAGTCGCGAACCTGGTTCGTTGGCCGGCTCGCGACGTACAAGTACTACAACATGGATCAGGTCGTAGCCCAGGCGCTCTCGACGTATCAGAAGATCCTGAATGTCGCGAGCGATGGCTCCCACGCGACCACGGCGCCGCTTGCCGGATAGCCCCG
>Ga0207657_10002978_pt1 | contig 18159 bp, 12 predicted proteins | sample KBSC33metaG_FD_184316 | JGI IMG/M metagenome (GOLD analysis project Ga0207657, IMG submission 184316) | Corn rhizosphere microbial communities from Kellogg Biological Station, Michigan, USA - KBS C3-3 metaG (SPAdes) (version 2) | ecosystem: Host-associated > Plants > Roots > Rhizosphere > Soil ... | reverse complement strand
CGGTCGCGAAGACCTCCGCCGGCGTCACCGCGATGCCCTCGCCGTCAGCCGCGCGCGCAAGCTGCGGCGACGTCCAATACGCCGGCAACTCGAGCCATACATGCAGGCCGTCGCCGGCGCCGCCGTACCGCCCCGCCAGGATATCGCGCGCCATCCGGTGGCGCAGGCGCGCCTCCTTGCGCACGCCCTCAAGCAGTCTGTCGGCGGACCCGTCGAGGATCCACTGCGTCGCCAATGCGGCCGTCAACGGCGCGGCCATCAGCGCGAATGACCTGAGCGCGGCCAGGAAACGCTCGCGTTCGTGCGGGTCGCGCACGAGCACGAACGCGACACGCAGACCGGGCGTCAGGCATTTCGACAAGGTCGAGATGTAGACCACCCGTTCCGGGGCAAACGTGGCGATGGGCGGCGGCGGGGCATCCGCAAGAAGCCAGTAGGGATCGTCTTCGACGATACGCACGTTGCAGCGCCGCGCGCTGCCGGCGAGCTCCTTGCGCCGGCGTTCCGGCATGGTGACGGCCGTCGGGTTCTGCAACGTCGGATTGAGATAGACCAGGCCGGGCTTGTGCCGCCGGCACGCTGCCTCGAGCATGTCCGGCATCATCCCGTGCTTGTCCGCTTCCACCGCAACGACGTGCCGGCCGAACTGGGTTGCCGCGGCACGCAGGCCGGGATACGTTGTCGGCTCCGCCAGGATGACGTCGCCCGGCTGCGTCAGCGCGAGCATCGCTGCGGCGATGGCCGCCTGCGCCCCCGGACAGACGACGACCTGCCGAGCGTCCAGTTGCCCATGCATCGGTGCGAGCCATTGGGAGCCGGCCTTGCGGTCGGCGTCGCTGCCTCCGCCCAGGTGGTAAGTCATCAGCAGATCGTTGTCCGCCCTCATCAGGACTTGCGACAAACCTTGTCGCAACATGTCGTCGAAGTCCACGCCGTCCGGCGGTGGCGGCGTGTTCATGCTCAGGTCGAGGACAGCCGTGAACTCGACTTTCGGCGCCGCGACATACGTCCCGCGGGCGCCGCGGCCTTCCAGCAGGTTGCGGCGCCTGGCCTCGTCGTAGGCGCGCGTGACCGTCGTCAGGTCGACGTCCAGCTGCGCCGCCAATTGGCGCTGCGGCGGCAGACGGTCCCCCGGCTTCAGCGATCCCTCCGCCACCGCCGCCTGCAACGCATCCGCAATCTGCAGGAAACGTGGCCCGCCGTGCGCCGCCAGTCGGGGCAACCACAGCGGCGAATGTTCATCTTGTATGGTTTTCAACTGGGACATTTTGTCTCGATGTATGGAAATTGCTTCTGGGTAGAATGCCTCAGAACGTGCAGCAACACCATCCTCGCATGGCAGCCAGCTGGTGGGCCGCACGATCATCAATGTCGAGTCATCACCTGGAAATGCGCACAATCATGGACTGGTTTCCCATCGTCTTCGGTACGTTCAAGGGTCTCGTGTTAATCACGGGTATGTTCTTCGCCGTCAAATGGCATTACGACCAAGGGAAGAAGGGCAAGGTGCGGGAGATGCGCTCGGTGCTCCGCGCGGCCGGTATGGTGAGCGCAGCGTTCATGCTTGCGCTCGTCGGCCTGGTGTTCGTCACGTTCGCGCTCGGTAGAGCACTCGGCATGGACTTGTCGTTTTCGTGATTCGCCAGGCATTCGGCCCGCCCCGGGGCCGAACACCTCCTCGCCACCGGGTGCGTGGCAAGGCGGGTTAGCCCGCCGTCCCCGCCGCTTCCGCGCCGATGTCGATATCCTCCAGACGCGTGCCTTTCGTCTCGACGAAGTAGCGCGACACGACGAACAGCTGCACGAGCATCGCCAGCGCGAACAGGACGAACGGCAACCCCGTCGAATGCGCAGCCATCGTCGGGAACACGCCGGCGACGATGGCATCCATCAGCCAATGCGTCGACGCACCCAGGCTCTGGCCGCGCGCCCTCACCTCGGTCGGAAAGATCTCGGCGATGTACACCCAGATCACGGCGCCCTGCGAAAACGCGAACGCCGCGATGAACAGGATCAGGGCCCACAGGAGCATGTCCCGGTGCGTGCCGCTCCACTGGATCCAGGCCGTCGCCGCCAGCGCGACGACCATCCCGACCGACCCCACCATCAGCAGCGTCTTGCGTCCCACGCGGTCGATGACGGTCAGCGCCAGCAGCGTGAACGCGAGATTGGTGGCGCCGATCATCACCGATTGCAGGTCCGCCGACATCTTGCCGAAGCCGGCGGCGGCGAAGATGTCGTTCGCGTAGTAGAGGATCGCGTTGATGCCCGACAGCTGGTTGAACGCCGCGATCGCGAACGCCAGCAGCATCGGCTTGCGGTAGCGGCGCCACGACAGCGTCGAACCGGCGGCCATGTGGCCACGCGCGTAGCTGGCCAGTTCGCCGGCGACGTCGGCGGCGCCGATCTCGCGCAGTACCTGTTCCGCCTCGCTCGCCCTGCCCTTTGCCGCCAGCCAGCGCGGGCTGTTGGGAATGACGAACAACAGGCCGAACAACAGCAGCGAAGGCAGCCCCGCCACGCCGAACTTCCAGCGCCACTCGTCGGGGCCCAGTGCCGCCAGGCCGACGAGGTAATTGCTCAGGTACGCGACGAGGATGCCCAGCACGATGTTGAACTGGAACGCGCCGACCAGCATGCCGCGCCGGTGGGCGGGCGCGATCTCCGCCAGGTAGATCGGCGCGAGCACCGACGACGCACCGATGGCGATCCCGCCCAGCACCCTCGCGGCGATCAGCACCGCGAGGCTGGGCGCGAACAGGCAGCCCAGCGCCGACACGACGTACAGCGCGGCGATGGCGCGCAGGCAGTTACGCGCGCCGAAGCGGTCTCCCGGCCGCCCCGCGAACAGGGCGCCCAGCAGCGTGCCCCACAGCGCGCTCGACACCGTCATGCCGAGGCCTCCGGGATCGAGCCGGAATGCCTGCGTGAGGCCCTGCGTCGTCCCGGCGATGACCGCCGTGTCGAACCCGAACAACAACCCCGCCAGGCCACCGACCAGCGTTCCTTTGACAAGCGTATTCATTGCACATCCTTCCAGATCGAATTCAAGGACCAGACGTCGAGGTCACGCACGGCGGCGTCACCGTCCACGCCGAACAGGCTGACCGTGGCCGGCCCCGCTGGCGGAAACACCTGATCGGTCAGCACCGTGTCGCCCTCGCCGGCGAACACCGTCACGGAGCCGCGGTCGACGAGGATACGCAGCGGCAGCTCCGCATCCCGCAGCACGACTGGCGCCGCGTGCCGTGCCGCGAACTGCGGATGAAAACGCGCTTCGCCCGCATGCGTGCGGTCCACGTACACGGCGCGCTGCGCGGCGTCGTAGCCGATCTCGGTATATGCGGACGTGCCGGCCGTCCCCAGGCGGATGCCGGAGCGGGCCGCGGTGCCCGGCTGCAGGCGCATCCGCACCTCCAGCGGCGCGTTCGCGGCGCCGTTCAGCGACACGGCCTGCACGCCCGGCGCGATGGCGCGCGCCGGTACGCTGTACAGCAGGCCGCTGCGCAGTGCCTGCGCTTGCGCGAGCGGCTGCTGCACGAGCTTGACCTGGCCGTCCAGCGTGCGCAGGCCGAGTTCGCGCGGCAGCGACTGGGCGCTGCGCCACGGGGCCGTCGGTACCGTGCCCGCGTAATCCCAGTTGTTCATCCAGCCCACGAGCAGTCGCCGATTGCCCGGCGCATCGTTGTACGTCACGCCGGCATAGAAGTCGGCGCCGTAGTCGAGCCAGCGGACGTCGTCGGACGCGACGTTCCGGTCGCGGGTGAAGGTCTTGCCGTCGAAGTCGCCGACGAAGTACTGCATGCCCGATCCGCCGGCCGGCCCGCCGGGATTGATGCTGACGATGAGGACCCACCGGCGGCGCGCCGGGTCGCCATCGACCGGGAGCTCGACGAGGTCGGGACATTCCCACACGCCGCCGGCCGCGCCGGCCGGCCCGAATTCGCCCGTCCACTCCCAGTGGATCAGGTCGCGCGAGCTGTAGAACAAGGCCTTGTGCCGCTGCGCCACCACGGTCGCCAACACCCACTTATGTTCCGGCTCGTACCAGAACACCTTCGGGTCGCGGAATTCGCGGTACTCGGCCGCGTAGGGTCCCGGCGGTGCCGGAATGACCGGGTTGCCGGCATACTGCGTCCACGTGCGGCCGCGATCGAGGCTGTACGCGAGCGACTGCGCCTGCGTCCCGGCGCGAACGGGCTTGCCGTTCAGCGTGCGCGCCTGCGGGAACACGGCCGTGTACATGGCGACCATGGCCGGCTTGCCCGGCTGGCCGAAGCCGCTCGTGTTCGCATGGTCGACGACCGCGCTGCCCGAGAAGAACATCTGGGTGATCTCCCCGCTGGCGTCCTTCTCGACCGGCAGCGCGAGGGGCAGCTCGGTCCAGTGCAGCAGGTCGGCACTGACCGCGTGGCCCCAAGACATGTCGCCCCAGGTGTCCTTGTTCGGATTGTATTGGTAGAACAGGTGGTATTCGCCGTCGTGGTACACGAGGCCGTTCGGGTCGTTCATCCAGTTGCGCTGCGGGGAGAACGACAGCTGCGGACGGAACGGTTCGCCGTGCCCGGACGCGGAGTCTGGCGACCGGCTGGCGCAGCCGGCGCACAGCAGCGCGGCGCCGATGGTCAAAAGAGAGAGTCGAAATGTCAAAGCCACAGGGATTTCCTTGTTGTTGTCGAACACGGGCAGGCGCAAGACGGCCGAGCCGGCTGGCTGCCCATGGTTCAGGAGTCGGCGACTCAGAAACGATACGTAACGCTGGCGCGGATCGTGCGGCCGAACAATGGTCGTGCGATGCCGCGGTTGCGGGTACCGTCCGGCGACAGCAGGTCGGAGAACAGCGGATCGCCTTCCGTGAACGACAGCTGGTTCGTCAGGTTGGCCACGTGCAGCTGGGCCATCCAGCGGGACGAGATCTGGTACTGCGCACCCGCGTTGATGATGTGGTACGCGGGCAGCAAGGTCACATTGGTGTCGGTGGCCTCCGAGTAGCGGTCGCCCACGTACTGGTACTGCCCGTACACGGTCAGCGGGATGCCGGTCGCCGCCAGCAGGTCGTACGACGGCTGGAAGTTGGCCATGACCTTCGCCAGGCGGCGCGGACGGCGGCCGTCTTCGCTGATCTGCACGTAGTGGTAGCCCGTGATCACGCCCTGCGGATTCTTGTCCTCCTGCGTGATCTGGTAGCGCGCACCCTCGACCTTCGGATCCTGCGCCACGACGTTGCCCTTCAACTCCAGCCCTTCGATCATGCGCGGACGGAAGGACAGTTCGATCTCGGTGCCGACGTTGCGCACGCCGCGCTTGTACAACTGGGCCACGTCCGGGCACGAGTTGATCTGCGTGACCCCGCCGAGCGTGGAGCACGACGACGACTGGAAATCCTTGTAGATATTCACGGCGCTGCGCGGCGAGAACTTGTTGTAGAACAGCGCGACGGATGCGCCGAACTCGCGGGTCAGGTAGCGCAGGCCCGTCTCGTACTGGCGGATGTGCTCGACGGCGCTAAGCTCGACGGGCTTGCCGTTCGCGACCACGGCACCCGCGGTGCTCAAGTCGTTCAAGTCGCCCAGGCTCGGTAGGCGGAACGAATACGACGCCAGCGCGTACACGGCCAGCGGCCGGCTGATGCTGTAGTTACCGCCGAGCGACCAGCCCATGCCATGATAGGTCTTGTTCAGCAGGTTCGGCTGACCGGGGAACTGGATCTCGTTGTCCGCCGCCGTGTCCTGCGTCGAACCGACCACCACGTTCGCCGGGGTCAGGTCGACCGACGTGTTGCGGTCGCGACGATCGACGTTCGCCCGCACGTCCTGCCAGCGCACGCCGGCATCGATTTTGAGCTTGCCCTGCAGCGTCTCCCAGTGGTCCAGCAGATAGGCCGCGTGGCCGTCCGCCTTGATGTGGCTGACGAATCCGAACCAGCCGGGCAGGATCGCACCGCCCGTCGTGAGCGACGGCCCGACCTGGTTGCCGGCGGCATCGACCACGGTCAGGTCGACCATGCGCGAGCGTGCCGCGCTCTCGGACACGAGCAGTCCAGCCTGGAAGTTCGGATCGTAGGTGTAATGGCTGCGATAGACGCCGAACGTGAGGTCGTGCGTGCCGGCCGCGTTGAACGTCTTCTGGCCTTTCAGGTCGAGGACCGTGCTGGCGGCGTCGGTGTCGGCGATGAACGGCACGAGGAAGTTGAGATACGACGCCGGGGCCACGCGCGTGCCGTCGTTCAGGTAGGTGCCGACCACGCCGACGCCTTTCGCGTACTTGGCCACGAAGTCGTCGCGGCTGATGTTGGCGAACTCCGCGCACGTGCCGCTCTTGAAGTAGCCCACCAGCTTGGCGTTGCCGAGGTTGCAGCTCAGCGCCGCCGCGTGCGCCGGCGAAATCACGTCGTTCTGAAAGCGCGCGTTCAGGAAGGTCGCCGCCGTCGCCGTGTCGTTCCCCGTGAAGACCGAATTGAAGCCGCTGCTGCCGCCCGTATGGCGCAGGCCCGCCGTGAGCTTCAGGCCCGAATCGAAGTCGTGACCCAGCTTCAGGGTGAACATTTTGAAGTCGGGGTGGATGCCGTCGGCCTGGTCGATCGTGCGCGTGCCGTATTCGCCGATCATGTTGAAGCGGCGGTTGTAGGGCGATGCCGTCGTCCCGTGCGCAAAATCGATGCCCAGCGGCTGGATCGTGTCCTGGCTGAGCACTGTCGGATTGGCCGGCGTACCCGATTGCGTGAACCGCGGCACCGAGATCGGCAGGTTCTGGTAGAACGCCGTGCGGTCGTCGATCACGAGCGCGTCGAACCGCGCGGTGGTCTTGCGGTCGTCGCTCGTGTAGACGACGTTGCCGCGGATCTGGCCGCCGCGGTCGGCCGTGTAGCCGGTATCGCGGATGCCCTTGCTCTTGCGGTAGTAGCCGCCGACGGCGCCGGTCAGGTTGCGGCTCAGCGGGCCGGACACGAACGCGTCCTGGCGGATGAAGCCGTAGTCCGCGTATTCGAGCTTGTAGCCGCCTTCCAGGTGGTCGCCGCCGGTGCGCGTGATGTGGTTGATGGTCGCGCCCAGGCCGTTCGAGTACAGGATGCCGCCGGGACCGCCCTTGACCGCTTCCACGCTTTCCGTCATGAGGTCGTCGCGGACGAACACGTCGTTGTTCAGGAACGGGGCTTCCGGTTCCTCGTACGCCGGCAGGCCGTCGATCAGTTGCGGCGCGAAGCGGAAGCCGCCGACCACGGGCAGCCCGCGCACCGTGATGTTGTTGCTGGCCTCACCGGCCGTGCTGCCCTCCGCATAGATGCCCGGCAGGTTGCCCAGCAGGTCGGCGGTACTCATCGGCGCCAGGCGCTGGATGTCGTCGGCGCTCAGCGTGTTGATCGAGAACGTCGCGTTTTTCTTCGTCGTCGTCCGGGTCACGCCCGTCACGATGACGACGTTGTTCGGCTCGTCGGTCTTGCTCGCGGCTTGCGCGGCGGCCGGCGGCTGGTCCGGCGCGGCGCCGGCCTGCTGCTGGGCGAACGCGAGGGCGGGTGCCAGCGCGATGACGAGGGCGGCCGAGCGGCCGATATAGGGGGTGAGCGAGTAGCGCATAGGTAATCTCCTGTTTGATATTGACTTCTTTGACTTCGTTTTTCCAGCTGCCCGTCTCGTGAACGGGATGTCCATCGTTGTCATTTCTCGTGAAAAAATAGACGGATCAAGGTTGCGGCATGTCCAGCGCCTCGGCGTCGGCCAGTTCGCTCGTGTACGGCAAGTCCGCGCCGCGGCGCGAACACGTGATGGCGGCGGCCCGCGCGGCGAACCGCAACGCCTCCACCAGTTCGTCCTGCACGAGGCCTTCCACGGCGCGCCGCGTGAGCTTGCCGGCGCGCTGCAGCCAGGCCAGCAGGCCGGCCTGGAACGTGTCGCCCGCACCCACCGTGTCGACGACCGTGACGGGGACGGCCGGCACTTCCACCGCCAGCTGCGACCGCGTGACCGCGACGACGCCCCGCTCTCCCCACGTCACGACGACGAGCGCCACGCCCGCCTCCAGCGACTCGGCGATGAACGTGTCGACGCGCATGCCCGGATACAGCGCGTGGATGTCTTCCTCGCTGACCTTCAGCACGTCGGCGCGGCGCTGCATCCAGCGCACGGACTCGCGCCACGCGTCGACGTCGGGGGCGATCGTCAGGCGGACGTTCGGGTCATAGACGATCAGGCTGCGGCCACGCTGCCGTTCGACCAGCGCACGCAGGCTGGACGCGACGGGCTCGACGACCATGCAGTACGAGCCCACGTGGATGGCCTGCGCGTCGGCGGGCACGCGCGCGAGGTCCGCCGGGTTCACCATCCGCTCCGCCGTGCCGCTGCCATAGAACGTGTAGACCGGCACGCCGCGGTCGTCGACGCCGACCATCACGAGCGCGGTCGGTGCGTCCGGGCGCGGCGCCGCGGCCAGGTCCACGCCCTCGGCCGCCAGGGCCGCGTGCAGCCGGCGCCCGAACATGTCGCGCGACAGGCCGCCGAAGAACGACGCCTTCCCGCCCAGCCGTGCCAGCCCGGTCGCCAGGTTGAACGGCGAACCGCCCTGGCACGCGGACAGGTCGACGGATGCCGCCCGCTCGCCCGTCGCGAACACATCGAACAACGCTTCACCACACACGACGATCATGCTTCCTCCATCACACTGTTGATTGATTTGTTTTCCAGCCGCGCACCGTCGGTGCCGAACACGTGGATCGCGTCGGCCACCGGGGCGACGGCCCAGGCGCTGCCCGGTGCCGGCGGCGCGTCCTTGGTCGAGACGACGAGCGCCCGCGCCAGTCCGGGCACGTCGAGGTGGACATGCGATTCCGCGCCGATCCGCTCGACGAGGGCGACGGTGCCGCGAATCGGGCCGCCGCCATCCGGCACGAGGTGCTCGGGACGCAGGCCGACGATCACCTTGCCGACGGCGGCCGAGCCCTGCCAGGCCAGGGCAACGTCGCCCAGCGCCAGCCTGCCCCGGGTGTCGACGGTGCCCTCGACGAGGTTCATCTTCGGCATGCCGATGAAGCCCGCGACGAACACGTTCGCGGGCCGCTCGTACAACGCCATCGGCGTGCCGATCTGCTGCACGCCGGTCGGTCCCAGCACGACGATGCGGTCGGCCAGCGTCATCGCCTCGACCTGGTCGTGGGTCACGTACACCATCGTCGCGCCCAGTTGCTTGTGCAGGCGCGCGATCTCGACGCGCATGTCGGCCCGCAGCGCCGCATCCAGGTTCGACAGGGGTTCGTCGAACAGGAAGGCGCGCGGCTTGCGCACGATGGCGCGGCCGATCGCCACGCGCTGGCGCTGCCCGCCCGACAACTGCGGCGGCTTGCGGTCGAGCAGGTGCTCGAGCTGGAGCATCCGCGCGACCGTGCGCACGGACGCGTCGATGTCCTTCTTCGGCACGCGCGCCAGGCGCAGGCCGAAGGCAATGTTCTCGAACACGCTCATGTGCGCATACAGCGCGTAGCTCTGGAACACCATCGCCAGCCCCCGTTGCGCGGGCGGCGTCTCGTTGACGCGCGCGCCGTCGATGCGGATCTCGCCGGCGCTGATCTCTTCCAGTCCCGCGATCATGCGCAACACCGTCGACTTGCCGCAGCCCGACGGCCCGACCAATACGACGAACTCGCCGTCCGCGATCGAGAACGAGATGTTCTCCAGGATCCGGTTGGCGCTCTTGCCCCCGTAAGTCTTGCCCACACCGGCCAACGTGATCGATGCCATCACGCGCCCTCCCGTCACCGCTGCGCCGGCACGACCGGCGTGCCGTCCAGCGCGCCCATGCGCCATACGCGCAGCCGCACGACACGGTCCGCAGGCGCCGCGATCAGGCCAAGGCCCGTCGCGTCCGGGCGCGACGGGTACATGCGGCTCGTGATGCTCTTGCGTTCGTTGAGATAGGCCTCGACCATCGAGCGGTCCAGGAAGACGCGCAGCCGCAGGTGCTCGCCGCGCAGGTCGAACGGGCCGCCCTGCACGCCGTACGAACGGGCAGCGGCGTCGAGGGTCGTGTGCGTGCGGTCGACCTCGAAGCGCTGGCGCGCGGCGTCGACGACGAGGTCTGTGTGCTCGGCGTCGTCCGACGTCTTGCGTACGACCAGCCCGCGGCGCGCCCCGTTGCCCGGTGCCGGTGCGAGTTCCAGATCCACTTCCAGCAGGTCGCCTTCGATCCCGGCCAGCCGGGCCGCGGCGGCGGCGGGCGTCACGTCGGCCACGTCCAGCAACAAGTCCTGGCGCAGGCGCTCGACCTCGTCGATGGGGGCCAAGCGCAAGTCGTCGTCCGGGCCGATCGCGAGCGTCACCGGCAGGCCGGCGTTGTGGGCCCAGCCGCTGGCCCATTCATCCTGCGCGCTGCGTTCGCCTTGCGCGATCGAAAAGACGATGGTGCGCCCGGTGCGCGGATCGACGAAGCCGCTGGGCCCGGAAAAATGATGATCGCCCAGGTCGAACACGCGCGGAGCGTCGCTGTCCGGGATGAAGCGTGCCGTGGCGCTGTCGAACACGCCGATCCAGTAATACACCTGCGCCTTCACGTCGGTCAGGAACACGTGGCGCCGACGGCCGTCGCTGCCCTTCCCGATCGGCAGCAGCACGGGCAGTTCGAACGTGCTCTCGAAGCCGGGATAGCGCTGCGCGTCGAGCGTGAACAACGGGCCACGGTAACGCCAGTGGACGAGATCGGACGACTCGTGGACGAACGCCACGCCGCTGCCGCCCGGCACGCGCGAGCCGACGAGCTCGAACCAGCGGTCGCCGGCGTCGTCGCGGAATACGAACGGATCGCGGAAATCGCGCGCGTGGCCGGGGCCGGGCGGCGGCTCGGTCACCGGCAGCGGATACTTCGTCCAGCGCCGCAGGTCCGGATCGGCGGGATCGGCCGGCCGCGCGAGGCCGACCCGTTCGGGGACGGGTGCCTTGTCGTTCCCGGCCGTGAAGAACAGCACCGGCGTGCCGTCCTGCGCATGCGTGGCACTGCCGGACCAGATGCCGTCCGGCGCCAGCGTGTCGTCTTCCGGCGCCAGCGCGATGGCCAGCTCGCGCCAGTGCACCATGTCCGGGCTGACCCAATGTCCCCAATGGATCTGGTGCCAGAACGGGCCGAATGGATTCTTCTGGAAGAACAGGTGGTAGCGGCCGTCCTGGTAGAACGGCGCATGCGGTTCGTTCATCCAGCCGGCATCCGGCAGCGCGTGGTATTGCGGACGATGGCGGTCGCCGGCAAACGTGGACCGGGGGATCGTGACGTCGGCCTGCGTCAGCACCGGCGCCTTGCCGCCACGGGCCGCCAGGTCGGCGCGCATGCGGCTGGCGATGTCTGTCCCCGGCGCGGCACCGGCTTCGATGCGGACCTCGTCCATCAGGCCGAGGAAGGTATTCAGCTGGAACACGCCGGCCACGGTGCGCGGCTGCGAATAGCGGCCGATCGTCAGCGCCTGCGCCGGCAACGAGAACACGCCCGCCGCCGGCGCCGTGCCGCTCGTCACCTGCTCGCCGTCGAGGTACAGCCGGACCACGCGCCCGCGCGGCTCGTACGTGGCCGCCACGTGCGACCACGCGTCCTTCGGCAGCTTGCGGTCGCTGACGCGCAGGTCGAACACGGCGTCGCCGAACCCCAGCTTGATGCCCCAGGTGCCGAAGCGGTACATGCCGAACGCGAAGCCGGACTTCGTCGCCTCGTCGAACTGGCTCAGGAAGGCGGAATACTGGCCGCCATCGCCCCATTCGAACGCGTGCGGCGCCACCCACGCGCTCATCGTCCAGCCGGCGCCGGCCTGCGCGTCCGTCAGGCCAGGGGCCGTGATGTCCGTCGAATACCCGTCGAACAGCAGGCAGCCGCCGCGGATGCAGGCGCCGGCCGGGTGCCACAGCGGGTCGGAATCCGGTTTGAAACGTGCATGGTTGAAGACGAAGTGGACGGGGTCATGGCGGCCCGAGACCGCCTCCGTGGCCTGGCTGCCGCGCTGCTCGTCGAGCTTCCAGGCGGCGATGTCGGTGCCCGCCGCGGCGTGGCCCGCCACGAGCAGCGCCAGCATCCACGCGGCGGGCACATTGCGCCGGCGGGGCCGGCTTGTCTGGTTGAAGCGAATCACGGTGTCTCCTTGTCGTTGTCGTCAGTCCGGTCGTCGTGCCGGCTCGCGGATGTCCATCGTTGTCATCCCGGTGTCAAAAAATCGTCGAGACGGTATCGACCCTGTTCGAACCGCAGCGGGATCGGGTCGCTGATCTGGCCGACGAAGCGGCCGTCCGGTCCCGTGTCGAGGAAGGCCATCAGGCAGTCCTGCCCGGTCAGCGGGTCGCGCAGGATCTTGCCCGCGTAGCGCTTGCAGGGCACCGCGCCGTCGAGGAATCCTTCGGCCGGCCGCCAGGGCCCCAGCGGGTGGTCGGCCACGAGGTAGTGCGTGCCGGAGACGCCGCCGTCGTGGCTCGCGCGCTGCGCCTCGGACCAGTGGTCACGCACATTGCAGAACGTGCAAAACCACTGGCCGTCGCGCTCGAACACCTGCGGCACTTCGAGCTGGCCGTAATGACCGCCGTCGTACACGGGCGCGGTCGCCTCCCAGTGCACGAGGTCGGGCGAGACGGCGTGGCCGATCACGCCCCGCTCGTATTTGGGGCCGTCGTTGCGGCGCGCCGTGAAGAACATGTGGTACACGCCGTCGATCCTGTCGGGCAGCACCCACGGATCGCGCAGGGCACGGTCGTGCCAGCGGCCCGCCTCGTGCTCTTCGTAGAACCGCTCGTCGAGGTCCAGCGCGAGGCCGTCGCCGACGCGGGTCCACGGACCGTCGATGCTGTCCGACGTTGCGTGGCCGATGCGCTGGCGCAGGCCGTTCTCGGCGCGGCACGTGCCCGTGTAGAACAGGTGATAGCGGCCTTCGGCACGGATCACGGAACCGGTCCACGTCGTGAAATCGTCCCACGCGCCCGGCGCGGCCGGACCGAACACGGTGCCCCGGTAATCCCACTGTCGCAGGTCGCGCGACACGGCGTGGCCGATGGAGACGTTCCAGTGGCGCAGGTCCGGATCGCCGATGGCGCGGTCGGCCTGCAGCATGAACAGGTGCTGCTCGCCGCCGTCCTCGAAGTGCCAGAAGTCCCAGATGTATTTGTCGTCGAGTTTGAGTGTCATGATGATGATTCGATTCAGCCCTTGATGCCGGCACCCGCCACCGAGGCGACGAACTGGCGTTGGAATGCGAGGAAGACGGCCAGCACGGGCAGCGTCACCACGGACGCGTAGGCCATGATCTGGCCCCAGGAATTGGAGCGCCCGAAGAACTGCTGGATGCCCGGCTGCACGGGGCGCGCCGCTGCGCCCTGCACGACCATGATCGGCCACAGGTACTGGTTCCATGCGGCGATGAACAGCACGATCGCGGCCGTCGCGATCACCGGCCGGCTGTTGGGCAGGATGATCCGGAAGAACAGGGTCCACGGTCCCGCGCCGTCCATCTTGGCCGCCTCGTCCAGCTCGCGCGGGATGTCGCGGAAAAACTGGTAGAACAGGAAGACGCAGAAGGCATTGGCGAGGAACGGGATGATCTGCACGTGCAGGCTGTTGAACCAGCCGCCATGCCACGTCAGCGCGCCCTGCTCCAGGCCCGGCCACGGCAGCCGCGCCACCAGCGACAGCAGCGGAATCGCGATGACTTCGAACGGAATGATCATCAGTGCGACCACCACGGCCAGCACCGCCCTGCGGCCGCGCCAGCGCATGCGGCTCAGGGAAAACGCGAGCATGCTGTTGACCAGCACACCGCCCGCGACGACGCACGCCGCGATGATGGTCGAGTTGAGCAGGAACAGCGGCAGATTGCTGCGCTCGAAGATGGCCGTGTAATTGGCCAGCGACCAGCCGGCGTCCGGGATGAACGCGGACCAGCTGGTGAGGTTGGCGAAGATGGCGTCGTCGCGTTTGAACGACGAGGCGAACATGAACAGCAGCGGCGCCGCGAACACGACGCCGAGCAGGCACATGACGGCGAACAGCAGCAGCGTACGGATCGACGGCTTCATTCGCGTTCCCCTTTCGCGACGAGGACGTGCTGCAGCACGGAGACGAGCAGCACGATGGCGAAGAAGACCATGGCGATCGTCGACCCGTAGCCGATGTCCTGCTGGCGGAAGCCCGTGCGCACCGCGTGGTAGACGACGGTCGTCGTCGAGTCGAGCGGTCCGCCCTGCGTCATCACGTCGACCTGGGTGAACAGGCCGAACGCCAGCAGCAAGGTCGACACGATCACGAACACGATCGTGTTGCGCAACCCCGGCAACGTCACGTGCACGAAGCGTTGCCACGCGTTCGCGCCCATCAAGGTCGCCGCTTCGTACAGCTCCGGCGAGATCGACTGCAGGCCCGCGAGGAACACGAGCATCTGGAACCCGGCGCCCTGCCAGGCCGACATGACGGCGATCGCTGGCAGCGCATACCGGCTTTCGCCCAGCCAGTCCGGCCCGACGTTCGGATCGCCCGTGACGGCGCGCAGCAGCTCGTTGATCATGCCCCGGTCCGTATTCAGCATGAACGACCAGACGATGGACGCCACGACCATCGACGTGACGACGGGCGCGAAATACACGGTGCGAAAAAAAATGCGTCCGGCGCTGCGCTGATTGACCAGCAGCGCGAGGCCGAGCGCGCCGCCGCATTGCAGCGGCAATACCAGCAGCGCGAACAGGAAGGTATTGATGAGGGAACGGTAGAACAATGGATCCGTCGCCGCCAGCACGACCCTGCGTTCGCCGAGCTGGAACTGCCACGCGGGCCGGTAGTCGGCGAGGCCCGGGCGCGCGCGGCGCGTCTGGCGCCAGGTGGGAAAGCGCACGCCGTCCTCGTCGCGCAGCGTCGCGCCGGCCGGATCGCGCAGGGGCTCGACGGCGACGATTTTCAGCGCCAGCAGGCGCGTGTAATTCTCCAGCCCGACGTACCGCGTCGGCTCCGGCGACACGAGCCGGTGGTTCGTGAACGTGACGGCGGCCGCGAGCAGCAGCGGCAAGAGGATGAAGACGCCGAACAGCAGCAGCGCCGGACCGGCGAAGCCGGCGATCGCCAACGGATGGTCGCGGCCGAGTAGCGTCTTCATTGGCTGGCCACCGCTTTGTGCCGGCCGAAGCCATAACCGTCGTTGCGGGCGATATCGTGTTCGATCGTCTCGACCGCCTCGTCCATCGCCTCGGCCGCCTCCTTGCCGGCCCGCAGATCGGCCATGGCTTTCTCGAACGCCGCCGAGATGGCCGGATAGGCCGGCGTCGCGGGCCGCGGCGTCGCATAGCGTGCCGCGAAGTCGAAGTAGACGCGCCAGTCGCCGCCCGACCGGTAGTGCGCCGTGAGCGCCGCGGCGTTCGCGGTGACCGGCACCAAGCCGGTCAGGCGCGAGAACTCGGCCATCTCCTTGGCGGACAAGACGTGCGTGAGGAACGCCGCCGCGCCCGCGGGATAAGGGCAGCTGCTCGAGATCGCCCATTGCCAGGATGCCGCACCGACCCTGGGCCCGTGACCGAAATCGGGCGGCGGCATCACGACGAGGTCGTCGCCAAAACGTTCGCTGTACTCGCGCGCCTTCCACGACCCCGTGTACTGGATCAGCGAGCGCCCCTGCTCGAAGCTCTTCTCGTCGGCGGGGTTCCGTTCGGCGAGCCGGTCCTTGAACAGGCGCCCGTAGTAGCGGGCGACACCGACGGCCGCATCGCTGTTGAGTACACCGTCGACGCGCAGGTAGTTGCTGCGGTCGATGAGGTCCGTCCCGGCACTCTCGAGCCAGGGCGAAAACGCATAGCTGAACCACTCGCCCGTCGCCTTGCCGTTCAGGTCGAGCGGATAACGGTAATGGCCGGAACGCTTGACCTTCGTGAGGATGTCGTAGAGTTCGCGCGCCGAGTATGGCTGTTCGATGGTCGCGACGCGGACGCCTTCGGCCTGCAGTGCCGAGCGGCGGGCGAACAGCGCCAGCACGACGTCGAACTGGCCCACGCTGTACAGGCGTCCCTGGTACGTGCCGCGCCCGCCCGGCAGCAACGGTTCGACCACCGACGCTGGCAACAGGCGATCGAGGGGCCGGATATTGCCCGCCCAGGCGAAGTTCGGCACGGCCGGCTGGTCGATCGTCATCACGCACGGCAGATGGCCGACGAGCGAGGCCGCCGTGATCGATTCCGTGTACGTGCCTTGCGGGATCGTCTCGACGACGACCTTCCATCGATCCTGGGCGCGGTTGAACCGGTCGACCATGTTCCGGCTCGCGACCATTTCGGCGTCGCCCGTATCGTGGCGCCACATGGTGATCTCGATGGGCGCCGCCAGCGCGCGCGACGCCAGCATGGCGACGATCGGAAGCAGCGCCCGTTTCATCACTTGCCCACCTTGCGCGGCGCCGTCACGGTGCCGCGCAGGACGGCGCGGCACGGCACGCGCAGGACGGTCGCGTCCCGGTCGGCACCGAGCGCGCGCCGCGCGGCGATCGCGCCGATGTCGCGGTACGGCAGCGTGACGGTCGTCAAGCCGGGATCCGATGCTTCCGACAGCAGGCGGAAATCGTCGAAGCCGACGACGGAAATATCTTCCGGCACGCGGATGCCGCGCCGCTGCAAGGTGAAGATGACGCGGATCGCCATCTTGTCGTTACCGCACAGGATGGCGGTGGGCCGGTCGTCCGTCGCGAACAGCCGGTCCAGGCGGTCCTTCAGGTGCGTGAACTCGTCCTCGTCGGGCGTCGTGCCGTGCAGCAGCCACGCTTCGTTCGGCTGCACGCCGTAATCCCGCAGCGCACGACGGAAGCCCTGCATGCGCAGCGTGGTCGCCACCATGCCGTCGGTGAGTTGCAGGAATGCGATCTTGCGGTGGCCGGCCTGCAGCACGGCCTCCACCGCCGCGTAACCGCCCCCTTCGTCGTCCGGCACGACTTGCGCAAACCGGGGTGTCTCCTCGAAGCAGTTGGCCAGCACGGCGGGCGTCTGGCCCAGCGTCTCGTTCACGGTCACGACCCTGTGGAACGTGGTGGCGAAGATGATGGCTTCGACGCGGCGCGTCCGCATGTCCGCCACGAGACGGCTCGCGACCTGCGGCTGCCCGCCCGTCTCGCCGATGATGAGCATCTTGCCCAGGTCCTCGCAGACCGACTGGATGCCCTTGATGATCTCGGACGAATCCGGCGTCGTGGTCAGCCTGTCCGCGATGACGGCCACGAGGTCGGTCGGCCGCCCGCGCAGCATGCGGGCCGCGGCGGACGGCGCGAAATCGAGCGCCTGCATGGCTTGCTCGATCCGCTTGCGCGTCTTTTCCGACACGCTGCTCGCGTCGTTCAGCACGCGCGACACGGTCTTGATCGATACGCCGGCTTTTTCGGCGACATCGTGAATGGTCGACACCTCGTCTCCTTGGCCTTGGGGCCTTTCGGTCGGTTCAATCCGGTCCGGCGCGAGGCGCCGGCGCAAATTGTCCAACGTTGTCATTAATCGGGATGCTATCGGGTTTTTGTGCAGAGGTCAACAACTACGGCTGTCGCATCGAGCCCTGCCGAAGGCCGCCCGCGCGCAGGGCGCTCAAGCGCCCGGCACGCCTGTTCCTTTACGGAAAAGAAAAAGCCCCTTCGCAGGGGCTTTTTCTTTGAAACTCTGGCGGAGGCGGTGGGATTCGAACCCACGATACAGGTTTAAGCCCGTATGCTTCCTTAGCAGGGAAGTGCCTTCGGCCACTCGGCCACGCCTCCAGTCAGCAGCGACGTTTATGCGTCAGCGCTGAGTGCACGCATATTAATAGCCGCACCTCGTTTGGTCAAGGAAGCACGGCTAAATTTTTGAAAAAAGTTAAGCTTGCTCGAGGTTAAACGCCTTGTGCAGCGCGCGCACGGCCAGCTCCATGTATTTCTCGTCGATCAGGACGGAAATCTTGATCTCGGACGTCGAGATCATCATGATGTTGATGCCCTCTTCCGACAGCGTGCGGAACATCTGCGAGGCCACGCCCACGTGGCTGCGCATGCCCACGCCCACGGCCGACACCTTCGACACCTTGGCATCGCCCAGGATCTTGGCGGCGCCGATCTCGGCCTTCACGCCTTCCAGCACGCCCATGGCGCGCTGGTAATCGTTGCGCGACACGGTGAACGTGAAGTCGGTCTTACCGTCGACCGACTGGTTCTGTATGATCATGTCGACC
>Ga0207657_10002977_pt1 | contig 18168 bp, 22 predicted proteins | sample KBSC33metaG_FD_184316 | JGI IMG/M metagenome (GOLD analysis project Ga0207657, IMG submission 184316) | Corn rhizosphere microbial communities from Kellogg Biological Station, Michigan, USA - KBS C3-3 metaG (SPAdes) (version 2) | ecosystem: Host-associated > Plants > Roots > Rhizosphere > Soil ... | reverse complement strand
TACTCGTGTCGGTTGGTCGACCTCGTCTCGAAGCTTCTCTGATGCTTCCACGGTCCGTCGACACGGCCGACGTCGAGGGCAAGGTCGTCCTCGTCAGGTCGGATCTCAACGTGCCGCTCGAAGACGGCCGCGTGGCCGACGACACACGGATCCAGGCATCGCTCCCGACGCTCCGACTGCTGCTCGAGCGTGGCGCCCGAGGGGTACGAGTCTGCTCGCACCTCGGCCGGCCGAAGACGGACGAGGATCGCGCGAAGTACGCGATGGCGCCCGTTCGTGACGCCGTGCAGGCCGCGATCGGCGACGAACGCGTCGAAGTGCTCGAGAACACCCGCTTCAACCCCGGGGAGACCAAGAACGATCCGGGCTTCGCTCGCGAGCTCGCCCAAGGTTGCGACCTCTATGTGAACGACGCCTTCGGCTCGGCGCACCGGGCGCACTCGTCGACGGTCGGCGTGGCCGAGCTGCTGCCTGCGTACGCAGGCCTGCTGCTGCTCGACGAGCTGCGGAACCTGGGCCGCCTGCTCGGTGACGTCGCGCGGCCGTTCGTGATCGTCTCCGGCGGAGCGAAGGTCGAGGACAAGATCGGCGTGCTGCAGAACCTCGGCGAGAAGGCGGACGCGGTCCTGATCGGCGGCAAGATGGCGGAGGACGTGCGCACCGTCAACCCGTTCACCTTCGAGGCGATCCTGCCCGTCGACGTCGTCGCCGCGACCGAGTTCGCCGCTGACGCGGAGACGCAGGTGACGCCGTTCGACGCGCTGCCTGACGGCTGGCTCGGGCTCGACGTCGGGCCGGAGACACGGGACGAGTTCGCGCGGCGCATCGCCGGCGCGCGCACCGTGTTCTGGAACGGCCCGATGGGCGTGTTCGAGTGGCCGGCGTTCGCTGCCGGCACCGTCGCAGTTGCCGAAGCGGTCGCGGGCTGCGACGGGTTCACGGTCGTCGGCGGCGGCGACTCGGTTCGGGCGGTCCACGAAGCCGGCGTTGCCGACCGCATCTCGTGGATCTCGACCGGCGGCGGCGCGTCGCTCGAGCTGCTCGAAGGGAAGGAGCTCCCAGGGGTTAGAGCAATTCCGGGTGGAGGCGATTCCCAATGACGCTGATTGCAGGCAACTGGAAGATGTTCAAAGGGCCGGACGAGGCCGGTGCGTTCTGCCGAGCGCTACGCGACGCGGATCTGCCCGACGGCGTGGACGTCGTCGTCGCACCCCCGTTCGTCTCGCTCGGCGAAGCGGTGCAGGCGCTCGCGGGGACCGAGATCGGGGTCTTCGCGCAGAACTGCCACTGGGACGCCGAGGGTGCCTTCACGGGCGAGGTCTCGGCACCGATGCTGAAGGAGCTCGGCGTGTACGGCACGATCGTCGGGCACTCGGAGCGCCGGCAGTGGTTCGGCGAGACGGACGAGCTCGTCGCCCGCCGCGTGCACCACTGCCTCGAGATGGGCCTGCACGTGATTGCGTGCGTCGGCGAAACGGGAGAGGAGCGCGACAAGGGTGCGACGCACTTGGTGCTTCGCCGCCAGGTGGCGTCGTTCGAGCCTGATCCGAACCTCGTGATCGCCTACGAGCCCGTGTGGGCGATCGGGACCGGCCGCACAGCTACGCCGGAGATGGCGCAGGAGGCGCATGAGACGATCAAGGAGCTGATCGACGTCCCGATGCTCTACGGCGGCTCCGTGAAGCCCGAGAACGCTGCCGAGCTGCTGGCGCAGCCTGCGATCGACGGGGCGCTTGTCGGCGGGGCGTCTCTCGACGTCGACTCGTTCGCGGCGATATGCCGAGCGGCCTCGTAACCCTCGTCATCCTCGACGGCTTCGGGTGCGCACCGGCCGGCCCCGGCAACGCGGTCGAGCTCGCCGACACGCCGGTGTTCGACCGCCTGTGGCGGGAGTTCCCGCACACGACAATCGAGGCGTCCGGGCCGGCTGCGGGGCTTCCCGAGGGCCAGATGGGCAACAGCGAGGTGGGCCACCTGACGATCGGTTCGGGCCGGCGGCTGTACCAGGACCTGGTGCGCGTGAACCACGCGATCGAGGACGGTTCATTCTTCGAGAACGAGGTGCTCGTGTCGGCGTTCGAGCGGGGACGCCGCGTCCACCTGCTCGGGCTCGTGTCGCACGGCGGCGTCCACTCGCATATCGACCACCTGCAGGCGCTGCTCCGCTTCGCCCCCGAGAAGACATGGATCCACGCGTTCACCGACGGTCGCGACGTGTCTCCGACCTCCGCGGTCCGGGACCTGGCGCTCCTGCCGCAGGATCGCATCGCGACCGTGACCGGCCGCTATTACGCAATGGACCGCGACGCGCGCTGGGACCGGTCGGAGCGTGCGTTCGACGCGATCGTCAGGCGCATGGGCACCCCGGCGACCGATCCGCTCGCGGCGGTACAGGCGAGCTACGACGCCGGCATCACGGACGAGTTCATCGAGCCGATCATCGTCGAAGGCGCGCCTGCGCTCGAGCCTGGGGACACCGCGATCTTCTTCAACTTCCGACCTGACCGCGGACGTCAGCTTTCGAGGCTGCTGCTCGACGACGGCGTCGACCTGACGACGATGACCCGCTATGCGTCCGACCTCCCGACGCCCGTCGCCTTCGAGGAGCACGACGTGCCGGCGACGCTCGCCGAGGTCCTCGCCGAGCACGGCTTGAGGCAGCTCCATGTCGCCGAGACCGAGAAGTACGCGCACGTCACCTACTTCTTCAACGGCGGCCGCGAAGAGGTGTGGCCCGGCGAGGATCGGATCCTCGTTCCGAGCCCGCGCGACGTCCCCAGCTACGACCACAAGCCGGAGATGTCGGCCGACGAAGTCGCCGACCGTGTCGTCGAGGAGCTAGGTGACGGGTACGCGTTTTGCGTCGTCAACTTCGCGAACCCGGACATGGTCGGCCACACGGGCTCGATCCCCGCGGTGATCGCGGCGTGCGAGACGGCGGACCGCTGCCTCGGACGCGTCGTCGAGCGCGTGACGGAGCTCGGCGGTGTCGCGCTCGTAACCGCCGACCATGGAAACGCCGAGCGGATGCTCGAGGAAGACGGTGTCAGCCCCCACACCGCACACACGACGAGCCCGGTTCCGCTCGTGGTCACCGCCCCGGGCGCCGAGCTCCGCGACGGGGGTGAATTGGCCGATCTGGCGCCGACAGTGCTCGACTTGTTGGGAATCCGTCAGCCGTCCGAGATGACGGGCCGCCCCCTCGTAAATCGTGGGTAAGGGGGAGGATTTCCGCCGGAAACGGGGATATACTCCGGCACCTTGTCGCTCCCTCAGCCTGATCTGGCGATCCTCCGGAAAGCCCAGCATGGAGACGAGCGTGCCTTCGCCATCATCGTGCGAACCTACGAGACGCCGGTCTACAACTACGTTCTCCGACTGACGAACGGCGACAAGGCGCTGGCCGAGGACCTGACGCAGGAGGTGTTCCTCCGCGTCTTCCAAGGGCTGCCGAAGTTCTCGCTTCGCTGCAAGTTCACGACGTGGCTGTTCCAGGTGACCAAGAACCGCGTCCTCGACGAGCTGCGTGCGCGCGAGCGGCGGCCTTCGACGCCCGTCAATCTCGACGATGCGCCGCAGCTCGAAGTCGTCGATCAGCCCGTCGAGCGGGTCGAGGCGATCGACGCGCTGTGGCGCGCGATCGAGCAGCTCCCAGTCGACCTGAAGATGGCGCTGCTGCTCCGTGACGTGGTCGGCCTCTCGTACAACGAGATCGCCGATTCGCTCGAGATCACGCTCGCGACGGTGAAGTGGCGGATCTTCAAGGCGCGGGAAGACGTTCAGGTCGCGCTTGCCCGGCAGGGCATCACGTTCGGCGACGAAGTCGCCGAGGCAGAAGTCCTCTAGAAGCGGCCGCTAAAGAAACCGCGCTCGGCGACGCTCTCTCTTCCCATGGAGCCGCTCGAGCAGCTGTACCGCGACCGGTACGTCGGCTTTCGCAACGCGCTCGCGCCGGTCGCCGGCAATCGCGAGGCTGCGAGGGACGCAGTGCAAGAGGCGTTCGCGGTCGCGCTGCGCGAGCGGACCACACTGCGGCGCCGCGAGTCGCTGGCTCCGTGGGTATGGCAGATCGCCTACCGGCTGGCACTTCGCGAACGTGCACGGGCGCACGCGGACGAGCTGCCGGTTGACCTCTCGATCCTCGATCCCGAAGGTGACCCGGCGCTCGCAGCGGCAATCCGCACGCTCGCGCCGAGGCGGCGCGTGATCGTGTTCCTCCGCTACTTCGCGGACTTCTCGTACGCGGAGATCGCCGAGGCGCTCGAGTTGAGCGAGGGCACGGTCGCCGCCACGCTGGCGCAGGCTCGTGCCGCTCTCTATCACGACCTGGCGGAGGTGGCAGGATGACCGACGTTCTTGGCGCGCGCTTCGCAGCGCTCGTCGATCACGCAGACGACTCGGATTGGCTCGACGTGCGCCGCCGTGCGCGCGGGCGTGCGCGGCGGTTCGCGTTGCCCGCTGCTGCTGCGGCGGCGTCGATCGTCGCGGCTGCGGCCCTCGGCGCGGGAGGCAACTGGTTGTTCTCCTCGCACGACCGGCAGGTCACCGCGGTGACGCACGTCTCGCTGCACGGGCAATCGTGGCGCGTCGCGCTGACCACCCGGGCGGGCAGCTGGCTGTCGCGCCTTTGTGTGGACATCTCTCGGCCGGACGGCTCGACGATCGACGGTGGGTGCGGGCCGTCGTTCTCGCGGCTCCTCGGGCCTTCGTTCGGTGCTCGCCACTTCAACGTTGCCGGCGGTCAGATCTGGACCGGTGCAACCGCGCCGTATGCGCGCCGGGTCGCAATCACCGACACGCAGGGTCGCGTCTACAGCACGCGGGCGATCGCAGCCCCGCGCGGCACGAAGACGCCGTTTCGCTACTGGGCTCTGGCGCTCGACCGGCCGGCGCGGTCGATCGCCGTCTATGGGGCGAACGGCCGTGTGCTCACAAGGAAGCTCTAGCGCGAGTACCGCCTGAGCCAGGCCTCGAGACTCCGGGCCGCCTCCGCCGGCGTCAGCGCGGGCTGGGAGCCGATCGCATTGACCTGGCTCAGGAGAGGCTCTTGCAGCTTCGCGGGAACCTTCCCCGCGTTGATGAGCGCGATCGTTCGGTCGCGGAGCCGAGGGATGTCCTGCGCCTGGCCGGGCGCTCCCTCGGTGGCGATCCGGTGCGCGAGCACGATCAGCGACGCGCCGTCTGCGTGCTCGAGCTTCGGCCCGGCACTCGAGCCACACCCGGCGACGAGCGCGCTACAGACCGTGAGCGAGACGGCCAGCGAGCGTCTCCGGGAGGGCCGCATCCCGCATCTCCTTCTGTGTCGCGTCGATCGGGTAGGCCACGCGCCGGAAGCCCGCCGTTCCGTCACCGGTGTCGACCAGCACCCACGCCGCACGCGCATCGCCGTCGCGCGGCTGCCCGACCGAGCCTGGGTTGATCAGGAAGCGGCGCTCGTCGAGCTCGACGGTGATACCGCCCGGCGCGAGCCCGCCGTCGATTCTGTCGCCGTCCAGCGCGAGGGCGAGCGCGACGTGCGTGTGACCCACGAGCACGAGCGGCTCCGTCGTCGCCTCGAGCGAGAGGAGCGCGACGTCTTCGCTCAGTACGTACTCCCACACGGGGTCGCGGGGACTCGCGTGGAACAGCTCGGCACCGTCGCGACGCCCGAGCGGAGCGAGCGAGCGGAGCCACGCGCGCTGGTCTTCGCCGAGGACACCTGACGTCCAGCGCGCGGCGGTCGCCGCGTCGCCGCTGAACTCGGCGACGTCGAGCAGCCCGAGCGACGCGAGATCGTGGTTGCCACAGAGGGAGATCGTTGCGCGTTCGCGAATGAGGTCGCAGCATTCGTTCGGCCTCGGTCCGTACCCGACGACGTCGCCGAGGCACCAGATCTCCTCGACCGATTCGTGGTCGATGTCGGAGAGAACCGATTCCAGTGCGTGAAGATTGGCGTGGATGTCCGAGATGACTGCGATGCGCATGGGGAGGGCCGCCACGCTAGCTGTGGCGGCTGTGGCGTGGTGCATCGGAGCGTGGCTTTTGGCACGCACGAGCGTCCCGTCGTTGCACCTGTCGGGCCTTGACGCGCGGCGCTACTTCTCGGCGCACGAGCTCGCACGCTCCCGGAGTTTCAATCGCGGCGAGCAGGGCCTCTACGCCCTGAACCTCATCGCGCAGCTGACGGCGCTCGTCGTGCTCATTCGACTGCTGCCGCGCAGTGTCCACTCGATGGGTCTGGGCCGCATCGCGAGCGCGATCGTCGCCGGAATGGTGCTGCTCGTGACGCTCTGGTTCGTCGGTCTGCCGTTCAGCCTCGTCGACCTGTGGTGGCAGCATCACTGGGGGCTTGGACCGTTCGATGTCCTGAGCTGGCTCACTGCGCAGTGGTCGACGCTCGGGCCCGAGGCGATCTTCGCGATGGCCACGATCACGCTCCTCGTCGGCACCGCGGGGCGCTTCCGACGCTGGTGGTTGGTCGCGGCGCCGATCGTCGTCGTGTTCGCGGCGTTCTTCGCGTTCGTCGCCGGCTGGCTCGCCGCGCTCGCTTCCCACCCGCTCGACGACCCGGCGCTGAAGACGGACGTCGTGCGGCTCGAGCGGATCGAGCACGTGCAAGGCACGCCCGTCCGCGTCCAGGACGTGTCGTCGTGGACAGATCAAGCGAACGCGTTCACCGTCGGCTTCGGGCCGTCGACGCACGTCGTCCTGTGGGACACCGTGCTCGACGAGCGATTCTCGCGCGCCGAGCAGGACGTCGTGATCGCGCACGAGCTCGGCCACGTGCGCAGCCGGCACATCGTGAAGTCGATCGGCTGGACCGCGCTGATCGTGCTGCCGACGTTGTGGCTCTTGGCGCTCGCGACCCGCAGGCGAGGCGGAGTGGGTGATCCGGCGAACCTGCCGTACGTGTTCCTTGTCCTGACTGTGCTCGCGCTCCTGGCCGCACCGCTCGAGAACGTTGTCTCACGCCGCTACGAGGCGGAGGCGGATTGGCGGGCGCTCAACGCGACGCGAGATCCAGCTGCCGACACCTCGCTCTTCCAGGAGTTCGGCAAATCGAGCCTCGAGGAACCGAACCCGCCGCTGCTCGACTATCTGTGGCTCGAGAACCATCCGACGATCGCGCAGCGGATCGCGATGGCGCAGGCGTGGAAGGAGAGGAACCGCTAGCGGTCTTGCGTCTCGGGGAGGTCCTGGATCCCCTTGACGGTCTGATACTTCGAGTAGGCGTCCTGCATCGCGGCCAGCAGCTCCTTCATGAACTGCTGCGACATGTTGACGCGGGAGACCACGACGCCCGGCACATCGCCTTCCTCGACCTCGTGGTCGATGCGGGCGAACGTCAGCGTGAACTCGTAGTCCGAGAACGTGATGTTGGCGAAGTTCGCGTACACGCCCGCGAGCAGCGCGGGATCCATGTGGATGTTGAGCTGCCGCTCGGTGGAGTCGTCATCCATCCCGACTGACCATACCTCGCTAGGTTTGTCGCGTGTCAGCTCCAGCGGTAGACCGCCTTCAGGCGCAGATCTCGGACGCGGTGGGTACTCCGGTCGAGCTCGAGCGTCCGAAAGACGCCTCGCACGGTGATTTCGCGACGAATGTCGCGATGCGCAGTGCGAAAAGCGTCGGCAGGCCTCCTCGCGAGCTGGCGGCGGAGCTCGCCGAGCAGATCGCGAGGCTCGCCGACGTCGAGTCGACGGAGGTTGCAGGACCCGGCTTCATCAACCTGCGGCTGGCCGACTCGTTCTTCGTCGGTGCGCTCGGCGAGGTGGGCGACGGATACGGCGGCGGCTGGGCGGCTGCGGCGCCCGAGCGCGTCCAGGTCGAGATGGTGTCCGCGAACCCGACCGGGCCGCTGCTCGTGTCGCACGCGCGGAACGGGGCCTACGGGGACAGCGTCGCGCGCCTGCTCGCCTTCGGCGGGCACGCCGTCGAGCGCGAGTACTACTACAACGACGCCGGCGCGCAGGTCGATCGCTTCCGTGTATCGGTTGATGCGCTGCGGCGGGGCGAGCCGGTGCCGGAGGACGGTTATCACGGCGACTACGTCCGCGACCTTGCAGCGCAGGACGGCGATCCGCTGCCGCGCATGCTCGCGTCGATCGAGGGCACGCTCGAGCGCTTCGAGATTCATTTCGACAGCTGGGCGCTGCAAAGTGAGCTCGAGCGACGGCTGCCGGAGTTCCTGCCGCGGCTCGACACCTATGAGAAGGACGGGGCGCTCTGGGCGCGCTCGTCCGCGTACGGCGACGAGCAGGACTGGGTGATCATCCGGTCGGCCGAAAAGGGCGGAACGCCCACGTACCGCGCGGCCGACATCGTCTACCTGACCGACAAGCTCGACCGGGGGTTCGACAAGGCGATGTACGTCCTCGGCGCCGACCACCACGCGACGGCGCGCTGGTACGCGGCGATCGCACGCATGCTCGGCTACGACGAGTCCCGCGTCGAGGTGCTGCTGTACCAGTTCGTCCATCTGACGAGCGGGGGCGAAGCGAAGGCGCTCAAGAAGCGCGCCGGGAATGTCGTGTTCCTGGACGACCTGCTCGACGAGGTCGGTGTCGATGCGGCGCGGTGGTACCTCGTCAACCGCGGCCCTGACCAGACGATCGAGATCGACCTCGACCTGGCCGCCGAGAAGTCGAACAAGAACCCGGTCTACTACGTCCAGTACGCCCACGCACGCATCGCTGCGATCCTGCGGAACGCAGGTGGTTCAGGCGCGTTCGTGGCGCCCGAGCACGCGATGGCGCCGGAGGAGCGGGAGCTGATCAAACGGCTCACCGACTTCCCCGTCACGGTCCAGGAGGCTGCCGATCGGCGCGGCCCGCAGCTGATCCCGGCGTATGCGATCAGGCTCGCCGACGACTTCCATCGCTTCTACCACGAGTGCCGCGTGATCGGGTCGCCCGAAGAGGCGTTCCGGCTCGGGCTCTGCCGGGCGGTGCAAGGCGTGATCGCTCGCTGCCTCGACCTGGTCGGTGTGGCAGCGCCAGACCGGATGTGAGCCGCGCAAAGGTGTCAGACACCTTTGGTGTCAGACACCCGAGGGTTCGCGTAGATCCGCCGAACGATCTCCTCGATGTCGGGCTCGGCGACCTGCAGGTCGACGAGGCGCGCCGCCTGCGCGACCCGCGCCGTCAGCTCCGACGCCGAGCCGCGGAAGCGCAGCCACTGGCGCGGGCCGTCGACGCGGTCGACGACTGCGCCCTCGACCTCGATGGGCGGTGCCGGCTCCTCGAGATCGATCACGAGTGTCCGCTCGCCGCCGTAGCGCTCCCGCAGATCGGCGATCGCGCCGTCCCAGATCAGCGACCCGTGGTCGATCACGAGCAGGCGGTTGCACAGCCGCTCGATGTCGCCGAGGTCGTGCGTGGTGAGCATCACGGTGACGCCGTCTTCGCGGTTGATCTCGACGAGGAAGTCGCGCACGCGCTGCTTCGCGACGACGTCGAGCCCGATCGTCGGCTCGTCGAGGAAGAGGAGCTCGGGGCCGTGGAGCATCGCCGCTGTCAGCTCGCCCCGGATTCGTTGCCCGAGGGACAGCTGGCGAACAGGAGTGTCGAGGAACGGATCGAGCTCCAACACGTCCCGAAATCGCGCAAGGTTGGCGCGGTGACGCTCGGCGGGGATGCGGTAGATGTGCCGGAGCAGCTCGAACGAGTCGCGGAGCGGCAAGTCCCACCAGAGCTGGATCCGCTGGCCGAACATCGCTCCGATTCGCCGTGCGAGCTCGATTCGCTTCCGTGACGGCTCGAGGCCGGCGACGGAGATCTGCCCCGCGGTGGGGACGAGGATGCCGGTGAGCATCTTGATCGTCGTCGACTTGCCTGCGCCGTTCGGCCCGAGGTAGCCGAGGAGCTCGCCGCGGTCGACGCGGAACGAGATGTCGTTCACGGCGTGAACGACGTGACGCTCGCGCCGGAAACGACCGCGGCGCACCACGAAGTCCTTGCGGAGGCCTTCGACTTCGATCATCCGCCGGCGCTCCGGTAGTGGCGGACGGCGAACCGCCACACAAGTCCCGCGACGACCGCGGCAGCTGCGGCCACGGCGGGCGAGCAGAACTCGAGGAAGCGCGGCAGCCCGAGTGGATCGGTTTTGCCGAGCACGTACAGCGCCGGGAAGTAGCAGACGAAGGCGAGCGGGATGACGAACCCGAGGAGCCGCCGGAGCCACGTCGCGTAGATGTCGAAGGGGTACTGCGCCATCGCAGTGCCGCCGTAGGTGAAGGCATTCGTGAACTCGCCGCCGTCCGTCGTCCAGAAGGCGATACACGCGCCGACGACCCAGATCGACGAGAAGATGACGATCGCGCTTGGCACCGAGACGGCGAGCACGAGCGCGCGGAGGACTGTCCAGTGGATCGTCAGGGTCGACAGCGCGTAGACGAGCACGATCGAGCCCTGGATGACTCGGGCAATCCGACGGAGCGCGAAGTCGGATGCAATCACCTGGAACAGCGTCCCGCGCGGACGCACCAGCACGATGTCGAAGTTGCCGTCGCGGATCTTCTGCGGGAACTGGTCGAGCTGTCCGATCAGCATGTCCGTGACCGCAAACGTGATCGATGAGAGCGCGTACAGGAATGCGACCTCATGCACGTCCCAAGCGTTGAGCCGCGGGACGTTCCGGAAGATGACCAGGATGACGAGGAAGTCGATGAACGAGATCCAGAACGAGCCGAACGCGTCGAGCGCGAACGAGATCCGGTACTGCAGCTGAGACCTGATCTGGGCGCCGACGAGGCGACGCCAGACGAGAACGGCATCAACCACCCTGTACGACCACCTTTCGCGTCGCGCGTTGCAAGACGAACTGTCCGATCGCGAGTAGCGCGAGTGCCCAGAACAGCTGCAGCGCGAGCATCCCGAGCAGAGCAGCTCCTTCGCGCTTCCCGAGCCAGATGTCGACCGGTGTCTGGATCACGGAGCCGAACGGCAGCGCGTAACAGATGTCGCGCAGTACGGGCGGCATGAATCGGAGTGGGATCGCCATGCCGGAGAAGAAGACGATGATCGTCGTCGACAGCGTGATGATGCCCCGGAAGTCGAGGAGCCAGAACGCGACCGAGTTGTAGATGAACCGGAAGCCGAAGCTGACGACGACGGCGAGCGTGAGGCTGAGAACGAAGGCGAGCGCGTCGAGCGGAGACGGGTACCGCAGGTCGAAGACGAGCGCGCCGAGGACGAACGGCGGCAGGCCCCGGAACAGGAAGTGGTACGGCGCCCGGCCGAGGTCGAAGGCGAGCCAGTAGCGCTGGGGGTTCAGCGGCCGCAAGAGATCGGTCGTGATGGAGCCGTCCCGGATCCGCCAGGCGAGCTCCCACCAGCTGAAGATGTAGACGGTCATGATCATCGACTGCGAGAGCCAGACGTAGGTGACCGCGTCTCCGGCATCGAACCCGCCGACATCGGTTCGGCTCCGGTAGACGGCGAGCAGGATGTAGGCGAGCAGGAACCCGAAGATGGTGTTCGTGAACGCTCCCGCGACGGTTGCCCAAGGGTAGGCGGCGTAGCGGCGCCAGCCGCGCTTCGCGATCTCCCAGTCGAGGCGCACGCTCGCCACTCTAGGATGAGGCGCCGATGGCCAGCACGCGCCCAGACCGGAACCTCGCGCTCGAGCTGGTGCGCGTCACCGAAGCCGCGGCGATGGGCGCCGGGCGCTGGATCGGCCGCGGCGACAAGAATGCGGCCGATCAAGCCGCCGTCGACGCGATGCGGGCGATGCTCGACACGGTCGCGATGAGCGGCGTCGTCGTGATCGGCGAGGGGGAGAAGGACGAGGCGCCGATGCTCTACAACGGCGAGGAGGTCGGCGAGGGCGGCGGGCCTGAGGTCGACGTCGCGGTCGACCCGCTCGAGGGCACGCGCCTCACGGCGCTTGGGCAGCCGAACGCGATCGCGGTGATCGCGGCCGCCGAGCGGGGCTCGCTGTTCTACCCCGGCGCCGCCGTCTACATGGAGAAGATCGCGGTCGGCGCCGACGCGATCGACTCGATCGACATCAACGCCTCGCCTGCGGAGAACATCGCCGCGGTCGCGAAGGCGAAGGGCCGTCGCGTGACCGACATCCGGGTCACCGTGCTCGAGCGCGACCGCCACGACCAGCTGATCGGCGAGCTGCGCGAGGCGGGCGCGCGCGTGAACCTGATCCGAGACGGCGACGTGGCGCCGGCAATTGCCGCGGCGCGCCCTGAGACGGGCGTCGACATGCTCTACGGCGTGGGCGGGACGCCCGAGGGTGTGATCTCCGCATGCGCGCTCAAGTGCGTCGGCGGCGGGATCCAGGCGAAGCTCTGGCCGCGGTCGGACGACGAGCGGCAGGCCCTCGTCGACGCCGGCTACGACGTCGACCGCGTCCTCACGACGGACGACCTCGTCACGAGCGACAACGTGTTCGTCGCGGCAACAGGTGTCACCACCGGTGCGCTCCTGCGCGGCGTTCGCTACGTCCGCGACGGGGCGATCACCGATTCGATCGTGATGCGCTCGCGCTCCGGCACCGTCCGCCGGATCGAGGCGCGGCATCAACTGACCAAACTGACGCAGTTCACGGGAAGGGAGTACTGATGGGGATCGGACTTGACGAGCTCGGCTACCACGAGAAGCTCTACATCCTGGCGTTCGACCATCGCGGATCGTTCGAGAAGATGGTCGGTGACGTCGACCGTGTGCCCGGTGCGAAGACGCTGATCTGGGAAGGGTTCCAGCGGGCGGTCGAGCTCGGTGCGCCGAAGGCGTCCGCTGGTGTCCTGGTGGACGGGCAGTACGGGCCGACCGTCGCACGCGAAGCGAAGGCGGGCGGCTACAAGCTCGCGATGCCGGTCGAGAAGTCCGGCCAGAACGAGTTCGATTTCGAGTACGGCGAGCAGTTCGGCGAGAAGATCGAGGAGTTCGACCCCGACTTCTCGAAGGTGCTCGTCCGCTACAACCCCGAAGGCGACAAGGCGATGAACGAGCGTCAGCTCGGGAAACTGCGCCGACTCTCGGAGTGGCTGCACGAGCATCACCGCAAGTACCTGTTCGAGCTGCTCGTCCCGGCCGAGCCGGAGCAGCTCGAGAAGGTCGGCGGCGACGCGGACCGGTACGACACCGAGCTCCGCCCCGAGCTGATGATGGAAGCGATCCTCCAGCTTCAGAACGGAGGCGTCGAGGCGGACATCTGGAAGATCGAAGGGATCGACGACCGCGAGGCATGCCGCGAGATCGCGCAGCTCGTCCGTCGTGAGGGCCGTGAGCGCGTCTCGTGCGTCGTTCTCGGCCGCGGCGCGTCCGATGCGAAGGTCGACGAGTGGCTGCGGGCCGGCGCGGGCCTCGATGGGTACGTCGGGTTCGCGATCGGGCGCTCGATCTTCGGCGAGTCGGTGAAGGCGTACGCGGGCGGAGACGGCTTCGACCGTGACGCGGCGGTCGACAAGATCGCGCGCAACTACCTGCGGTTCATCGAGGTGTACGAGGGCGCACCGGCTCCGGCGTAGACTTCCGGTATGCGGTCGTTTCTGAACCGCGTCCTCGTGAGGCTCGGGCTGCGCAAGCAGCCCCCGCCGGACATCGGCGTTCGGGAGCCGAGGCGCCCGGTGCCGTCCTCCTCGGGCGGGGCGATCTCGCTCGAGCCGGACGATCGGTGACCCGGGCTAGAATCGCCGGCACGCGGGCGTAGCTCAGTTGGTAGAGCATCAGCTTCCCAAGCTGAGGGTCGAGGGTTCGAGCCCCTTCGCCCGCTTACGGTAGGAAGTCCCAGGACCTTCGTCTGGGTTCCGGGGACAGACGGTCAATTTGACGTAGAAGTGGGTTGACTTCCGCGTGCCGCAGGCGCACGATCGGGGGCAGGCGACGGCCGGGAGAGCCGCCGCCGGAGTTCGATTTCGGGGAGAGGTCGTATGGTTGTACAGAGCATTGCGCTCCCGAAGGTTTCGGGAGGCCCGCGCGATCACGAGCTTGCGGTCGAGCTTGCGGTCGTCCCGGCCGAAACCGCCGCGGCACCAGCCCTGGCGGGCCGCTCGTTCCACGCCCCGCTGCTCGTTCCGGTGCTCGTCGTAACCCAGGCTGCCTGGCTCGCCCTGCTCTGGTACGGCGCGGTCCGCGTCCTGTTCTAGGCGCTCGCCGCAGTCGGCGGCTCAGCGGCGTCCATCTCGAGCTTCACGTCGAGGCCCTCGGCGCGTTGCCCGGCCTCCCATGCGCGCAGCCGGAGATAGAGCGCCAGCCGCATCGCATCCTCGCGGTACGAGCCCAACAGGCTGACACGCACTTCGCACGTCCCGACCGGCTCGACGGCGATGTCGGTGGCCGCGCTGAGATAGGCAAGGAGAAGGCGCGTCGCAGCGCTGCTGTTGGTCCTGACGATCGTCATTGCCGCAGACCGGCCAGGGATGCCGGTTGACCTGACCTTGCGCTTTGTGTCGGGACCGGGCAATCGCCCGATTGGAGGAGCCACGAACAATTTTACGCCGCGCTAACGTTCGGCGCCCACGCGGCGAGCATCATCGCGACGAGCACGCCGGTCGCGACATCCGACGGCGTGTGCGCGCCCGACGCGACGAGCGCAAGCGGCACGGTGGCCGCCCACAGCACTGCGAACCGCCCCGACCGCCACGCCGCAGCAACTGCACCCGCCAGGACGAGCGCACGGATCGTGTGGCCGCTCGGCAGCGACGTATCGAACGCCGGGACGTGGACGGTGTCGTGGTAGAGGTCGGGCTTGCGAAGCGTCAACTTGCCTGCGAGCTCGATCGCGTTTCCTGCACACCACAGCAGTAACCACACGATTGCATCGGGACGCGCGAGCTGCCGGGCTGCGACCAGGACGATGAGCAGCGAAGGCAGGACGGCTGCCGGGTACGTCCACAGCTCGAGGGCTGTGTTGGCGAACGGGGGCTCGAGGCTCGGCACCGTCAGCGCACCGAACGACACGAGCGAGTGGTGGTGGATCTCGAGCCAAGGCATGAGGTGGTCGACCGTGTACTGGTCGAGGCTGCGCAACACGCCGGTCGCGGTCAGCGTCGCCATCAGCGCGGTCAGGACCCCGCCGGCAATCGCGAGGCGGGGGCGGCGTGGCGCAAGCGGCGTCACGCGAAGTGGGGGCGAAGCCTCTCGGCCGTCCGGAGCAAGTGCTCGGGAAGGACCTTCACGTCGCCGAGGACGGGCATGAAGCTCGTGTCGCCGTTCCAGCGCGGGACGACGTGCTCGTGGACGTGACCTTCGATCCCGGCGCCGGCGACGCGGCCGATGTTCCAGCCGAGGTTGAAGCCGTGCGGGGCGTACTCCAGGCGCAGTGCCTCGATGCCCCGTGCCGCCAGCGCGTGCACGTCCGCCGCTTCGCCGGTCGTGAGGGCGCCGAAGTCACTTAGGTGCCGGTGGGGCGCGACAAGCAGGTGCCCAGACGAGTACGGGAACTTGTTCAGCAGCACGAGCGCCTCGTCGCCGCGGTGAATGAGCAGCTCCTCCTCGGGCTCGCAGAAGATGCAGCAATCGAGTTCGTCGGCGTGCTGGACGTACTCGAGGCGCCACGGCGCCCATAGCGGTTCGGGCATCGCACGAGCGTAGTCGCAGAACGACAAAGGGGAAGCCGCTGCGGCGACGGCTCCCCCTCTGCGATCTTCGTCCGACGACCAGGAAGGCGAGTCCCTAAGCTCGCGATCCGAGCGTGCACTTCCAGAGTTCCCGACGGTAGCTCCGACCTAACTCCCTCGAAGGAGGGATCTTTGCCGTCACCCTTTGGCGGCGAACGCGATCAGCGCGATCAAGAGCGCGGCCACCGCGAGAGAGACCAAGAACCCCGTCCGGAGCACCGACCGCGGTTGAAAGGCCTTCGCGTAGGTGCGGGCCGACCAGTTCGCCCACTCTTCGCGATCGCGGTCATCGTCCACGGTCAGAGCCAGCGCTTGTACCGGAAGTAGGCGACCATACCGACGACCGACACGATCATCCCTCCGACGATCACCCAGAACCCTGTCGCCGTGAACTCACCCGGGAAGTGGACGTTCATGCCGAAGATCCCGGTGATCACGAAGAGCGGCAGCATGATGAACGAGATGAGCGTGAGGATTTGGAGAACCTCGTTCTGCCGATGCGAGACGATCTGCTCGTTCGTGGTCTCCAGCGCCTCGACCACTTCCTTGTAGTTGTCGAGGATGTCCCAGATGCGCTCCGCCCCGTCGACGATGTCGTCGAAGTAGAGCTCGAGCTCCTCCGGCAAGAACCGCTCGACGTGGCGCTCGAGCAGCCGCAGCGTCGAGCGCTCCGGCTTGATGATCTTCCGGTAGCTGATGATCTCCTGCTTGACGTTCGAGATGTCGCGCACGACTTCTTCGGAGCGACCCTCGAACACGTCGTCCTCGAGCGAGTCGAGCTTGTGCCCGATCTTGTCGAGGATCGGGAAGCAGTAGTCGAAGAGATCGTCGAGCACCTCGTACAGGAGCCGTCCCGAGCCCTTCGAGAACAGCCCCTCACGGAAACGCTCGTCATCGCGGCAACGCTCGAACAGTCGCGTCACCGGCAACAGCTCCACCGTGGGGAGCGTGACGAGATAGTCGGGGCCGACGAACACGTCGAGCTCGCCGGCATTCAGCCGCTGGATCGACCGGTCGTACACCGGAAAGTGGAGGACGCCGAACAGGTAGCCGTCGTCGGCGTAGTCGTCGACCTTCGGCCGCTGGCGCTTCGACATCACGTCCTCGACGTCGAGCGGGTGCCAACCGAAGCGGTCCGCGAGGTCCTGCGCCGCGTCGAGCGACGGGCCGTCGAGGTGGATCCAGGTCAGGCCTGCGGCAGTGAGCTCAGCGGGCCGGGCAGGCGGAGCCGCCACGGCCACGGCCGTGTCCCTCGTGCGCGCGCGACGGATGCGAGGCAGGCTCGGCATCGGTACTGAGCGGGTCCTCGAGCACGGGAATCATTGGCATATTCGCCATTCTACCGCGGTTTCCCGCTTATTCGGCGGTATCTTCGCCGCGTGGAGCCTCGCTGGTGGACGTTGCGCCCCGCACAGAGCCTGAAGCCCGCGAGCTACGTCTGCCCGTTCTGCGACACGATGCTGCATGCGACGAGCGAGCATGCGCTCGTCGCACCCGAGGGTGACGTGTCGAAGCGGCGGCACGCGCACGTGGCGTGCGTCGCTGCGGAACGTCGTGCCGGCCGGCTCGTGACCGAGGACGAATGGCGCCGCAGGCGCTAGGCGAAGTTGAGCAGCGCGACCACGGCGAACACGGGGGCAGCGACCGCATAGAGCCCGACCGACATCCCGCGGCCGCCGACCCGCCACGCGACCGTCGCTGCGATCGCGGTGATCACGCAGGCGAACATGTCGATGATCCCGACGACGATCTGGAGGGCGCGTACGCCGGTGAAGTACACGCCGACGGACACCAGGACGACGATCGCGAGCTGAATCGCCTCGCGGCGCAGCGTCTTTGGATTGAGCGTGCTCTCGGGCCGGAAGGCCATCGCCGCGAGAGGCTACCCTGGCGCCCGATGGACTGGGGCATCTTCCACGCGATCAACGCGCTCGGCCGTCACGACGACGGGCTGCAGGACACGGCGTTGGCCTACAACGCGGTCGCGATCTTCGCGATCGTCGGGATCGCAGGGCTGCTGTGGTTCCTCGCCCGTCCGAACGGGCCCTTGAAGGCGAAGTTCGCCGCCGCCTCTGCGGCGTTCTCGGTGGTGCTGGGGTTGCTGCTGAACGTGGTCGCCGGGTCGTTGTGGCATCACGACCGGCCGTTCGTCGACCACCCGCACAAGACGCTGCTGCTCATCCACCACGCGGCCGACAACTCGTTCCCGAGCGACCACTCGACGGTCGCATTCGCAGCCGCGTTCGCCGTGCTCGTCTTCTATCGCCGTCTCGGCGGGCTGCTCGTGATCGGTGCGGTTGGCGTTGCGGTCTCGCGCGTACTGCTCGGCGTGCACTACCCGGTCGACGTCGCGGCGAGTGCGGTGATCGGAGCCGCGTCGGCGGCGATGGTCACGACGGCGGGGCGGCCGTACGTCGCATGGGTCGTGCGGCAGGCGAGCAAGCTGTCCGATCCGGTTGTGGCGGCTGCACGCAGCCTCGTCATCCGGCACTAGCGAACCGATCGCTGCCTAGCTGATGCGCCCGGCAGGAATCGAACCTGCGACCTTTCGCTCCGGAGGCGAACGCTCTATCCCCTGAGCTACGGGCGCGCGGGGAGTGCGTAGTCTAGCCCGC
>Ga0207657_10002975_pt1 | contig 18171 bp, 11 predicted proteins | sample KBSC33metaG_FD_184316 | JGI IMG/M metagenome (GOLD analysis project Ga0207657, IMG submission 184316) | Corn rhizosphere microbial communities from Kellogg Biological Station, Michigan, USA - KBS C3-3 metaG (SPAdes) (version 2) | ecosystem: Host-associated > Plants > Roots > Rhizosphere > Soil ... | reverse complement strand
GAGGTTGGTCTGCCCGAGCTCGCCGGGCAGCAGCATCGTCACCAGAGCGAGCAGTGCACCCCAGCCGAGCAGGACGACCTCGACGACCCGCCACCGCCGACCGGGGAGTCTCCCGTCGGGAAACCGCAGCAACATCTCCAGCGCGGCGACCTGTGCGGGGATCCAGGCCCAGTTGGTGGCCCAGAGCAACACGGCCGGCGCCGACACGAGTCCCGCCGCGACCGCGCCGACGCCACGCGGCCCCGAAGAAATTGTGGTGACCGCGCAGAAAAGGTCGGAAAACCTGCAGAACGTGCCGATCAGCATCCAGGCGCTCGGCACGCAGAAGCTGGACGAGCTGAACGTCTCCAACTTCACCGATTTCACGAAGCTGTTGCCGAGCGTCTCCTTCCAGACGTCACAGCCAGGATCGACCAGCGTTTATATCCGCGGCGCGGCGTCGGGCGGCGACGGCAACCATTCGGGCTCCTTGCCTTCGGTCGGCGTTTATCTCGACGAGCAGCCGATCACGACGATAGGCGGCAATCTCGACGTCCATATCTACGACATCGCGCGGATCGAGGCGCTGTCGGGTCCGCAGGGCACTCTTTACGGTGCCTCGTCGGAATCGGGCACGTTGCGCATCATCACGAACAAGCCTGACACCAGCCATTCCTATGGCGGCATGGATGTCGAGGGAAACACCGTCCATTCGGGCGGCAAGGGCGGCAAGATCGAGGGTTTCTATAACGCCCCTCTCTCCGAAAGCGCCGCAATCCGCCTGGTCGGCTTTTACGAGCATGATGCGGGCTATATCGACAATATTCCCGGCACGCGTACCTTCTGCGACGGCACCCCCGCCTGCGGCCCGGGCATCACGGTCGACAACGCCGCCGTGGCCAAGAAGAATTATAACGACATCGACGTCTATGGCGGCCGCGCCGCGCTCAAGATCGACCTTAACGACAATTGGACCGCAACCGCGACCGTCTTCGGGCAGGACCAGAAGAACCACGGCACGTTCGGGGAAGACCCCAAACTCGGCGATCTCAAGGTCCAGCATTTCCTGAGCGATTATACCCACGATCGCTTCCTTCAGGGCGCGCTCACGATCGAGGGCAAGCTCGGCAATTGGGACCTGACCTATGCGGGCGCCTATCTCGTCCGCAAGATCAATGCGGCCACCGATTACACCGATTATGCCGAGGCCTATGACGCGCTCTATTCGAGCTATGGCGGCCTCGCGGGCTATTTCTATTACAAGGACAATGCCGGCAATCAGATCAAGCCGCTGCAACATGTCATCGGCACCGACAAGTTCAACAAGATGAGCCAGGAACTCCGCATTTCCTCACCGGTGAGCGAGCCGTTCCGGCTGGTCGGCGGCCTTTTCTACCAGCGCCAGTATCACAACATCCGGCAGGACTATCAGGTGTCTGGTCTGGCCAGTTCGCTGTCGGTCAACAGCTATCCCGGCACGCTGTGGCTGACCCAGCAGAAGCGCGTCGATCGCGATTATGCAGTGTTTGGGGAGGCCGCGTACGACATTACGTCGAACCTCACGCTGACCGGCGGGCTGCGCTACTACAAGTTCGACAACTCGCTGATCGGCTTCTTCGGCTTCGGCCGCAATCCAGCCGGCCCGCCCTATAATGCAGCGGGCAGTTCGCGCACTGGTGTGGCGGCCTGCTACAATACCGACGGCAGCACCGTCCGCAGCAATCCCGGCGGCACTCTCATCCCGGCGGATGAGGCCGGCGCGCCCTGTACCAACCTGGGCGTGTTCCAGAATGGTAAGGTGGTGCCCAAGCATAACAAGGACGACGGCTTCATCCACCGGCTCAACCTGACGTGGAAGGCCGATCGGGATCATATGCTGTACGCGACCTGGTCGCGCGGCTTCCGTCCCGGCGGAATCAATCGCCGCGCCGCCATCGCGCCCTACAAGGCCGATTATCTTACCAACTATGAGGTAGGCTGGAAGACGAGCTGGCTCGACCGTAAGCTCCGCTGGAATGGCGCTGTGTTCGTCGATGATTGGAAGAATTTCCAGTATAGCTTCCTCGGGGCGAACAGCTTCACCGAGATTCACAATGGCCCGAACGCGCGTATCAAAGGGATCGAGTCCGATATCAGCCTGTACCCGGCGCCGGGCCTCAGCCTGACCGCCACCGGCGCCTATCTCGACGCGAAGATCCGCAACAATCTGTGCGCGACCGACGATCCGACCTTCCAGTGCACTGGTGCCGGGGATTCGGTAGTGGCGCCCAAGGGCACGCGCTTGCCTGTCACCCCCAAGTTTAAGGCCAATGCGACCGCGCGCTACGAATGGGAGCTTGGCCCCGGCAAGGCACATCTGCAGGGCGGACTGACCCATTCGAGCTCCGCGTCGTCGGCGTTGCGCATCGGCACCAGCACCACCGACCAGCCGCCGCCGCTCAAGGGCTATAATCTGGTCGATTTCGCGGTAGGCTATGCATGGAGCAACTTCACCGCCGAACTCTTCGCGGAAAACGCGTTCGACAATCGCGCGCAACTCTCCGCATTCGAGGAATGCGGCAGTTGCAGCCAGCGGCCATATTATGTGGTCTACAGGCCGCGCACGATCGGCATACGTTTCGGTACCAAGTTCTGATCAAGGCGGGCGGGGGCTCAGGCCCTCGCCCGCCTTCGTAATTCAGTTCGACAAGCGCCCGATCAAGACTTTCCAATAAGCGACGCCCGGCGCGATATTGTTGACCGGGGTCCGCTCATTGAGCCCGTGCGAGAAGTCGTCGCTATCCTTCATAAAGATCGGGGCGACGCCGTAGCTCGGCACGCCGCGCACGCGAAACCACATGCTGTCGCTTGCGCCCGATGCCATCGTGGGAATGATGGGGACCCCCTTATAATTGAGGTCCAGCCCCGCGCGCACCGCGGCCGTGACATCTGCCCGCATCGGCGATGGGGGACTGGCCGTGGTCCCTATGTTGGTGAACTGGATAGTCATCTTCGGGTCGTTGGCGACGTGGGTCAGTTCGTCCTGCACCGCCTGGAATGAAGTTCCGGGGAAGATCCGGCAATTGATGTTGGCGGTCGCGCGCTGCGGCAGAGCGTTAAGCGCGTGGCCCCCATTCACCATCGTGGCGACGCAGGTCGTGCCGATATGGCCCACCTGGGTTGGATCCGCCGACAAAGTAGCGATCGCCTGCGCGTCGGCAGGGTTGGCGGCGAAAGCGCGCATCGCCGCGCCCATCTTCGGCTCCGCACGATCTGCGGCGGCCAGGAAATAGGCCTTGGTTATCTCATTCAGTTGCGGCGTGAACCGGTGTTCGCCGATCCGCGTCAACACCGCCGCCAATTCGTAGATCGCGTTCTCCTTGCGCGGCGCGCTTGAATGGCCGCCCGGATTGGTGAACGTCAAAGTATAGTCGCCATAGGCTTTTTCCGCGCCCTCCAGCGCGAAATATAGGGGGTGGCCGTCGCCGCCCAGGCTGCCGCCGCCGCTGTCGCCATTCAGCAGCATGTAGGCGTCGGGAAATTGCGCAGCCATCATCTGCGTCGTCTTCATGATCGTTTCCTCGTCGCCCGAAAGGGCCAGGATCACGTCGCGCTTGGGCACGAAATGCTGGCGTTTCAGATCGATCAGACTGGCGATCATCAGTGCGTCGTCGAACTTCATGTCGGTCGCGCCGCGTCCATAGATATAGCCGTTCTCGATCACGGGCGTGAACGGATCGCGTTCCCAGTCGGCCGGCTTGGCTTCGACCACGTCCATATGGCCGGAAAGCAAGAGCGGCTTCAGCTTGGGATTCGAACCCCGGTAGCGGGCGACCAGGAAAGCAGTGTCGTCGACCGGGGTGATGGTAATGTCGTCGGCCGCGAAACCGCCGTCGATCAACGCCTGCTTGAAGTAAGCTGCGAGCTGGGGCGTCTGGTTACCGGGCCCGGAGACGCTGCGGAAGGCGATCGCGCGCTTGAGCAGATCGAGCGCCTGCGCCTCGGCGGCCGGGTTGGGCCCGGCGAACGCCGGGGTCGCCATGCTGAACGCGCACGCCGCGATCATGATACTGGAACGCAAGGATAAGTTGCTGATCGGCATGGGATTTCCCTCGCTGTGATATGCCATCCTATAGCGGTTGCGGCGGAAGGGAAGCGGTGCAGGTCTCAACGCCTCAGGATTTGCGTGGTCCGCCAGAATCTCCCTCCGCCGGAATATGCAGCACGGCGCGGTCTCGTCCTTCGTTCTTGGCTTTGTACAGTGCGCCATCCGCGTATGAAATGGCTGGTCCGAGCTTCGTCGGGAGCTTTGGGCAGACATGGACGCCGAAGCTCGCGGTCAGCCCGCCCCGAATGAAGTCGGTCGCGGAAATCAGCAGGCGCAGCTTATTGGCCATTTCCATCGCCGCCTGCGCGTCGCTGACGCGGGCGATCAGCAGGAATTCCTCGCCACCCCAGCGTGCAATCAGGTCGGCGTCGCGCGTATGGCTGCGCAGCAACGCGGCGAACGCCACCAGTACGGCGTCGCCCTGCGCGTGACCGAAGCGATCGTTGACCGATTTGAAGTGATCGATGTCGATCAGCATGATCGCGGCCGGGTTGCCGCCGCCATGGGCCAGCATTTGCCGATAAAGTTCGGTTGCACCCAGCCGGTTGTGCAGGCCGGTCAGATGGTCCCGCCTTGCCGCTTCCTGGGCGAGCTGGGCTTCGCCCTGTGCTGCGGCATGGAGCAAGCGCCGCCGCGTGAGATCGCTCTGCAGGTCGAGAATACGCGAGATCAGGAACAGACAGATCAGGATGATCCAGCAGCCCAATATTCCAAGATACCATTGGTCGATCGCCACGATATTGCCGCGCAGCGCTATGCTGCGGACGTCGAAATCATACCGGCCCGCCTGGGCGCTGCTGCCGGTGTCGATTTCGATCGCGACGACGTTGCTGAATTGGGCCTGGCTCAGCCTATAGGGAACCCGGCTCTTCTGGATCCACCAATCGGCGACCTTGAAATCACTGAGCTTCGCCTCGATCCGCTGGTGGCCATTGCGGACCGGCAATTCGATCTGATTGTACTTGGCCGTGTCGGGGCGGCCGGCGACGCTATATTCGGGGTCGCGGTTCTTGAGGTAGACGCGGATGGAATCGCCACGTCCGCGATAATCCAGATCGAGCGTGATCGTCTGGAATCGGCTGAGGTCCAGACCGCGATCTGCTTGCTGCTCGAACAATATCTCATAGGAGCAATAGGGATATTGATAATGCAGCCGGAGGATGCACGACCACGCCAGCGGGCGGCGCGGCGCGACGGTTGAATCGCCGCGCATCGATTCATCGGCATGCCATCGTATTGCGGAAGGCGAAACGCCGCCGGATCCGATCACCAGCGTTTCCCGCAGGATCGTATTGGCGAATATGATCGCGCCGATCGTCAGCACCAGAAGCGCGATCACCGCGATTTCGAAGCGCAGGCGCGACATCGCATGGAGAAAACCCGGCTGTGTGCCGGACTCCCCCTCAATTCGCTGATTGCCCCCCGGATCAGACATCCGAGATCCCATGCCACAAATCCCGCGCGAACGGGAACGTCTTGCTATTCCCGCCGGACGCGGGAGCCGTTATCCCCGTGGCGACCCAGGGGAACCGGCATGACGGCTTTGCTTCTCGATTCGGTGACCAAGGAGTTCGGCGACAAACGCGCGGTCGACAACCTCAGCTTCACCGTGCGGGATGGCGAAGTATATGGTTTCCTCGGCGGCAACGGCGCGGGCAAGACCACTTCGCTGCGGATGGTGCTCGACATCATCCGCCCCACCGCCGGCCGTATCGAGATACTGGGGCGCGCGCCCGGGCGCGAGAACAGCGCGGAACTCGGCTTCCTGCCGGAGGAACGCGGCCTCTACCGTACGATGACCGCGCTCGACACGATCACCTATTTCGGCCGGCTCAAAGGCATGAGCAAAAGCGACGCACGGCGCGAGGGCAGGGCGCTGCTCGAAAGGTTCGGACTGGCGGACTCGGCCAACACCAGGGTCGAAAAATTGTCCAAGGGCATGGCGCAAAAGGTCCAGCTCGCGACAGCGGTGGTCAACGCACCCAGATTGCTGATCCTCGACGAGCCCTTCTCCGGGCTCGATCCGGTCAATCAGGGGCTGCTCGAAGCCGAGATCCAGCGCCTCGCCGGTCAGGGCGCCACGATCGTCTTCTCGACCCACGTCATGCAGCATGCCGAGCGCCTGTGCGACCGGCTGCTGCTGCTCGCGCAGGGGAGAAAGGTGTTCGAAGGCACGCAGGATGAGGCGCGCGCGACCTTGCCGGCGCGGCTGTCGGTCCTCGCGCGCGAGACGCCCGTGGGGCTGCCCGGCGTGATCCAGGCGGTGGAAATGGGCGGCGAGAATGGCTGGCGTGAATGGGATGTGCGCCTCGCGCCGGGCGGCGATCCGGGCGATCTGCTCCAGGCCTGCACCGAACGGGGCTTCGCGCTTCGGCGCTTCGAACAGAGGCGCCCCAGCCTGCACGACGTTTTCATCCATCTCGTCGGCGGGGAGGGGGAGCGGGCATGACCAATCCCACTTTGCTCGTCGCGGCGCGCGAATTCCGCCAGATCGCCACTACGCGCAGCTTCTGGATCACGTTGCTGATCATTCCGTTTGTGCTCGCGATCGGGCCGATCGCCTCGCACTTCATGGAGAAATCGCAGACGGAAACCGTGATGCTGATCGATCGGTCGGGTCAGGCCGCGCCTGCGATTACCGCCAAGCTCGCCCTCGACGAACAGCGGCGCCTGCTGATGGCGCTTTCGCGTTATTCGGAAAGCCACGGTCTCGATCGTGCCGACCCACAGGCCCTGTGGGCGCGGCACGACCGTTATTACACCGATGCCGACGTCGAAGCGTTCGTTCGGTCAGGCGGGCTCGATCATGCCGAACATGTCATGCGCCGCGTGGCCGCGCCGGACACGCCGCCATTCGACAAGCCCGATCCCGATTACCGGATCGTGCCGACCCCGCCCGCGATTGCCGCGGCGAATCCCGCCGAACTCGGCCATATTCTGCCTGCGCTGACCAATCCGCCTAAAAAGGATCATGGGGCGGAACCGCTCGATTATGCCATCTATGTGCCCGCCGATTTCGGCAGCAGTCGTGCCGCGGTGCAGATCTGGTCCGATGGCCCGCCGCCCGCCAGCCTGATGGGCGCGCTCCAGGACACGCTCACACGCGCGATGCGGCTGCGTTTCATCCAGGCGCAGGGATTGAGTCGCGCCACGGCAGTGCAGGCGGGGGAGATCGCTCCGCTGATCGCGGTCAACCGCCCGCCGCAGGGCAAAGGCCAGGAACAGGTGGTGATCCGGTCGATCCTGCCTCTGATGGTCTCCTATCTGCTGCTGATGTCGCTGATGCTGTCGGGATCGTGGATGCTGCAGGGGACGGTCGAGGAACGTTCGAACAAACTGATCGAAACCGTGCTCGCCTGCATCAGCCCGGACGAATTGATGTATGGCAAGCTGGTCGGGACCGTCGCGGTCGGACTGACGATGGTCGCCTTCTGGATCGGGTGCGCCATCGCCGCCGCCTTCGCGACGCAGGGCATGATCGCTGATTTCCTGCGCCCCGCGCTGGCGCCGCTCGCCCAGCCCACCGTCGCGATTGCCATGATCTACTATTTCCTCGCCGGTTATCTGATGATCTCCATGATCTTCCTGACGATCGGCGCGATGAGCGACAGCTTCCGCGACGCGCAATCCTATTTGAGCCCCGTGATGCTGGTGATCGCCATGCCGTTTGCGATCATCGCCCAGGCGGTGCTGCACGATCCGTCCAGCCTGGGCGTCAGGATCATGAGCTGGATTCCGATCTATACCCCCTTCACCATGCTCGCCCGGCTGGGGGCGGGGGTTCCAGTGTGGGAGGTGATCGGCTGCGGGGTCACGCTCGCTTTGTTCGTCGCGGTTGAGGTGGTCCTGCTCGGCCGGGTCTTCCGCGCGAGCCTGCTCGGCGGCGGCTCCAAGCCCAACCTGGCACGGATCGGCCGGCTGATGCGCGGACGCGAGGTGGAATGAAGCAAGCTTGACCGCGAGTTGGCGCAAACATAGCCTCGCGTCCGCACCGAAGCGCCAATGCTTCGAGCTTCAGGGGGAATAAGGATGGCTGACAAAGAAGTGACGGTGGTCCCCGTGGCCAATCCGGCCGCGCTTGGCTTGGTGGCTTTCGGCCTGACGACGATATTGCTGAGTCTGGTCAACGCGGGCGTGCTGCCCAAGGGAGGCGAACCGGTCGTGATCCCGCTCGCGCTCGCTTTCGGCGGGCTTATGCAGATTTTCGCCGGCGCGTTCGAATTCCGCCTGGCCAACACGTTCGGAATGACCGCTTTCCTCGGCTACGGCGCCTTCTGGTGGTGGTTCGCATTCCTGCTGCTGTTCGCCGGCAATCATTGGATCGATATCTCCGCCGCGGGCCCGACGATCGGTGCCGCCTTGCTGCTGTGGGGCGTGTTCACGCTCTATCTGTGGGTCAGCACCTTCCGCCTGCCCAAGGTCACTTTCCTGATCTTCCTGACCTTGTGGGTGACGTTCGGATTGCTCGGTCTCGGCGCGATCCAGGGCAATGCCGGGCTGACTCATCTTGGCGGCTGGCTTGGCCTCGTCTGCGGCAGCCTTGCGATGTACGGCAGCTTCGGGATCGTCACCAACGCCACCTTCGGGCGCAATGTGGTGCCGCTCGGCGCCAAGCCTTTCCTGTCCTAAGTCCTTGATCGCGGGGGCGGCCGTTCGGGCGGCCCCCGCGCCTTCGGCATCTTGATTAAATCGCGAGCCGGTTCCACGCTGCGGCATCCGGCTCGCGCCGACCAAATTTCCGAAGGACTCTTCCAGACATGAAACCGATGACGTGGTTTTTGACCTCGGCCGCTGCGGCGTGCCTTATTGGCTCGATGAGCAACGCCGCGCTTCCCGCTTCCAACCCTTTCGCCAAGCCGAGCAGTCTCCCGTTCCAGGCGCCGCGCTTCGATCAGATCAAGGACAGCGACTATCAGCCCGCGATCGAAGCGGGCATGGCAGAACAGAAGGCCGAGATCGCGCGTATCGCGAATGCTCGCGCCGCGCCGAGCTTCGACAACACGATCGTCCCGCTCGAACGTTCGGGCCGAATGCTCGACCGCGTCACGCTTGCTTTCTTCGGCGTGGTCCAGGCCAATACCGATCCGACGCTCGACAAGGTGCAGGAGGTCGAAGCACCGAAGCTCTCGCAGCACCAGGATTCGATCTTCCTGAACCCGAAATTGTTCGCGCGCGTACAGGCGATCTACGCGAAGCGCGACAGCCTCAAGCTCACGCCCGAACAGCGGCAATTGCTCCAGGTATATCATGACAATTTCATCCGCGCCGGCGCGCAGCTCAACCCCGCCGATAAGGTCAAATTGCGTGCGCTCAACACGCGGCTGTCGACGCTTGAAACCGCCTTCCAGCAGAAGCTGCTCGCCGCCGCCAAGGACGGCGCGCTGATCGTCGACGACAAGTCCAAGCTCGCCGGCCTCGACGACGGCGCGATCGCGGCGGCGGCGAAAGCCGCGGCCGACCGCAAGCTGCCCGGAAAATACCTCCTGTCGCTTCAGAATACCACGCAGCAGCCGCTCCTTCAGGATCTCGCCAATCGTGACGTCCGGCAGGCATTGTTCGAGCAGAGCTGGACGCGCGCCGAGAAGGGCGACGCCAATGATACGCGCGAGACGATCCGCGAGATCGCTTATCTGCGCGCGCAGAAGGCCAAATTGCTCGGTTTCCCCACTTGGGGCGATTATGTCCTCCAGGATCAGATGGCGAAGAATCCGAAGGCGGCGAAGGCCTTCATGAGCCAGCTCGTTCCGGCTTTGGCGGAGGAGCAGAAGAGCGAGGTCGCCGAGCTACAGCGCACGATCCGCGCCGGCGGCGAGGATTTCACGCTCAAGCCGTGGGATTGGGAGCGTTATTCGGAACGCGTCCGCAAGGCCAAGTTCGATCTCGATCAGGACGTGGTGAAACCCTATCTCGAGCTGCACGCGGTGCTTGAGAAAGGCGTCTTCTTCGCCGCCAACCAGATGTACGGCGTAACGTTCAAGCGCCGTACCGACATCCCGGTCTATCAGCCGGACGTGATGGTCTACACCGTCTATGACAAGGATGGGTCGGAACTCGGGCTCATGTATTTCGACTATTTCAAGCGGGACAATAAGTCCGGCGGTGCCTGGATGTCGAACTTCGTCGGCCAATCCTATCTGCTGAAAACCAAGCCGGTTATCTACAACGTCGCGAATTTCACCAAGCCGGCTGACGGCCAGCCCGCCTTGATCAGCTTCGACGACGCGACCACCATGTTCCACGAATTCGGCCATGCGCTACACGGCCTGTTCGCGAGCCAGACCTACCCGACCCTCTCGGGCACCAACACCGCGCGCGACTGGGTCGAATTCCCGTCGCAATTCAACGAACATTGGGCGCTCGATCCGAAGGTGCTCGCCAATTACGCGAAAGATTATCGCACCGGCGCGCCGATGCCGCAGGAGCTGGTCGACAAGATCAAGAAGGCCGCCAAATTCAACCAGGGCTATGCGCTGGGCGAGGTGGTCGAGGCCGCAACGCTGGACATGGATTGGCACAGCCTGCCCGCAAGCGCGCCGAGGCAGGATGTCGACGCGTTCGAAAAGCAGGCGCTCGACAAGATGGGCCTCGATACCGCCAATATCCCGCCGCGTTACCGTACCAGCTACTTCCTCCACATCTGGTCGAACGGCTATTCGGCCGGATATTACGCTTACCTTTGGACGCAGATGCTCGAACATGCCTCCTACCATTGGTTCATGGAACATGGTGGGATGACGCGCGAGAATGGCGAACGCTTCCGCGATCTGATCCTGTCGCGCGGCCACACCCAGGATTATGGCACGATGTTCCGCGCCTTCTACGGCAAGGATCCCGACATCGGCCCGATGCTCGAGGAGCATGGGCTGCCGACCGGGAAGTAAGCCTTGTGCAGGCGCGGTAGCTTAGGCTGCCGCGCCCGTTTTCGGACGGGTCCTGGCGCATGGTCCGCGCGGTCGAATAGAAAATAGGAGAGTCGCATGCGCTTGGGACATTTCGTGACACTGGCAATCGCACTGGCGGCCGCGCCGGTGAAGGCGTCGGAAGCACCGATCGCCAAGGTCGAAACCGGTCAGCTGCGGGGCGTCGCCACGTCCGGCTCGCCGGTCCAGATCTTCCGCGGCGTCCCTTATGCCATGCCGCCGGTCGGCGATCTGCGCTGGCGCGAACCGCGCCCGGCTGCGCATTGGAGCGGCGTTCGCGCGGCGGATCAATTCGGCCCGCGCTGCATGCAACGCCACATGTGGGATGATATGTTCTTCCGCTCGCCCGCCGCCAGCGAGGACTGCCTCTATCTGAACGTCTGGACGCCGGCCGATCTCAAGCGTGCGGGCCAGGCCAAGCTTCCGGTGCTGGTCTATATTTACGGGGGCGGTTTCATTGCCGGCGAGAGCTCCGAGCCCCGTTATGATGGCGCGGCGACGGCGGCGCAGGGCGTGGTCGTCGTCACCCTCAATTACCGCCTCGGCATATTCGGCTTCTTCGCGCATCCGCAATTGACTGCGGAATCCCCCTACAAGGCGTCCGGCAATTACGGGCTGCTCGATCAGGCGGCGGCATTGGCGTGGGTCCGGCGCAACGTCGCCGCTTTTGGCGGTGATCCGAAGCATATCACGATCGCCGGCGAATCCGCCGGATCGATGTCGGTCAGCGCCATGATGGTCTCGCCTTTGACCCGCAATCTTATCGCCGGCGCGATCGGCGAAAGCGGCTCGGTATTACCGCCGCTTCACCTCCGCACGCTTGCGGAAGGGGAGGCGGCCGGCGTGCGCTTCGCCGAAGCGCAGCAAGCCTCCACGCTTGCGCAGCTGCGCGCCATTCCCGCCGACAAACTGCTCTCGATCCAGGATTCCCCGGGCGCCTATTGGACCTCGGTGATCGACAATCATTATTTCACCGAAAAACCCGAGGCGACTTATGCCGCCTCCCGCGCGGCGAGGGCCCCGCTTCTAGTCGGGTCGAATTCGCAGGAAGGCGGCGCCGACGGCATTCTCCGCGGCGCCGCGCCGACGGTCGAAAATTACAGGGCGGGGCTACGCAATCAGTTCGCGGCGGATGCGGAACGTGTTTTCGATCTCTATCCGGCGGCGCAGGATTCCGATGTGATCCGCGCGGCGACCGATCTCGCGAGCGATCTTTTCATCGCCGCATCAACCTGGAACTGGTTCGATCATCATCGCCGCAGCGGCGCGCCGACTTATTATTATTACTATACCCATCTGCGTCCCGCGCCGACCGCGTTCAAAGCGAGCGGCCAGCCCGCTTATGGCGCGCTGCACAGCGCCGAGATCGAATATGCGCTCGGGAATCTCGACGCCAACCCGTCTTATGCCTGGGCGGATGCGGATCGTAAGGTGTCCGCGACGATGAACGGCTATTTCGTCGACTTCATCAAGACTGGGGATCCCAATGGAAAGGGCCTGCCGGTCTGGACGCCGGCGCCTGCGGGCGATGGCCCGATCCGGAGGCAGGTGATCGACGTCGACACCAGTAGCGCGGCCTTTCCCGAACAGGCGCGCTATGTCGCGCTCCTGGCACTCCTCTCGAATCGCTAGAGCCTCGTTTTCGGTGGAAGCGCTTCGCGGTTCCGCCTTGAGCCGGATCGTCCGAGCGTTTTCAATAGTGAAATCGCCCCCTCGTAGTTGAATTTAGTATGTTCAGCGTCCTATCGGCACTATAAACGGGCGACGGGGGGGATTCACACGCGCGGCGGTGGCCTTATGGCTTCGTGGTTGCTCCATGGAAACGTTTCCATTGGCCCTGTTCGCGTGATAACCGCCCGCTATTCGCCCAAGGACGGCGATATCCGTGGGAGTGACCTGGGGAGTGATAGGTGGCCAGTGCGTTGAAGATGACACTGTCTGGACCGGACACGATCGGCGCCGACGATCGCGGCACCCGGCTGGTCAGCAGTCTTTCGGGCACCAATCTCGAACGCGCGGGCGATTATAACCAGCGGATCGTGCTGCAGGCGATCCGTGTCGCGGACGAGATCACCCGCGCCGAGCTTGCGGCCATCACCGGCCTCACCGCGCCGACCATTGCCAACATCACCAAACGCCTCATCGATCTCGATCTGATTGCCGAAGCCGGTCGTCGCTTCGGCCTGCGCGGGCAGCCTGCGCGGCGCCTGCGCGTCAATCCCGATGGCTGCTTCTCGATCGGGATCAATATCGATCGGGATCATTATACGATCGTGTCGCTCGATCTGGCCGGCAATGTGCGCACCCGCGCCGTCCGGGAAATCAGCTTCGCCATGCCCGAACATGTGCTGCGCTGCCTCCGCGACGAGGTCGACGCGATCAGGGCCTCGGGCGCGATCGATGAGAAAAAGCTGATCGGCGTTGGGGTGGCGCTTCCCGACGATCTCGGCAGCGTCGCGCTGCCCCATCGCCCCGAAGGCTATGAGGCGTGGAATCGTCTCGATGTCGCGGCCCTGGTGCGCGATGTGCTGCCGCTTCCGGTCCATATCGACAATGACGCCGCCGCGGCCGCGATCGGCGAGGCGCAGTTCGGTAACAGTCTGACTGGCCAGAGCTTCTTTTACGTGCTGATGAGCGCCGGGCTTGGCGGTGGGCTGGTGATCGACGGCAGCTATGCGCGCGGCGCCAATGGGCGGAGTGCCGAGCTCGGCTTCCTGCCTGATCCGACCGCGCATAGGCCCGGCGCCACCGTCCAGGACACCGTCTCGCTTTCGGCCTTGCTGGCGCGGCTCGAGAAAGCGGGCGCCCCGACCCGTCTCGACAGCCTGTCGCAGGATATGCCGATCGTTCACCAGTGGCTGGACGATGCGGCGCGCTCGCTCACTCAGCCGCTGGTGGCGATCAACTGCCTGATCAACCCCGCCGCGATATTGATCGGGGGGCGGCTTCCCGCTCCACTGATCGATGCGCTGGTCGATCGCCTGAGCGCGTCGCTGGCGTTGGTGCGCGCGCCCGTGATCGCACCGGTGATGCGCGCCGTAACCTCGAGCGACGCGCCCGCAATCGGCGCCGCGATCCTCCCCTTCCTCGATCGCGTGCTGCCGACCGAGTCCGCATTGATGCAGGCCGGCCGCAGCTGATCCGCTGGAGCGGATTTGGATTAATCTATCTCGGGAATGCGGCTAAGCGGCAGACTCTAGCGGATTCTGCGGGCCATGCGTTGGCGTAGGCCGACCCAGGAAGGATGTTTACGTGACCCAGATCGGGATCGATTTCGGCGGCACCAAGATCGAGGCCGCCGTGCTCGATGCGGGCGGCGCTTTCCTCACGCGGCAGCGCGTGCCCACCCCCGACAAATATGACAACGCGTTGCGCGCGGTGGTCGATCTTGTCGCGCAGGTGGAGCGGGAGACCGGCCCGGCGCGCTCAATCGGGATCGGGGTTCCGGGCTCGATCTCGCCGCGCACCGGTGTGATGCGAAACGCCAACACCACCTATCTGAACGGCTCCTCTTTCCAGAAGGATCTCGAAAAGGCGCTCGGCCGCGAGATCCGGCTCGATAACGACGCCAATTGCCTGGCTTTGTCCGAAGCAAGGGACGGCGCGGCCGCAGGCGCACGGGTCGCCTTCGCGATCATCATCGGCACCGGGTGCGGCGGTGGCCTTGTGGTCGACGGCAAGCTCATCTCGGGCGCCAATGGGATTACGGGAGAGTGGGGCCATACCCCCTTGCCCTGGGTCCGCGCCGACGAATTGCCGCCGCCGGCCTGCTGGTGCGGGCTTTCGGGCTGCCTGGAGAGATGGATCTCGGGCACCGGCTTTTGCGACGATTACGAACGGCGCACGGGCAGGCGCCGCAAAGGAGACGAGATCGTCACGCTCGCGCGCGGCGGCGACGCCACTGCTCAATCCACGCTGGACGATTATATCGATCGTCTCGGCCGCGGCATGGCAATGATCGCCAATATCCTCGATCCGGATTGTTTCGTCATGGGCGGCGGCATGTCGAACGTGACCGAGCTCTATGATCGTCTGACGCCGGCGATTGATCGCTACGCGTTCAGCGACGGCTGGAGCGCCAAGATCGTGCCCGCGAAATGGGGCGACAGTTCGGGTGTGCGGGGTGCGGCGCACCTGTGGGCGGCTGCGGAATGATAGGCTTCCCGGAGCTTATGCCCCGTCCACAGTCCGCGCTTATTGCGCCGCGTTGATCAGCGTCGAGATCGCAGGCGGGTCTTTTCCTGCATCCCCGGACATCGGTACGTGGCGGGATGCTCAGGGCAGGCTCCGCAACCGGCATATTTCGCCGCGCAGGTCGTGCCTCATCTCCGCCTTGCCGTCGCTGAAACGGATGTAGCGTTTGCCCGGCTTATAGGCATCCCACCGCGCCAGGCCGGCGCCGTTCGGGTTGCCGGTCCGCGCGAAGTTCAGCCAGTAATCGTGGAGCGGCGGCGCGCCCTTGGGGAAGCTCGTCGGTGCCTGTGTCACGAACTTGATCTCGTAGGCGTGCGAGACCTGTTCGCCAGGCAGAGCATAATCGAATTCATATTGCCAGGTTGGATTACCCGCTTCGCTGTGCGCCGCCGCCACGAAGTCGGCGGGGCAGGCGAAAGCCATGTCGGTCGCCGCACGCAGCAGCAGCCCGCGCTGCTTGGGGTCGGGATCCGCGATCCTGGCGTAGAATGCCTTCGCCTCGGCAGCATGGCTGCCAAAGGTCCGGTCGACCGCGTCGTCGAACTGGGCCATGTCGTGCAGTCCCTCCAGCTCGCGCGCATTGTTGCCGATCAGCAGCGGCACGCGGGCGGCCCCGCCGCGCCGGAGCGTCGCGGCCGGCGGTTCGGTGATGACCCAGCCGTCGCTCACCGATTGCACCCAGATGTAGCTATTGTCGCCCACGCCCGGCACCGGCGTCTTCTCGGCCGCCTGAACGAGCGCCTCGGCGGGCAGCTTGCGCAGCGCTGCGGCATCGGCATGCGCGGGCGCGCCCGCCAGCTTCACCAGCACCTCGCCGATCGCCTCATTCTCTTTCAGGCTGCGCGGCGGCATGCCGAAGCCGGCGGTGCCGCTTTCCTCGATCGCCTTATCGAACAACCCGCGCCCGAGCGGCGACAGCATCTGCAGGTTGATATCCTGCGCTCCCGCGCTCTCGCCAAAGACCGTCACATTGCGCGGATCGCCGCCGAATGCGCGGATATTGGCGCGCACCCAGCGCAACGCCGCCTGCTGGTCGAGCAGCGCGTAATTGCCCGAGCCATGATGCGGCGACTCCGCCGTCAGCGCCGGGTGTGACAGGAAGCCGAGCGCGCCGAGCCGATATTGGATGCTGACCAGCACCACCTTGCGGCTGAGATCGGACTGGATCATTCCCGTCGCCCCGCCCGCGCGATTGCCGCCACCATGGATCCAGACCATCACCGGCAATGGTCTGGCCGGCCTCAGGTCGGGACTGCCGACCTCCAGATAGAGGCAATCCTCGGACTGGTTGACGGCATTATTATGATTCCAGTCATAGTCGATCTGCATGCAGCCCGGGCCGGATCGGGTCGCGTCGCGAACACCGCTCCAGGGCTTCACCGGCAGCGGCGGCTTCCAGCGCAGCGCGCCAATCGGCGGCCGGGCGAACGGGATGCCGCGAAACAAATGGCGGCCGTCGGGCAGCGCCTCGCCGGCAATCCGGCCGGCATCCGTCCGCACGACGATGTCGGGCTGCGCCGCGGCGAGCGCGACCGCTGCCAGCAGCATCAATCCACCGCCGTCTTGCGTGGCGCCGGCATGGCGAGCGCCTTGCGGATCGCCGCATCGGCGACCGGCGCCATCACCGCATATCCCGCCTTGGTCGGATGGACATGATCGGACGAAAGCCCCTCGCGCATCCCCAGCCCGTCCTTCTGCTTGAGCGCGTTCCAATAGTCGGCATAGACGCAGCCTGACCGCGCCGCATAGACTTTGAGCCAGTCGTTCATCGCCGCGATCTTGTGCGCGACGTCCAGCCCCTGTTTCCACGGGAACATGTCGGCGGGGGGGACCGAGGCGATGATGACGCGAATGCCATGCGCATGCGCCAGCTCGACCATCGACCTTATATTGTCCTGCGTCTGTTCGGGCGTCATCGGCCCGGTATTGCCGGCAATGTCGTTGGTCCCGGCCATGATCTGCACCACTGCCGGGTGCAGATCGATCACGTCCTGGCGGAAGCGCAGCAGCATCTGCGGCGTAGTCTGGCCGCCTATGCCGCGCCCGATCCGGCCGTGCGTGAAGAAGTCGCCGGCCATCTTGGCCCAATTTTCGGTGATCGAATCGCCCATGAAGACGATGCGGGGATGTCCGGGCGTGGGCACGAGGGCGGCATTATCCTGCGCGTAGCGGGCGAGGTAGGGAAAGTCGGTGTGAAGCCGGTTGTTCCAATCGACCGACCATTGGTTGTTCGGGTCCAGCGCGATCTGCGCCGAGCCGGTACCGGCGGCGAACAGAGCGAGGGCCGTCCCCACGATCAAGGCCTTGCGCATATCTCTCTCCATCCGTGCCCGCGGCAGTTCGCTGATCTATCGCGCTTTTACCGTCGTCGGCACCACATTCCAGCCGCGCAGTTTGACGCTGACCGCGCCCCTGGCCGCCGCGACGGGGTAATGCACCTCGATCCGCCGACTCTCGCCCGGCATCAGCGAGACGTAATTGTCGCTGAAATAAGCCGGTAGCACCTGCGTGCCGTCGGCGCCGAACAAAGTAAGCTTGGTCTCGATCGCCGCCGTCGCCGAAGGATTGCTCAGGTCCACGGTCGTCAACCGATCGGGGCCGTCGCTCCGGCTCGATGCCTTGGCGGTGAGCCGAACCTGCGCCAGGCTGTCCAGCGCCCGATAGGACGCTTCGTCACGGCCCTGCCAATAGACGTTGCGCGACAGCGTCTTGCCAGAGGCGTCGGTCACATCCAGCGACACCAGCACCACGCCATTGGCGAGCGCAGGCGCCAGATCCAGGGTGAAGACATCGGCCGTCAGCCCCGCGCCGGCCGCTATCGGAGCGCTCCGGTCGATCAGCACCTTGTTGGCGAGCGTGGTGACGCGTGCGTGCACCGTCGCACCCGTCAGCGCATCGCGGCCATTATTGACCACGATCACCTTATAGTCCGGCAGGTTCATCTGGACGTGGACCGGCTCGGACGCCTTCTTGGTGCCGTAGAAAGCGGCA
>Ga0207657_10002972_pt1 | contig 18181 bp, 18 predicted proteins | sample KBSC33metaG_FD_184316 | JGI IMG/M metagenome (GOLD analysis project Ga0207657, IMG submission 184316) | Corn rhizosphere microbial communities from Kellogg Biological Station, Michigan, USA - KBS C3-3 metaG (SPAdes) (version 2) | ecosystem: Host-associated > Plants > Roots > Rhizosphere > Soil ... | reverse complement strand
GAAGGTCAGGAACTGGTGCGCGCGGGCGACGACCGGCGCGAGTTCGAGCGCAGCGACCATCCATCCGATTTTCCAGCCCGTCAGCGAGAAGATTTTGCCTGCCGAGCCGATCTTGATCGTCCGCTCCGCCATTCCCGGCAGCGTCGCAATCGGGGTGAAGCTGCGTCCGTCGAGAAGGATATGCTCCCAGACCTCGTCGCTGATGACGATCAGGTCGTGATCCCGCGCGAACGACGCGACGATTTCGAGCTCGTCCGAACCGAACAGGCGGCCCGTCGGGTTCTGCGGATTGTTGAGCAAGATCGCGCGCGTGTTCGGCCCGACTGCAGCCTCCAATACCCCGCGTTCGATCCGCCATTCCGGTGGCCTAAGCGCAATCTCGACCGGTGTTCCCCCAGCCCTTCGGATCGTCGGCGCATAGCTGTCGTAGGCGGGCGTGAAGATGATCACCTCGTCGCCAGGCTGCACCGTTGCGAGGATCGCCGCTCCAAGCGCCTCCGTCGCGCCGCTCGTCACGCACACCTGCGCCGCATCCAGCTGTTGCCCGAAATGCCGATTGTAATGGGCCGCCACCGCTTCCCGCAGCGGCATGATCCCGCGCGACGGCGGATATTGGTTCGACCCCTCCTTCAGCGCCTTTGCGGCAGCGTCGAGAATCTCGTCAGGCCAGCCGAAATCCGGAAAGCCCTGCCCCAGGTTCACGGCGCCATGCTCGATCGCCAGCGCGGACATGCGCTCGAAGACGCTGGTCTTCATCTGTTCGTAAAGCGGGTTCATCGCGGACCCGCATAGCGTGGACCTCGGTTCCCGGCGAGGGATGGGATTTGTTAGCGGGCGAGCACTGCGGTGACGGCCGCGAGTGGCAGCACGAGCGCATCGTGAACCATCGTCACGGCATATCCCGCGAGCGATGCGACAACAGCAAGCACCCCGGCGAATTCCATCGCCCTCCCGCGCAGTCGGCTATCATCAGGCTTGCGCGGAACTTTGCGCCGTTCGCCCTGGACGGCAGTCAGCTGGAGCGCCGGGGACTGGCCGAGGGTCATGATTTCCTCGACGGGGACCCGCTCGTCGGCCTGCAGGCCGGCACGAGCGCCATCCCGCCATGCGACCCGGGCAATGATCACGTGATCGCCGCGCCTGATCTCGACTTCGGTCCCGCGCGAAATCTGGCGACTCGTGTGGATCATCATCCCGCGCGACGACAGGTTGAGAATGCAGGTGTCGCTCCACGATGCGCCATGTCGCAGCCTGGCAGGGACTACAACTCGCCGACGCAGTTCGCGCGGCCTTTGGGCTCCGGTTGACGTTCGCACCTGCATCGCTCGGAAAGTACGGCGAGCATCGTCTCCGCACTCTGAATCATTGTTTCAAAGCGGACGGGATTGGATGCGACGACCCCTGCCAGTGGCGGCAGGCTCCGGTTCGCGCTAGCCGGGCTCTCATGCACATCTCACCCGCGCAGGCCGCAGCGGCCGCATCCGCAGCTTTTCCGTCATGGTCTGCTCCAGGTCCGAATGCGCGCCGGGCGTTGCTCAACCAGGCTGCAGCCGAGCTTGATGCACGCGCCGATGCCTTCGTCGAAGCGATGGGGAGGGAACTGCGCGCGTCCGAGCCCTGGGCGCGCTTCAACGTCATGCTTGGCGCAGGAATGGTTCGCGAGGCGGCGGCGCTGACGACCCAGATCACCGGCGAGGTGATACCCTCCGACAAGCCCGGCCTGCTTTCGCTCGCGCTTCGCGAACCGGTCGGAGTCATTCTCGGGATTGCTCCCTGGAACGCACCGGTAATCCTCGGCTGCCGGGCAATCGCGACCCCGCTCGCCTGCGGTAACACCGTGATCCTGAAAGCGTCCGAGCGCTGTCCGCGAACTCACGCCCTCATCGTCGAGGCATTCGCGGCCGCGGGCTTTCCCGAGGGCGTAGTCAATCTCGTCACCAACGAACCGGAGCATGCGGCCGAAGTGGTCGGCGCCCTGATCGATCATCAGGCGGTGCGGCGGATCAACTTCACCGGCTCGACCGCAGTCGGTCGCATTGTCGCGAAACGCGCGGCCGAGCATTTGAAACCCGTGCTGCTCGAGCTCGGCGGAAAGGCGCCGCTGATCGTCCTCGAAGACGCAGACATCGACGAGGCGGTAAAGGCCGCCGCGTTCGGCGCATTCTTGAATGCCGGCCAGATTTGCATGTCGACCGAGCGCATCATCGTCGTCGAAGCGGTCGCTGATGAATTCGCCAGGCGCTTTGCCGGAAAAGCGAACTCGATGCCGACTGCTGCCGTCGGCGAGCAAGTCGACGAACAAGCTCAGGCGAGCGTTCGTGCGCTCATCGACGACGCAGTCACCCTTGGCGCGCGAGCCATCGCTTCAGAGCCTGCAACGGTCCTCGACGGGATCACTTCAGCCATGCGCCTCTACCGTGACGAGAGTTTCGGCCCCGTCGTTGGAATCATCCGCGTCGCCGACGAGGAGGAAGCGATCCGCGTCGCCAACGACAGCGAATTCGGCCTCTCCGCCGCGGTCTTCACCCGCGACGCCGCCCGCGGCCTCCGCGTCGCGCGACGCATCCGCTCGGGCATTTGCCACGTGAACGGCCCGACGGTTCACGACGAAGCGCAAATGCCCTTCGGCGGAGTCGGCGGCTCGGGCTACGGGCGCTTCGGCGGCAAGGCGGCGATCGAAGCCTTTACCGAGCTACGCTGGATCACCATCGCCGGCGAGCCGGGCCACTACCCCATCTGATCGATCAGCCGGCGTCGACGTTCCTGACATTGTCGTCGCTGTTGCGGTCGATGTAGTAATTATAGGGGTCGATGCCCGCGAAGGTCGGCTTGGCCTTGGTGTGAAGCGTCACCTGCTGAACCCCGCTGTGGATCGGCTGAAGGCCCATCACGACGACATTCTTCGACGAGAATTCGCCAAGGCCTGGCCGCGCGGTGAACAGCCCGACCTCGATCGGCTCGTTGAGCACGGTCTTGGTCTCATTGCCCTTGCCGTCCGCGTAGAACTTGTCGGCCGAGATCGTCAGCGTCGTGGTCCAGCCGGTCGCGTCCTTCTTGGTGACCGCGTTCGTGACCTTGAGGTCGTAGAGCGTGATCTTCTCGAACAGGTCGGTGATCAGCTGTTGCTGCTGCGGGGTCTTCGCTTCCTTGCGATATTCGGCGACGAGATCGAGCGAGCGCGGGTACGGCGGTCCCTTGAAGCGCCACTCCGCGAGGAAGCGAGAGAGCGCCTGGTCGACTGCGTCCTCACCCAACCGCTGCTGAAGCAGGTACATGACGACCGCGCCCTTGCGGTAGTGGATGTATTGCTGATTCTCGACGCGCTCGAGCGGAACTTCTTCCACCGCCTCGGTCTTCCGGCCGCTCAGGTAATTGTCGAGCTCATACTTGAGGAAGCGCCGGATCTTGTCCGGTCCATAAAGGTGCTTCATCACCATCAGCGCCGAATATTGGGCGAGCGTCTCGCTCATGCTGGTCGCGCCCTGCATGTCGGCTCCGACCACCTGGTGCGCCCAATATTGGTGCGACATCTCGTGGCTGACGACATAGCTGGTGAAGTCGATCTTGGTCGGGTCGTCGGTGTTGCCGTTGAAGCCGATCGATTCCGAATAAGGCATGGTCCCGGCGAATGCCTGGGCAAAGCTCGCATAGCCGGGAAATTCGACGATGCGGGCGTAGTTGAACTGGTAGGGTCCGAAGTGCAACCGGTAATAATCGAGCGCCGCGCCCATCGTGTTCAACATCTTCGCCACGTTCCAGTCGTGGCCGGCATGATAATAGACCGACAGCTTGATGCCGTTGTGATCGCGGCTCGCGAGCTGGTACTTCGCCGACTGGATCGAGAAGAAGTTGAGGATCGGCGCGGGGCTTAGGAAACGCGCGGTCCGCCGATTGCCGTTGGTCACATCCGAGACAAGGTTGCCCGGCGCGATCGGCGTTTGATCCGCGTCGGTCGACAGAGTGATGTCGGACATCACCCAATCCGAATGGATGTAATTGTGAACAGTCGCGCTCATGTCCTCGAGCTTCGCGGGACGGAGCTCGGGCGGAAGCCCCTGCCGGCGGCGCTTGCTCCGGTCCTGGAGCAATCCGTTGCGATCCATGCCGATGATCGGAGCGATCGCGATATTGTTCAGGAACGTACCGTTCTCGATAATGTCGGTATCCGGCGTGCCCGCAGGAAAACCGCGATGCCAGATCTGCGACTTCCACGTCAGCGAGGCGGCCGCTCCCGGCGCAAGCGGCTTGTCGAAACGATAGATTCGATAATCGAATTTCTTGTCATCCGAGACGAGACGAGCGCCGGCGATGTTCAGCTCCAGATATTTGGCTGCGCGGTCGCCCTGGCGGACATGGACGTCGCTGATCGGAAGGTTGGTCTTGTTCTGTAGGTCGTACCGTCCGGTCGTGATCACCTTCCGATCGTTGGGATAGAGCTGCACGTCCATCGTGACGTGCGTGACCACCGGCATCGGCAGGTTCTCATACTTGAGGTATTTCTTCTCGTAGTCCGCCTGGTATTTCTCGAAATCGTCCGACGTCTCGTAGCGGTTGAGAACCTTGATGTTGTAATAGCCGTAGGCGCCGGTCGCGATCATCGCGAGCGCGGCGACGGCAATGATCGAAAGCGATGTCGCGGAGGCGTAGCGTCCCATCCGGCGCAGCCGCACGCGTAGCGAAAGGTCGGTCCCCCGCGGCCATAGCATGTGCGCGATGACGATCAGGATTGCGCCAAAGCACAGCCAGTAGAATTGGAAGACTGCCGATCCGAACCAGAAATGCCCTTGCCCGACAAAGTCGCTGAGCGGCACGCTCGGCCCTGCGCCGTAACGGTAGAGGGGGTCCGAATAGCCGAGGTTCGACAGGAAGATGCCGGCCACGAACCAGACGAACAGGATTGCCCATCCGGCATATTTGTTCGGCGTCAAAACCTGGACGAAGACGGCGAGGATCGCGAGCTGCAGTCCGTCGACCGCAGCCGGAAGGATGAACCAGGTAAGATAAGAGCCGATGCCGAGCTCATGCGCGCCTTTGATCAGCTCGTAGGCGAGCCCGGTCAGCATTCCCGCGATATTCACCGCCAACAGCACGACGAAGATCGCGAGGACCTTCGGCACAGTGATGATCCAGCTTTCGACCGGCGTTGAATCGATGATCTCGTTGATGTTGCGGTCGCGCTCGCGCCACACGAGCTCGCCACCATAGAAAGCCGCGATCAGCAGAATCGTGATGCCGAAGCCGCCACGAACGATCTGCAGTGTCGCCGACACGGTTGGATGGTCGGGCGTGCCATAAGCCGACGGTCCGAACCACAGCAGCACGGCGCTGAGACCCATCCCGAACAGCGTCAGGATGATCGTTCCGGGGCTCGTCAGGACCTGGCGAACCTCGACCTTCAGCCGAGCCAGGAATTGCGCCCAATGCGACGGTCGCGAGTTGCGCGCGAGGACCGCTTCTCCGCCGAGTTGCGGAGGCGCTGACGCGAGCTGCTCTTCGCGCTTCTGACGCTTCGCGAGACGCCGCAACCTCCACTTCGAAGGCGCTCGCTCGGTCATCGTGAACTGCCAGAGCGTGAGCCCCAGGAATGCGATGCCGATGACAACCGCAAGCGCGCGGTTGAACAGGACCGCTCCGGTCAAATCGACCAGCCGGCTGTTCATTTCCGATTGGGTCCAATAGCGAGTCGCCTCGCCGAACGCGCTCGTTCCGAGCGGCTCGTAGCGAGCGACGATGTCGCGATATTCGATCTTCTGCCCGACGACGCTGCTCGCGATCAGATAGCCGATCACGATCGCCACAGTGCCGATATAGGCGGCCATCATCGATCTCAGCTTCGTCGCGAGTGCGAACAGAATGGCACTCATGAAAAAGATGTTCGGGATCGCGAAGATCAGGAACGGCCAGGCGTAATAAGAAAATAGCTGCGGTCCGACTGTCTCGGTGTCGACCCACGGCATGACTGAGCCGGCCCACATGCCCACGGGAAGCGCGAGATAGCCCAGCCACGCCACGGTGAGGCCGCCGAGGAAACGCCCGAGGATGATCTGTGAGCGGGTGATCGGCGTGGCTCGAACAATGGGCGCGAAGCCGCTACTGTCATCACGGATGATCGCGTTCGCGACGAACGCCGTAATGACGAACAGGTAGAAGAGAGAGAAAACCGATACCGCGATGGCGATCGCGTACGGTGCATTCTCGTGCACGGCGCCGGGCGTCCCGATGCGGACATTCTCGCTCGCCGTGACTCCGAAGCCCATGAGGAAGAAGATCGCGATCGCCACCCAGAAGACGGGGTTGCGGAGCTGGTACCGGATCTCGAACCCGGTGATTCCGAAGAAGGTCCTCATGTCAGGCCGCGCGGCGGAGGGTCGACAGGGTCGAGAAATAGACGTCCTCGAGCCCGCCCTCGACCGGCTCGAAGCCCTCGGGCTGTTGGTCGGCGAGGACGTGGATGATCGTGTTCCCGGCGAACAACCGGGTTGAGATCACCTCATATTTCGCCTGGTAGCTCGCAAGCTCGTCATGCTTGATCGCCTTGCGCCACACCTTGCCGCGGGTGGATTCGATGAGGTCGAGCGGCTTGCCCTCGAGCTGCAGTCGCCCGTTGGCGAGCACCGCCATCAACGGGCAGAGGTCCGCGACATCCGCGACGATATGGGTGGACAGGATGACGACGACATTGTCGCCGATCGCCGCAAGCAGGTTGAGGAAGCGGTTGCGCTCCTCGGGGTCGAGACCGGCGGTCGGCTCGTCGACGATAATCAGCTCTGGATTGCCGATCAGCGCCTGCGCAATCCCGAAGCGCTGCCGCATGCCGCCCGAGAAACCCGCGATCGACTTGTTGCGAACGCCCCAGAGGTTGGTCTGGTTGAGAAGCGTGTCGACCACGCTCTTGCGCTCACCCGCGCCGGTAATGCCCTTGAGCAGGGCCAGCTGGTCGAGCATCGCGTAGGCGGACACGCGCGGATAGACGCCGAAATCCTGCGGGAGATAGCCGAGCGTGCGCCTGAGGCGCTGCGGCTCGGCCAGAACGTCGATCTCGCCGAACTGGATCGATCCCGCCGTCGGCTCCTGGAGCGTCGCGACCGTCCGCATCAGTGTCGACTTGCCCGCTCCATTGGGCCCGAGAAGCCCGAACATCCCGCGCGGAATCGACAGGCTGACGTTATCGAGAGCAACGGTCCCATTCGCGTAAGTATGCGAAAGATTAGCAATTTCGAGCATGAATCCCCCTTCGATCCCAAGGGCTAACGGCTGCAGCTCGATCCATCAACCGAACATTCGACCGGTCGACGAATGGGGGACCGTGGACGGTGCAGCGGACGCGTGCAAAGCCCTAGGTCGACGCGACTATGACGGCCCAGATGACTGCTCCGATCGTCAGCAGCGCATAAGCGAGGAGTCCGGCGTATTGGCGAAACGGGGGGCGCACCTTGGACCGATGCTCTTTGGAGAAGCGATCGAGCCTGGGGGCAAGACCTTCATCCGAAAGCATCAGCGCCGTGTCGAGGGCGGAGAGATTCCGGTACAGGTTGATGAGCCGCGCCAGCTCGGTTTCGCTTAGATTGGGATAGCGGCTGACCAGCTCGCGGACTTGATTCGCCGGAGCTGCAGCGGGCGACCCCTGCTGGGCCGACTGGCGCGAATTGGCTTCGAAACTCTGAAACATGATGCTCGTCCTCGATACGGGAAACGAGCCGAAAAATATGGATGATGGAGCGCCAGCCTCGAACGGCTCCGCTTCACACTCCGTTTCTCCCTAGGCCGGGTCCGGCTCGTGGGAAGAGTCCCGGCCAGGGGCGCCCAGTCGTGGGGTGCTGCTGCCCGGATGCAAAAGAGTGGCGGTGATCATGACCCCCATATGGGGGCGGGCGGCGAAACTTCAAACGATGCCGCGGACTACGGTCAACGCGCTTCGGCGCTTGGGTGATAGCGCCTGACGCGGTGCAAAACGTTCTTGTCGGTGTGGTGCATCTCCTCGCCCGTGGCCGCGAGCTTCAGCAGCAGATCGGAGGTGTAAGCGAGCGTGCCGTCGTCATTGACCGTGAACTTGCTCTTGAAGTCACGGATTTCCGCGCGCTCGAGCAGATATTTGTTCTGCAGCACCCCATAGTGGGCCTGGCCTGGCTTCGCGTCGAATGTCAGGACCTTGTCGTCCGGCTTGGCGCTGCTGCCGGCGAGGATGGCGATGCCACGCCCGAACACCACGGTCCGCATGACCTCGCCATGGGCCTTGTCCCACAGCAGGAAGCCGACCTCGTCATGAAAAGGATCCATCGCCTCCTCGCCATGCCGCCAAGCGGTCATGCTGTAATGGAGGCCCCACAGAACCTGCTGGCCGTTTTCCTGGACCGGTATGGGTTTGAACCACGCTTTCTCGAAATAGGTGGTCTCGGTCGTCCAGTCATCCTTGTTGTGATAGGATCGATCAACCCCTGCGTCGCCCTCCCATTCGCCGACGAAAGGCGTCAGCGGTCCGAGCTTTCGCGAATAGGGAATGTTGTTCGGCATCCTTGCAGGGTCCTCTTTCTGGTGTCCGGGGGCGAGCGACACGGCTCCGGCGGCGTTGGCTAATGTCATGTCCATCTATGTTATCCTTGGAAGCGTCGAGAACTGGTGGAAGGGCGGAGGGCTCGACAGCGTCCATTCGAGCGTCGTCGCCCCTTCGCCCCACGGATTGGCCGGAGCTTTCCTGCCCGCGGCAAGCGACCAGAACAGATTAACGAAGAAGATCGCGACGCCCGCGATGGTGATCATGTAGCCGACCGTGGCGAGATGATTCCAATGCGCGAATGCCGGCGTGTAGTCCGGGATGCGCCGAGGCATCCCGTCGAGGCCGAGGAAATGCATCGGGAAGAAGATCACGTTCACGCCAATGAACATGATGAAGAAGTGGAGCTTGCCGAGCGCCTCGTTGTACATGCGGCCGCTCATCTTCGGGAACCAGTAGTAGAAACCCGCGAAGATCGCGAAAACCGCGCCGAGGCTGAGCACGTAATGGAAGTGCGCGACGACGTAGTAGGTGTCCTGCATGTAGGTGTCGACGCCGCCGTTCGCGAGAGCGACGCCCGTGACTCCGCCGATTGTGAACAGGAACACGAAGCCGATCGCGAACAGCATCGGGGTCTCGAAGGTGATCGATCCGCCCCACATCGTCGCTATCCACGAGAACACTTTGACACCGGTGGGAACCGCGATGATCATGCTCGCCGCGGTGAAATACATGCGCTCGTCGACGCTCATGCCCGTCGTGAACATGTGGTGCGCCCAGACGACGAAGCCGATCAGCGCGATCGCGACCATCGCATAAACCATGCCGAGGTAACCAAAGACCGGCTTGCGGCTGAACGTGGAAACGACGTGGCTAACGATCCCGAAGCCCGGAATGATCATGATGTACACTTCGGGGTGGCCGAAGAACCAGAACAGGTGCTGGTAGAGGACGACGTTGCCGCCGCCCGCCGCGTCGAAAAAGGCCGTTCCGAAGTTGCGGTCGGTGAGCAGCATCGTGATCGCGCCGGCGAGAACCGGCAGCGAGAAGAGCAACATGAATGCCGTAACCAGCACCGACCACACGAACAGCGGCATCTTGTGCATGCTCATGCCCGGGGCGCGCATGTTGAAGATGGTCGTGATGAAGTTGATCGCGCCGAGTATCGAGCTGATGCCCGCCAGGTGAATTGAGAAAATCACCATGTCGACGGCAGGACCCGCCGACCCGGACGTCGATAGCGGTGCGTAGAGCGTCCAGCCGGTTCCGGCGCCGAGCCCCGAGCCGCCCGAGACGAATGTCGAGCCCAGGAGCAACAGAAATGCCGGGACGAGAAGCCAGAAGCTGATGTTGTTCATGCGCGGGAAGGCCATGTCGGGCGCGCCGATCATCAGCGGCACGAACCAGTTCCCGAATCCGCCCATCATCGCCGGCATCAGCGTAAAGAAGATCATGATCAGCGCGTGCGCGGTGACCAACACGTTCCAGTGATGGGTCCATTCGTCAAAGTTGGCGGTGCCGGCGCCGATCGGCCAGGCATGGTTCAGGACCTGGATGCCCGGCTCCATCAGCTCCCAGCGCATGACGCCGGAAATCGCGCCGCCAATGACGCCGGCGATGATCGAGAAGATAAGGTAGAGCGTGCCGATGTCCTTGTGGTTCGTCGACATGAACCAGCGGACGAAGAAGCCGAGCTTGTGCGCGTCGGCCAGCGGTTGCTCAATTGGGTTCGCCGAATAGGCGAGCTGCGTCGCAGACGAACTGCTCACCATCGTTGACCCGGATCAAAGAGGGGCACCAGTTGCTCCAGTCAAACCTGCAAGAATTCCCGGACAGGATTAGTTTTCGTGACGAATCCTGCTGGCGTGCTCGTTCGACGCGCCAATCGGGAACAAGTCGGAAATCGGCCTATGGACCGGAACGGTCCGCTGCTCCGTTCCCAACAGGGTAAAGCCACGTTCGGCGCGGGGCGTCGGCTGTACGGCCGCCAGAAGGAGTCGCCCGAATTTCTTGAGCTGGAGCGCGGTCCACGCAAGCGCGAGCGACCACCTCAGGCCAAAATCCATGCGACCCTGATCCGCGGGATCGCCGTCATAAACGCGGCTTCCGTGATAGTTCGTTTCCTTGAGGAATGACATTTCCGACCTCCTTTCTCCGGAGCTCGGCAAATGGGCTGCTCCGCGAGCAGTCTTGAATATGGTAGGCCGCGGTTATACAAGCAAATGAATAGAATTTGCCTTTTATACAAATAAAGTTGCACTGAAAAATTGGACATCAACGCCGCCCGGACTTTCCTTGAAATCGTCAAGACGGGCAGCTTCGTCCGCGCGGCGGGCAATCTGAACATCACCCAGACAGCCGTCAGCGCGCGAATCCGGGTTCTCGAGGATCAGCTCGACCGCCCATTGTTCATCCGCAACAAAGCGGGCGCCCGGCTGACCGCCGGCGGCGAACAGTTCCTCAAATATGCGACGACCCTGGTCCAGGTGTGGGAACGCGCTCATCACGAAGTGGCGATGCCCGCGGGCCGCGAGAACGTCCTCGCCATGGGGGCCGAGTATCGACTGTGGAATCCACTCATCCGGGACTGGCTCATCTGGATGAGAAACGAATGCGCGGATGTTGCGATACGCGCTCACATCGGCCTTGCGGACGAGCTCGTCGAGCAGGTGCAGGACGGGGTCGTCGATCTTGCGGTCGTTTACGCCCCGCCGCAGCGGGCCGGCGTCATCTCGGAGCTGCTGCTCGACGAGAAACTGGTGGCGGTCTCGACAGACAGCGACCGTCGCGAACTCATCGGCGAGGATTACATTTATGTAGATTGGGGACGGCAGTTCGGAACCAACCATCACGCCGTCTTTCCCGATGCGCCGAGCCCTGTACTGACCGTCGATCACGGTCCGCTGGCAATCGAATATCTGCTCGCCGTCGGCGGCGCGGCCTATTTGCGGATGGGCGCCGTCAGGCCCTATCTCGAGCACGGTCGGATGCACCTCGTCAGCGGAACGCCGAGCTTTTCCTATTCCGTGCACGCCGTCTACTCCGCCAAGGCCGACGAGCAGCTGATGGATCGTTGTCGCGAGGGACTGCGAGTGGTCGCGCGCGATCCGCTGAAAGGCTGAGCGCGGCGACGGCCTCCGCTGGCATGTTTTCGCGATCTTCCGGAATTGCCGCGGAACATGCTTGCCTTGAACATTGCCTTCTTGCGATCCATATCGGCAGTATGATCGAGCGCTCCCAGCTCCGGCGTTCAGAAGTCCATCCGGGCAGCAGCACGGGACGTCATTAGGCCCGCGCCAGGCCCTTCATTCGGTCTGTCGTCGGGCATTGAGATCGCCGCGATACGACTCATCGCGGACCTCCCCACAAACTTTTGAAGACCGCGCCGATGCGGTCAGCGCGCCGTTCCGCGCGTCGGAGTTCGTCATGCGCAGAAATCACCTTCCACCATTGCCTAGCGACGAGCCGCGGCCACTCGAAGAGCGAGCGTCCGATGTCCTCGCCGACTGGTGGAGGCAAATCGACCGATGGGTGAACGAAGGCGGCGCCGATGGAGGAATCAGGCGCCCCACGCAGCGGAGACCCGGGAGGCAGGAGCCGTGACGGACAAGAACCTCAAGCTCACGACCCTCGAAACGGTGCGGACGCTGGAACGACGCCGGATCGAGGCCACGGGCGCAAATGACGTCGCATCACTCGCGCCGCTGCTCGATGACAGCCTCATCTACATCAACAGCGTCGGCGACGTTTTCGACAAGCAGCAGTACTTGCATGCGCTCGAAACCCGCCGCCTCGCGTACGACAAGGATTTCGACGTTCGCGAAACGCAATCCCGCGCGCTCGACGGACTGGTCATCCTGGTCGGCGTGATGCTCGGTCACTCACGTCTCGATGGCGAGCAACAGGTTTTCCACTTTCGCTGCATCAGCGTGTGGCGCGAATGGAACGAAGAGTGGCGGATGGTTGCATGGCAATCTTCGTCGTCGTCCTTCACGGACGCTCATTTCCTGCCCATGGCGGCGCGACGGTCGATCGCCGCGCGCCATGACCTCCCCGGCTGATTCGGCAGCCTCGCCGCTGAACATGGTCACGCAGGATTCCGGAGGATGGCATGAGCGAAGCGCTCGCAAAAATTGAAGATCCCGATTTCACCGATGGCATACCCCTCTCCCGGTTGAGAGACGGCGACATGCTCAAGGGGCGCGTCCGCGGAGAGCGAACCGAGGTCGAGTCCGAAAGATGCATAGCTGGTCGAAACGGCCGCCGGCGCGCCGAGGCCTCCGCATCGGAGGAGATCTAATCATGGGCACAAGGGTCAAGGGCGGCGATGTCCGTCTCAAGCGCGCCTACGAAGCGCCCGATCGCGGGGACGGCCGCCGCGTCCTTGTCGATCGGTTATGGCCGCGCGGCGTGTCGAAGGCGGAAGCCGCAATCGACGAATGGTTGAAGGACCTGGCGCCGAGCACGGACCTTCGCAAGTGGTTCAGTCACGACCCCGATCGGTGGGCCGAGTTCCGGCGCCGCTACACGGAGGAAATTCATGGTCACGCCGAGCTGCTCGCGCACCTCCGGGAGCTTGTGCGCGAAGGTCCGGTCACGCTCGTCTATTCCGCACACGACGAGGTTCATAACGATGCCATCGTCCTCCGCGACCTATTGCTCGGTCGATCGGCTCTGCAGGAGAATGACCATGCCCGATGATCTCTACCCAGCCGCAAGCACCCACTTCTCGCAAAAGCGCCGCGAGCTCGCTCCCGACGTTGCAGCCTCGTTCGCGGCATTCAGCAAGCAGGTGTTTGCCGACGGCGCGCTGCCCGCGAGGACGAAGCAGCTGATCGCGGTTGCCGTCGCTCATGTCACGCAATGCCCCTATTGCATCAGAGGCCACACCAGGGGAGCGCTTCGAGCCGGGGCATCGGAAGCGGAAGTCATGGAAGCGATCTGGGTTGCCGCCGAAATGCGCGCGGGAGGAAGCTACGCGCACTCGATCATCGCCTTGTCGGAGATGGATCGCGTCGAGGGCAGCGAGGCCGGAACCTGAGTGAAAGCGGCGGAATTCGAATCTTTGCTCGGGGAAGTGCGCTCGTGCAGCGTGTGCGCGGACCTGCTGCCGCTGGGTCCCCGGCCCGTTTTTCAAATATCGCAAACCGCGACGCTTCTGATCGCGAGCCAGGCGCCGGGCAGCAAAGTGCACGCTTCGGGAATTCCGTTTTCCGATGCTTCCGGAGACCGGCTTCGCGAATGGACTGGCCTGTCGCAGGAGCAGTTCTACGATTCGAGGAGGGTCGCAATCCTGCCGATGGGGCTTTGCTATCCCGGCCGCGCGACAAATGGCGGCGACGCTCCCCCACGTCCCGAGTGCGCCTCGCTCTGGCGCAGTCGGCTGCTCGCCGCGATGCCGTCCGTCCGGCTGACGTTGCTGGTCGGTAGCTATGCGCAGGCCAGTGTGCTGGGGCCCGGCGCGGTGAGTCAGAGGGTGCGGGATTTCCGAAGCTACCTGCCACGTTACTTTCCGCTGCCGCATCCGTCCTGGCGGTCGCGGATCTGGTCGGATCGCAATCCCTGGTTTGAAGGCGAAGTCCTGCCCGCGCTGCGCAGGGAAATCGAAGCGGCGCTCGATCCGAAGTCGAACGAGCAACCCGGATGAACCGGGCGACTGCTCTCGACCAATTGTCTTTTGCCGGTCGATGGAGGATTCTGGCGCGGGGGGGACCGAAGTCCGTGTCGAGGATATCACACGCGTTCCGAAGGCTGCCGCGCGATCGGCCGCGACTGGGAATAGCAGCGGGAGCCGCATTCTTCGTCCTCGCATCGGTTTTTCGCTGGCTCCTGGGCGGAATTAGCGAAGGCTTCGGCCCGATGACCTTCCTCCCGGCAATTCTCCTGGCCGGCCTGTTCGGCGGAATCCGCATCGGGATCGCCGTCGCCGTGGTTTGCACGCTGGTTGCGTGGGTGATGTTTTTCCCGCCTTACGGCTCGTTCATCCTCGCGACGCCGCATATCATCTCGATGGCGGTGTTCGTCGTCACGGCAGGCCTGGAGCTGTACGTCATCCGAACGCTCAACCTCGCGATCGACCAACTGTCCGAAGCGCGCGAAAGATCGAACGTGCTCTTTCGCGAATTGCAGCACCGGGTCGCCAACAATCTTCAGTTTGTCGCTGCTGTCCTGATGCGGCGCAGAAAGTTGCTCCAATCCGACCCTGTCTGCGCCGAAGCCCTGCAGACGGCGCAGGCGCGTCTTGAAACCATGTCCCGAGTGCATCGGCGGCTGCATGACCCGACCTCTCTCGACCAGCCCTTGGAGGCCTATCTCGAGGCGTTGTGCACAGACCTGATCGCCGCAAGCGATACACCGAACATCCGCTTGACGGTCGACAGTCCCCCGATCGTCTTGAGCCTCAACGGCCTGATGTCGCTGTCGCTGATTGTGGCCGAACTGGTGACGAACAGCTTGAAGCACGCGTTTCGCGATCGATCCAGCGGGTCAATTGCAGTCGCGATCACCGGCGCGCGAGGCGCCTATGTCTTGTCGGTGGCGGACGACGGTCCCGGCTTGCCGAAGGATTTCGGAAAGACAAGGAAGGAAAGTCTGGGCCAGGGAATTCTCCAGAGCCTTGCGGCCCAGCTCCACGGGACACTCGCATTCGAGTCCGATCGCGGAACGGTCGCAAGGCTGGCTTTTCGTACCTAGCCGGATTGCGGATGCTCCACCCGCATGACCCTGATCGGACGCTCGTTGCCATCCAGGTCAGGCCAGTTGATGCATGCGCCGTCGGCCAGGCCGTAAAGCGCCGCGCCCATCGGCGTCAGGATCGAAATCCGGCCTTCGGCGATGTTCGCGTCAGACGGTAGCACGAGCTGTACGTCGCGGACCTGAGCCGTCTTCTCATCGAGAAACTGAACATGCGAGTTCAGCCGCGCATGGTTTGGCGGCATGCTCTCTGGATCATGAAGTTCGGCGCGTTCTATTTCCTCCAGCAGCATCGCGGCAACGAGCGGCTGACTTCGCTCCGACTGTAGCGCAAGGCTTGCGACAAGGTCCGATTCTGACGCCAGAAGATGGATCGGTGGGCGCTCATGGCCGCACGGAAAGTTGATCATGTCTAAACTCCTATTGAAAACGATATTGTTCGAGTTTGCCGCGCTCAGGCCGTTTCCGCGACAGCCAGGACCGCCTCCGCCAACGCGCCCCAGATCAGCCACGCGGTGATAAGCATCACGCCAAACGCCGCGGCGATTGCGATGCTGTCGTTGCGCCAGTTCGCCGAGGATTTCGTGCGGTGCTTCTCTACGAGCGAGTCCGGCTTCGACCCGCTGCGGGCATCGCCGGCCAGGAGCTGCCGATCGGTGCGCAGGAATGTGGCAATTTCCCTGGCTTCATTTTGCGTGACGCCCGGATAGCGGCTTACCAACTGCGCCACGCGGCCGCTGTTCACACGCGTCGTTGCGACAATCTTCCCGGTGTGATGTGGATCGTGATAGCTCATGTTGCATATCCAAATGATTTGATTGGAAGGAGGGACTCGTCGCGCGCGTCAGGCGAGAGAAGGCCCCCGCTGAATTGACGGCCTTGCCGGCCGCCGGTGCCGGGCCATCCTTTTCAGGTGACGCTCGATAGCGCGTGCGCGTGGAAACAGCTGGCCATCCATCTGATCGAAGTCATCGTCGGATGCGTAGAACATGAACCCGCCGGGGACGCGGACGGCGATGCCGACCGTTCGGCGGTCGTACTCGACAGTAAAGCGTTGCATGATGATTGGACTCTGCTCTCGGCGAGCAGCCGCACGCGCGTCTCTCGTCGCGCTTGCCGTTGCTCATTGACTTGATGAGGAAGTTGCGCTCGCTCGAAGCGATGCGCTGCTCATTGCAGCGGCCCTAAGCACTCGCCCGACCGCAAAGGGTCGAGCCGCTTAGGGCATTAGAGCCGTGCCGTGCTGCTACCCGAATGTAGCTCAGGCTGTCCGAGGTGAGACCATCTGAACATCGTACGACCGATATGGGACCGGTTTGCACGGGGTCAAGGCAGCGGGAAAACAGACATCTCGCAAGACTTGAAAGCGCCGCTCGATCATCTACCTAGAGTCCATGCACCGGCCTCTCTTTCGCCGATTTCTCGTGCACGCGGGACAGCTTCTCGCGGTTTTCTAACCCCGGATCCGCAGGCGCTTCGCGGGCTGTGGGTCGCTTCTCTTGGTGCACTGTTGCCATTCGTCCGTCGACCATTTCAATTGAGCCTCGATTCCGGAGCATACCGCTCCCGGAGCGGCCCATTGGCCGCGGTTCGAGGCCAGTCGCGATCATGACAGAAACCAGCGATATGACTCCGACGAGCGACGGCGTCGTGACTCGCGGCGAACAGATGCTCGCTCTGCGGCGGCGGCGCGAAGCCTCCTCCTATCCCTTCTTCCGTGGTGGCTTCCGCCCTTTCTTCTTCGGCGGCGCGGCCTGGGCGGTCATCGCGCTTGCGCTGTGGATTTGCTCGTTCGCTGGAGCGGTCACGCTGCCGAGTGCCCTTGAGCCGCTTGCCTGGCACCGCCACGAAATGTTGTTCGGGTTCGTCGGCGCGGTCATCAGCGGATTCATCCTGACGGCCGTGCCGAACTGGACCGGCCGTCTTCCGATAGCGGGCTGGCCGCTCGCCGGCCTGTTCGGACTTTGGACGGTGGCGCGGATCGCGCTGCTCTTCTCCGGAATCACCGGCCTGTGGCTCGCAGCCGCTCTCGACGTCGGTTTCTTCTTCGTCCTCGGCTTTGTCGCGGCGCGGGAAGTGCTCGAAGCGAACAATCGCAATCTTCCGGTAGTCGGAATGATCATGTTGTTCGGAGTAACGGACGCCGTCGACTATCTGGCGACCAGCGGAGTCATCCCGTTCAGCGACCTTGGCTGGCAACTCGCCATTGCCATCATCGTCATGCTGATCTCGGTGATCGGCGGACGCATCATTCCGTCGTTCACGCGCAACTGGATGGTGAAACAGGGCATCAAGACCGGCCTGCCGACCCAGCCCGGCAAATTCGATCGGTTCGTGATCGGCGCCACCGCCGTCGCGCTTCTCGCTTGGCTCCTGGGGCCGGCCGAAACCCCGATCGGCTTCGTTCTGCTCGCCGCCGCGGCACTGCAAGCCGCGCGCTGGATGCGATGGAGGGGCTATCGCACGTTTTCCGATCCTCTCGTCCTTGTCCTCCACGTCGGTTACGTCTGGGTTCCGATCGGCCTTGGTCTTCTCGGCCTGAGCTTGACCGGCTTGGTTCCACAGAGCGCCGCCATTCACGCTTTGACCGCCGGAGCGATGGCGACCATGATTCTCGCGGTGATGACCCGCGCCAGCCTCGGCCATACCGCGCGCGAACTGAAGGCGAATGGCGCGACCGTGGTCATCTATCTGTTGGTAACCTCGGGCGCCGTTCTGCGCGTGACCGCGGCGCTGCGGCTGATCGACTACAATGTCGGAATAGAGATTGCCGGCCTTGCCTGGGGAGCAGCCTTCCTGCTGTTCCTGATTGCCTATGCGCCGGTGCTTTGGGGCCCCCGCCTCCGGAAGGCATGACCACCCACCTTTGAGGCAGCCGTGGCCCGACTAGCTAGGTATTGGCTGGGGCGGCAGGATTCGAACCTGCGAATGCCGGTACCAAAAACCGGTGCCTTACCACTTGGCGACGCCCCAGCAGGCGTGCCCGCATGTGCGGGG